>OGJN01000428.1_pt1 | contig 32192 bp, 56 predicted proteins | sample 1572221 | NCBI WGS metagenome assembly OGJN01 (sample SAMEA2582148, study PRJEB24529) | metagenome | biome: Human gut stool | place: China | collected 2011 | reverse complement strand
ATATCCATTAGTGTTAGAACCACTAGATATAATGAAATTCTGTAATTACAGAATTACAACACTGTAATACCAATTGTTATAGATAGAACTGCAGGAGAATTTAGTAGAGAACATAGTGGCCTTTTTATCAAAAGAGGCGAGTTTAGTAGATTTAAAATATTTCATAGCCAAAGAAATGATTATCCTTGGGAATTTTATGAAGAAGTAACAAATTTGGAAGACTACATAGGACATAATGGTGATGTTACTTTTCGAAAAATGGAAGAAATACAAGGATATCTAAGATATAGAACTATTACCATAGTGCTACTAATGATGATAGATTAACAATATATGGAGTTAGAATTTAATACCTGTTATTTTAAAGATAGATGAACCACCATCTTTACCAAAAATATAAAAGGATTGTTTATTAGCTAAAAATCTATAATCAAGACTCCCACCTTTTGGTAATAAATATCTATCTCCAATTTGATTATCACTAGTACCATCAGAATATTTTAAATCAGTTACTAAAATAAATTGACTTTCTTCATCTACTTGTCTTGTTCCAGTCCAATTGCCATAAGTAATTATAATAGCATCAAAGTTAGTAAGTGGTTTATTTAAATTCAATACAGTATTATTTGGAGATTGTGAAGTTGTATTATATAAAATTTCTATTTTAAATGTAGATAAATTCTGTAATTAACGATATGAGATAACTATTAGATTATCACTTGCATTTTGTGAAGCTAGTTTTAGAGTTTTGAGATTTACATCATATAATAAATTTCCCCAATCACTAGAATCCCCTCCCCATAATTCATAAAAAGTAATCTTTTTACTAACTTCAAGGGAAATTCTATTAATAACAAAAGGAAAGGCATAATTTGAAAAAGTATTATCTCCACTATGTAAAATATATAACTCTCTCCAAGAGTTAGGAAGGGTAAGAGTTGTTATTTTGTTACAAATTCCATTATATAGTATCTTAAAATCTTGAGGTAAATTCTGTAATTACAGAATTTAAATAATAATTTTTATGAATACTATCCTAACACAAGAGAATTTAATATTCCTATAGAATTTAACAATGCTTTAATTTCAGTATGGACTTACAATACAACTACTGCTAGTATGGAAGATACTCCAATGTATCTTTTTACTTTTTTAGTAAAAGATATTGATGTTTTTAAATTCTATAATGGTGTTAGTGGTGGATATGCTTCAATTGATTATAATAATAAAAAATTAATTAGTTCATCTATTCATTACATAAGAAAGATAAATATTTTTATATTTAATTAAATATTTAAATACCAATAGCTATCCAGTTAATATAATATGCAGTATGAAATGTTAAAGTTTTAAATCCTGTTCTAGTTATACTTCCAGTATAAACATGTCCATAAGAATCAGTTAATGTAGTATTATATTCTTGTCCAGCACAAACAATAAAGCATTTATTTGGAAATGGAGTTGGAAAAGTAACAGTATTTGTAGTTATCTGCTTACGACCCCACTGTATTATTAATTGACCTAATTTAATATATCCATTATCTTCTAATTTAGTATCTATCAATAAATTCTGTAATTTAAAATTTGATACAATATAGTGTCAAAATTAAATTACAGGAGGATTTTAACAAAATGGAAAAATTTAACAAAGCTAATATGGAAGTTTATCAAATGTATTTAGAGAGTAACAAAGCAAGGAACTATGAAACATTGAACACAACTTATAGAGTGTATGAAAGTAATATGAAACAGTATATGAAGTATTTACAGAAATATGAAGGGAATAGACTATTATTAAGCGATAGTACAATAAAAAATTGTGTATCTATTTTAGAGAGATATATAAATCATTGTAGGGAGAATGGAAATAATAATCAGACAATAAATAATAAGCTTACAGCTATCTCAAGTTTTTATATATGGTGTGTAAAAAGAGATTTAATATCTCATCACCCATTCCAACATAAACTTGATAGATTAAAAAAAGGTAGTTTTGACAAAAGAAGAGAAAGCTATTATCTTACAATAGAGGACATAATCAAAGCTAGAATACTTATGCAACATAATTCAAAGAAATTTGATATTCAATCTAGATTACTTTGGGAATTATTCCTAGAAAGTGCTAATAGAATTTCAGCAATACAAAATTTAAAACTTTCACAATTAAATTTAAAAGATGGGTATTTTAAAGATGTAAAAGAAAAAGGTAATAAGATAGTTGATGTAATTTTTCTTGATAATACTGAAAAGGTGTTACAAGAATGGCTAGAGTATAGAAAAGAGAATAATTTAGTATCAGATTATTTATTTATAACAAAGGAAGGTGGACAATGTAGACAGATGGCTCAATCTACTATTAGAAGTAGAATAAAAAAGATAGGAGAGTTATTAGGAAATGATAAGTTATATCCTCATACTCTTAGGAAAACAGCTATAAACCTTTTAAAGAATATAGCAGATATAAATACAGCTTCTGAATTTGCTAATCATAATAATATAAATACTACTAGAGAACATTATATTAAAGCAAGAACTGGAGCAGAAAATAGAGAAAAAATCAGACAATTAAAGAGAGAAAAAGGGCTAATTTAAGCCTAAAAAATTGAATAAATTATTGAATTTATGCATAAACTAAAATTTTTTAAAGATTAAAAAGTCTTATTTTACTTAGCTTTCTATATTTTTTAATAAAAATTACTTCTACTTCAAAAAGTATTTGCTAATTTATTTCGAAAGTTTAGAAATCTATATTTTATAAAGAGTTTTACATTTTAAATTTTTTTAATCTTTGATGAAATTCAATAATTTACACATAAAAAATAAGAAAAAAGGAGAGGAAAATGGAGAATATAATAGTTTACATTTATAACAAAGAACTTGAATTAATAGGGCAACCTTATATAACATCATATGAGGACTTTATTTCAAATCCTCAAGAATTTTATCCAGATTGGAATGAAGAGAATATGTATGTATCTAAAGACAAACTTATGTATCCAATTGTAGAAGATAATTTACTTAGAGAGAAAACACAGAAAGAATTAAAACTAGAAGGAATAATAGAATTAGATGATGGAGAATACATTGAAGATGGAAAATTAATTGTAGTTGAATATGATGAGAAATTAGGTTATTTAAAGAGAATGTGGAATAAAGAAACTCACATATGGTATGAAGGAGCTACTGAAGAGGAAATAGCAGAACATATGGGAGTATTAGTTACTAAATTATTATATGAGGTACTAGCTATTGGTTGTGAGGTAACAATTCAAGAAGAGAAACATCAGCAATCTCTTGAAAAAAGTAAAAGAGAAGCATTAGATGAACAAATTGGAGGAATCAAACTGGCTGAAGAATTAGGCGAACCTATAACAATGATTATGTGGCCATTTAAAGATGATGGAAGTGATACCATAACTATGACAATCAATGAATTTAAACAAATGGTTTTTGAATGTCATAATTATGGGCAAAGCTGTTATATTGCAGCAGAACTATTGAAAGTTAAAAGAAAAATAGATTCGACATTAGATGATTTTTATAACGAATTAAAAAATGTAAATATGATATCTTTATCAAATTTATAATTTGAATTTTTAAACAAAAAACCTCTTTTTTAGAGGTTTTTGTTTTCTATATAAAAAGCTAATTTTATACTTTTATCTAATTCTTTTTTAATTCTTCTTTTTTTATTATTATTTAAACCTAAATATGTATATTTATTTACTATTTCATAGTTTAAAATAAAATATATATCATCTTTTCCTTCTAAATAAAACTTAGGTTGGTTTAATCTCATATTTTTATTTATTTTATAATCTCTTAAACCTAAGTATTCTTTTATATTTTCCATATGGTCATATGCTAATACTATTGCAAAATTATAATATTTTTTACTTTTTTCTATATCTGATAAAAATCTTTTAACAATACTATTATCTACTCCTACTTTTAATTCTATTAATAATTCTATATCATTATATTCGTTCTTGTCATTTAAAGATACAACGATATCAGGTCTTTTATCTTCATCGTTTATTTTAATTGTTTTTTTCTATATGCCCATTATATAATAAAAAAATATATATTTTATTAATATTTTAGTTAATTTTTCAAGATAGTTTATCAATCTGTATTCATTAAATATTTCATTTTTTGTTACTTCAAAATTATAAAATAAAAAAAATAAATCTGAATAAGATATAAAACTATTTTTATTCCTAAAAGATATCAATATTAAATCAAATATATCTATTTCATTTAATGGATCTTTTTTGTTTATTCCATTAGAAATTACATCTATTAATTTTTCTCTTCTGTTTTCTAAATCATAAATTTGTTGTTTTAATTCTTGATTTTCTTCATATAATTTATTATTTTCTTCTCTTAAATTATTTAGCTCAACCTGATCCAGCATAGACTATCGTCTCTTCAGTTATCTTTATATTGTAACTTTTTGTATAAAAAATTTCAATTAAATATTTGCAAATTTCCATTTATATCAAAAATATGATATTAATAAATTGGCTATAAAATTCTTCTAAATATTTTATAAATAGGAGGTGATTGCCATTGAAAGATACATAAATGCAAAAATTTATTTGAATGATATTTATTATGATAAGATAAGACTCACTTTATTAGATAATGAATCTCAATTTTTAAAATTAAACCTTTCAAACTTATCTAATCTTTCTGATTATAAAATGTTTGTATACTTTATTCTACCATTTCCTCTACAAAATATAGTTGCAGAAGAAGTAGAAGAAATAACAAATGAAGTTATAATTACTATTCCAAAAACTGCATTAATAGTTACTGGAGAGTTAAAAATAGAAATAGCATTTTATAATAAAATTACATATCAATATTTAACAATTCCGAAAAGAATGAAACTTGAAATAGTTGAAACTATAAACGGAGAAAATCTAGAATCTGTAATACCAGGAGAAAGTATTTTAACATCTATAGTAGATCTAATAGATAAAATAGATAATATTTGTACAGAAAAGATTTCAGAAACTGAAACAGAACTACTAGTATTATTAACAAGATTAAAAAAAGAATTATCAGAATACCAAGTTTCTCTATCTAATAATTTAAAAGAAGTCAATAATGATTTATTAAAATCATCATTAGCTGAATTAAATTCTTTTCTTTTTATTTCAAAAGAAGATTTAAATAATTTTATTAATTCGAATAAAGTATCAATTTCTGATAACATTAAACAATCAATAGATGAAATTAGTACATTATTTGAAACAAAAAAAAATGAACTTCTTTCTTTATCAAAATCATTGTCATCTAATCTTAATTCTCAACAAGAAAAAATTATAAATTCAATAAATGATCTTAAAAGTAAATCTATCTCTGAAATAAATGATACATTAGAAGATGTCATATTAAGAATAGGTACTAATGATGATTCTATGTATAATCAATATACTCCTTCTATTAGAAAAGAAGCTGTTGATGCAGTAAAAAAACAAAAATTTGAAATCATTGAAGAAACAAGAAAAGAGATCAAAAGCAAAATAGAAGAACATATTTCTAATTTGAGAGAGCAAAAATTTACTATTGATATAAAACCTTATGTTACCAAAATAACTTTGCCTATTAATTTTATTTTAAATGGATTAACCAAGGTATTTTCTAATGGTCATTTATTAAATTATATGAAAGATTATTATTTCGACATTCAAGGAACAAATATCATTTATTTAACAAAAGAATCTTCAATTTCTCAAACAATTGTTGTTACAGAAACTTTAGCTCAAGGAATTTCTCCAACTTTTAGTGAATATACTTGGGAAAATGTTCCTTATTCAACTGTTGTAAGAGATGAAAATGGTTCTTTCTCGGTAACTTCAATTAATGGAAACTTAAATGGTAACGCTTCTACTAGTGATAAATTAAAAACTCCTGTAAAAATTAACGGAGTAGAGTTTGATGGAAGCAAAGATATTGATATAAGCCAAATAAATTTAGAAATAGCATCAGAAGAAGAAATAGAAGCCATTTTTAAAAATTAAAATAGAAAAAGGAGAAAAAAATGATTCAATACAGAAATGTTATGCAATCAAATCAAAAAACAAACCTAATAGACGTTACAGGATTAACTAAATATAAGCAATTATATGATGCTTATCTTGCAGGAGAATTAGCTAAAAAAGCTAATACAACACACACACATGCAGCTACTGAAATAATTGAGGATGATACTCATAAATTTTTTACTCTTTTAGAAAGAACAAAATTATCAGGAATAGCAGAAAATGCTAATAATTATGTGCATCCTGAAAAACATGATGCTTCAGTAATTACTGAAACTTCTGAAAAGAAATTTGTAAGCGATACTCAAATTTCTAGATGGAATGATACATATACTAAATCAGAAGTTGATAACAAAATGGCAACAGTAACATCTGGATTAACTTGGAGAGGTTCATTTCAAACAATAGAAGAATTAAATCAAGTTGAAGATCCTCAAGATGGGTGGTTTGCAATAGTAGTAAATGATCCTTCTACTGAAATGAAAAATATACTTTTCGTATATGAATCTGCAGAGCCAGCTGGATGGAAAAAATTAGGAGAAATTCTAGCACCAGGTATTGTAACTGAAGATACAGATGGATTAATGTCTGCTGCTATGTATAAAGAACACAAAAAATATGGAAGTGATATATCTTCTTTACAAGGAACTGTTGAAGATTTTAAAACTGGAGTTGGACTTCCTGTTTCTAGTTCTAAAAAAGCCGGTTTAGTTAAAATTGGTGCAAACGTTAATGTAACTGAAGATGGAACTATTAGCGTTGCAGCACCTTATGTGCATCCTTCTAAACATCAGCCAAATGAAATTGCTGAAACTTCTGAAAAGAAATTTGTAAGCGATACTCAAATTTCTAGATGGAATGATACATATACTAAATCAGAAGTTTATACAAAAGGAGAAGCTGATAGTGCTATAAATTCTGCTGTAACTCAAGCCACAGTTGTAGCATCTGATGAAGAAATTGCATCATTATTTGCTTAAAATATAAACAAAGGAGCACATATATGTCCTTAATTAATTTTAATTTATTATCAAACTATCATACAATGCTAAAAACATATTTAAAAAAAACAACATATGTGCATCCAGAAACACATCCAGCAAGTATGATAGTACAAGATCAATTTAATAAATTTGTAACGAGTACACAAATAGAAAGATGGAATAATAAATTAGATGCTGATGCTAATGCAGTGTCAGCGTCTAAATTATCAAAGCCTGTTACTATTAATGGAGTAGAGTTTGATGGAAGCAAAAATATAGAAATAAAAACTCAATCTATTAATTTTTATGAAATATATTTAACTTTGGAAAAAAATAATTCTATAATTAATATACCAGACGAATATGAATTTCAGGATAATTTTTGTATAATGTTATTTATCAATGGAATAAAACTAATAAATAAAAAACATTATAATATTAATTTTGAATTAAAAAAAATAAATTTAGTTGAAAGTTATTCTAATGATAGTGAAGTAGAGATAATAATATTTAAATAAGAGGTGAAAATATTGATAGTTATTTTAGATTTTTTAAAAAATAATAAATTAGAAATATTATGTACTTTTTTATTTATACTAATATCAATTAGTTTTTATAGATTAAGAACCAAAAAAGCAATTCAAAACTTAATAATTGAATCAATAAAAGAAACAGAAAAATATTTTAATTCTGATAATGGACAAGATAAATTAAATATTATTGAAGAAAGCATTAAAAATAAAATTTCAACTTTGCCTTTTTTTTTAAGAATTTTAGCTAAATGTTTTTGTTCTAAATATTGGATTGTAACAACTATTGAAGCATTATTAAATGAATTACAGGATATTTTTGATGAGAACGCAGTAGATGTTGATATAATAGGAAATGAATTTGATAAAAAAAAAGATTTGAAATAAATATTAAAAATAATGAATTTGAAATAGGTTTAAATAAAACCTATAAAAATTATGATAAAGATTTTGAAATATATGGAAAAATTAGTGCAAGTACTAACTTTAATGATAAAAATAGTTTAAATGCAGAAATAGGATTTAAGAAAAAATTTTAAATTATATAATTTTTTATTATAGTGAAAAAATAAGAGGTGATATCTTGTCATTAGAGAGACACATACCATTAACAATTAACTTAGATATTTTAACTTTAGATGAAAGTAAATTTCTAACAAATCTAGATTTTGATACTCAATTTCTTGATTTAAACTTATCTTTAGAAGGATTAGAAAATTATAAATTGTTTTTATATTTTTTAATACCTGATTCTAAAAAAACTATATTAGTAAAAGAGGTAAATGATTTATCTGCCAAAACATCAGTATTAATCCCAAAAGAATGTTTGATATATGAAGGTGAACTTAATCTGGAAATAGCTGTTTCAGATAAATCTTCTGGAGCTTTTTTAACTATACCAGAAAGAATATCTATTAATGTTGTAAAAACTTTAAATAGCGAAAAAGAAGCTATTGTAGAAGAAGAGTTTAAAAATACAATTCATGCCATATTTAAAGAACTAACAAATGCTTCTACTTCTTCTTTAGAGGAATTTACCACAAATATTAATTTAATAGTTGAACAAAACAAAACACATTTGGATGAATATAAAAATACATTATCTTTAGAACTTGAAAATTCTCAAAACTCTTTTAAAGAATCAGTATTTGTTGAGTTAAATGCATTAATAGAAGAACATACAAATACTATAAACTCTTTAAAAGATGGAATTTTGTCAGAAATTATATCTAATAAAGAAAGTGCATTATCTAGTATAAATGAAAAAATTGTTGATATTAAAAATAATGCCCAAGAACAAATTAGATTATCTAATATAGAAATGAATAAAATATTAGATGATTTGATTAAAAGAATAGGTAAAAAAGATAATGATATGTATGATCAAACTACTCCATCTATCAGAAAAGAGTTAATTGATTATTTATATTCAAAGAAAAGTGATATAGTAAATATTATTAAATTAGATTCGATAACCCAATTACAAAATCATATTAAAACTTTACAAGAGCAAAGATTTATAGCAATAAAATCCGTTTCTTCTAAGATTATAACACTACCAGCAACTTTTGTTTGTAATCAAATGACCAAGGTTTTTGCAAATGGATTAATGCTCACTCCTGGAAAAGATTATACAGTATCTAAAGGATCTATTATTTTTAATAAAGAATTTAACGAAGAGCAAGAAATTATAGTTACAGAAACATTAGCTCATAATATATCTACAAATATGCCTAATGTTAGTTATGATAATATTCCAGGAACGATAGTCATTAGAGATAATGAAGGATCTTTTAGTGCTAACGTTAAAGGAAACTTAGAAGGAAACGCTTTTACTGCTAGCAAATTACAAAACCCTATTTTAATTAATGGAATATCTTTTGATGGTAGTGAAGATATAAATATATCAGTTGATCAACCAGAGTTACCAATCGCGAATGTTGAAGAAATAGCTTCTGTTTTCTCAGAAGAAGTAATAACTATAGAGAAATTAATTAATTTAGTAGGTTTAAAAGAATTTCATGATCAATTTAAGGAATTTTTATTAGAGCAACTTAAAACTAAAGCTAATTCTTCTCATAGTCATACATTAGATAATATTACAGAAACAGATACTAAAAAACATTTTACAGTTACTGAAAAAAATAAATTATCTTCAATTGCTGAAAATGCAAATAATTATGTACATCCAGAAAAACATGATGCTAGTGTTATCACTCAAAATACTAATAATAGAATGGTTACTGATGTACAAATTAATACTTGGACAAATGATACTTATAGAAAAACTGAAGTTTATACAAAAGAAGAAGTTGAACAAAAGATACAAGAAGCTATATCTTCTATTCAACATCAACAATAATTTATTTTAACCTCTTTGTAGTTTAGTTTTTTCAAATATATTTGTTTAACTGTAGCTCTAAATATTTAAAAAAATTAATCGTGGAGGTTACATGAGCATAAAAGATATTAAAGAAAAAATCTTTTATATAGTTATTGGGACAGTAATTCCTATTGCTATTAATATGGTTATAGGAAAAGGAAACCAAATAAATGATTTAAAAGATGATTTGAATGAAAAACATAACAAAATTACTACTGAAATTCAAATAATGAATGAAAAAGATAAAAATAGAGATACCATATTGGAAGATATGAATCATAAAATACAAAAATTAGAAGAAAGTAGAGATAATTTATCAGATTATTATGTTACTCGAGCTGAATTTAATAGAGTTATAGAAAATCAGCAAAAAACTATAGATAAAATAGATAAAAATGTAGAAAAAATTGTAGAAAGAGTAATGTATAAATAATATCCGATAAATATATTATTATAAAATTAGAGAGTATATTAGGCTCTCTTTTTTTTCGCCGGCGTATTTTTTATTTCTATTTCTTTTATTCTTGTTTTTATTAACAATGGATTTCTAATTTCTTCTCCTTGAAAAATAAATAAAATCATTCTATTTAAAAATAATTCTATTTCACATATAGATTTCTTAATAAAATTTATATCTGCATTTACTAATTCTAGATCAAATGGTTTTACAACTTTCATTCTTCCTAATGTTACTTTATGACTTATAAATATTTTTGCTGCCTGACATAAAGACATTAATTTATTAAGCATATCATATTCAATAATATTAGTGTTGAAATCATTTTTATATACTTGCAGCAAATCTATATTAACTATTGCTTTTAATACATTTTCTTTCAATTGTTTTTCATTAAATAGTTTTTCTCTATATTTATCTAAAATCGATAAATTATATTTTAGTAATTCAGATATATGCATAAAATCTTGTATTTGTTTTTTATCATACATAGGATCAAAATCATTTTTTCCTATTTTTATATTAAAAATTTTATTAAAATCAGAATAATTATTAATATTATATAAATCATTTGAATTATCTTTAAATAATTTTTTATAATCGTTCATTTTTGCATATTGTTCTATTATTTTATTAAACATAAAAAAAATAGAATATAATCCCATTGGCATACTAGGCTTATAATATTTATAATATTTTTTCAAAAATAAATTTACATTATATTTTAATTTGTTATAATCTCCGTTTTTTATAGAAGTTTTATGCATCATTGACATTCTATAAGCTTGATTTATAAAATCAAAAGCCTCTGTAATAACTAATGAAGAGTCTAGTTTTAAAAGCTTCATTTTCTCATACACTTCTTTTCCACATACATTATAAATAGTTATCATTCCTTTTTCTATATTTTTATCCACTTCTTCTTTTGTTATTTTTTTTTCTTTCTTTTTATAATTTTTTATTTTTCTTGCCATTTTTTCTCCTTTTTAAATATAAAAAGCAAGAAAAAATAATTTCTTGCTTTTTTCAATTGTTTCATATATCAAATCAGTAATTTCTTTCTTTTTTATTTTTTGATAAATTATTAATATTTATATTTTCTACAGTCATATTAATATTTCTTCGTTTTGTTTTTATTATTAGGTTTATATCATTAGTTAACCTCTCCCACTTAAAATTACTTTGTAATTTTTGAAGTGGGAGCTTCTTCTTGGGAAGTAGTTGCTTTTGTTAGCCAACTATATTTACCAAGCTAACCCCGTAGTTCCTACGGTTCTTTTTATTTTTAGACCTTCATTAAAACTTGTTTTATTTACTCTCTTTTTCATTTACTTTTTTATCTAAAAACTCTAATATTGCTTTTATTAATTTTGATAGAACTCTTGCCATTATTCCAAAGAAAGCCCCCATTCAAATCATCTCCTATTAATTTCTATTATTCTATTATTTATTTCTTTATCACCTTTAAAATCTGCAACTTCTATTTTATTGGTTCCTTCTATATTCTTTATCATTATTATCTTATTTCCTTCTTCGTCAAATTTTATTAATTCTTTTTCCTTATTATATTTTGGATCAATTTTTAATTCGAATATTTTATTATATGGATCTTTTTCAGAAAATATTTTTTGTGTTATTGTTTCAGGAATAATTTTTGTAAAATAATTAAAATTAGTTTCTATAATTAAATTTCTATATACTCTTCTTTTTTCTAAATAACTTTCTAAATTTATATAAACGTTTTCTGCCAGTGAATAATTTTTATTGATAAATTTTCCTTCATTTACTTTAATTATAGTTTTTGTTTTATAGTTATTATCACTATATGGTATTTGTTCATACACAATAATTTCTTTATCTAGTTTATTATCTTTTACATTCAACTCAATTATACCGTTTCCAAGCAAATAATACTTCCCGTTAATAATTTTATTCTTATCTTTTCTATCTTTAACTGTAGCTATTCCGTTTTCATAGTCTATCTTTAAATTTTTTGATTTTTTTATTTCATTTTCTATATCCTTAAAATCAACTATTGATCCAATTCTTGTTGAAATATCTTCGTCTAATATTTCTACTTTATTACCACAACCAACAAAACTAAAAATAAGTATTAAAATTATTAGAGCTTTCTTCAACATAACATCATCCCCTTTTTTTATTTTAAAAAATCTTTATATATAGATATTAATTCTTTTTCTATTATATCATAATTGGGCTTTTCTTTTAATAAATTTTCTTTTGAATCTATAATGCTATTAATACTCATTTCTATATCTGATATAATGGAAAATAAAGTATCTATATCTACTTTCCCTAACTTTATATTCATAAGCATATCTTTATCTTTTAATGGAAAAACTAAATTGTTTGTAGTAATTAATTCGTATAATTCTAGTAACATCCTAACTAAATGATAAGCAAATTTTGTATCATAACCATATTCTTTTATCAATTCTTGTCTATTGCTAGAATTTTTTATAATTTCATTAACTTTTTTCAAAGCTTCTTTTATAGTTATATTTTTATTTATATTATATTCCCCTATCCCATATACATCTTTAGATATAACTATAAATAATTCTTTAAATTCTGGTTCTTCTTTTAACTCTGGAAGAATTAAACCTTCATTTAAATTAAACCTTTCAAGAAAATCTTTTATTTTAAATAATGTATCTAAATTAGCTTTTTTAGTTATCAACTTTCTTTTTTGAGAATTTGCGTATCCCAAAAATGTTTTTATCATTTTCTTGCTTAAAAATTCTTGTTTTAGATTTAGCAATCTTCTTCCATATTCATTTATATATATTATGTTTTTCTCATCTACAAATAATACTTCTAGTATATTAGGATTATTATCTATAGCTAATTTAACGAATCTTTTAAGCTCGTAAAAAGTTTTATCTATTGCGTCTTTAGAATTCCTTCCTGACTTCAATTTATCTTTAATTGATAAATCAACTTGTTCTACTTTTTGAAGACCTAAATGATATTCTATAGGAGCTAAAAATATTCCTATATAATCTTCATCTGAATTTTCAGTATTCAATCCATATAAATGGCTACCACTTCTTATTTCTAATATTTTATTTTTCTCTGCTATTTCTACTTCTTTCATAGTTTTTCTCCTTTTTTCATTAAAAAAGGAAGAGACAAAGTTCTTCCTTAATAAAAATATTATTCTAATCAATTCTTAAATAACAAAGCAATCATAATTACTTCATCAATAAACGGAATAGGATCTGGTATAATTATATTCAACATTAATAAAAATACTTTCAAGTATTTCGGAGATATTGAATATGCCGCTAAAAATATAAATATTAAAATCAAATATAACATTTAATTGCTTCCTCATTTTATAATATATAATATTTTCGATTATTGTATCATTTTTTTTCATTTAATTCTATTACTTTTTTAAAATTATCAAGAAATGTATTTAATAATATTGTACTTTCTATTGCTTTATCTATATCTCCGTCTATATGAAATTCTGTTATTTTAATTCATTTATATCTTTGTTTAAATCTTCTCTAGTTAATCCGGAAAACTTTAACACTCTGGCTAATTGACTTGAAGTTAATTCTTTCTTATTTTTTTCTATTAATATAAAATCTTCTAATGTACAATTTATTATTTCTGCATAATGTTTTTGTTTTAAATTTTGTTTTATTCTTAATTCTTTAATCCAATTACCTATTTTCATAATTTGCCTCTCTTATTATTTTTAAAAATAATTCTCTTTGATAATGATACATCTTTTTATTTTTTGATAAAAAATCTTCTATTTCTTTAATATCATTTTCTGACATTATTCCAAACAAATTTTTATTCATACATTTAGAAAGTAATAATTCAGTTTCAGATATTTCTTTCTTATCCTTTTTTATAAAACTTTTTATTCTATCTACATCAATCATATCTTGGATGTCGTTAGAGTCTCCTAAATTATAATTTGATTCTATTATTATAAAATGTACAAAATCTACAGAATTAATAAGCATATTAGGATAATTTGTTGAAACTATAAATCTCAAATTTTTAAATTTTTCTTTTAACTCTTCTAAAATATTTAATCTATCTTTATATTCTAGATTTACTTCTATATTATCTATTATTATTATCTTAACTTTTTCATTTGCTAATTTTATTGTTTCAAATAAATCATTTTTAGATTTATGGTTTTCTATATATAAAGATATTTCTCTATTCTTTAAATATAATTCTCTTAAAACTGTTGTTTTACCTACTGAATTTTCACCTAATAAAATTATGTTATTATTCAATGTAGAAATATCATTTACTATCATTTTTATTTTTTTATTGAAATTCATTTATTTCCCCCAATATTCTTTTGCCAGTCTTAATAAATCATCCTTATTATTTAATTTATCATTTTTTATCACTGCATGCAATAAAAAATCTAGAATTTCTCCAATATATGGTCCTTGATTTAATTTTAGTTCTTTCATTATATCTTTTCCATTTATATCTAAATCTTTTAACGAAATAGGAAGTTTATTTCTTAAAATTTCATCTATTAACAATTTTAATTTATCAATAGATTCAAAATCATATGGCGGATTATGAGCTATTCTATCTGCTTCTATAACTCTAAAAAATCTATAAATATCTTCTTCTCCGAATCTATTTAAAAGTTTTTTAGCGTAAGGTTTATCTATAGAAGACTTATAAAATAAATGATATCTTATTAATTTAACTACCCTTTCGATAGTATTGTTATCATATTTTAATCTTTTTAATATTATTTCTGCCATATCTGCTGATATTTTTTCATGTCCATAAAAATGTCCTTGTTTATCTTCTCTTATAGTAAAACATTTAGGCTTTCCTATATCATGAAATAATAGAGCTAGTCTTGTTATTAAATCTGGTTCTACACATTCTACTGCCCTTAATATATGTATATCTAATGTAAAACAATGATGTTTGTTTCTTTGATTAAAATCTATAACTTCACTCCATTCTGGAATAATTTCTTGTAATATATCATATTCTTGCATAAGATTAATGGTTAAAGAAGCATATTTTGATAACAATATTTTATTTAATTCTTCTCTTATTCTTTCTTTAGAAATATTATTTAATAAATTTTTGTTGTTTTTTATTATTTCGCAAGTTTCTTTATTACATAATAATCCTTTTGTTGCAATAAATCTAAAAAATCTTAATATTCTTAAAGGGTCTTCTTTAATTCTTTCTTCTGCATTACCAACAAAGTTTATTTTATTTTCTGTATAATCATTTAAAAATATAAGATCATCATAAGAAAAAATATTCTTTCCATCATATGCTACAGCATTTATATTAAAATCTCTTATTTTTAAATCTTCATATATATCATTTGTAAATTTAACTTCTTGCTCTTTTCTATTTTTAGGTATTCCTTTACCTTGTCTCATTTTAGCTATTTCATATGTTATTCCATTTAGTTTTATTTGTACTACACCAAAATGTTTTCCTATTTCTTTTGGAGAAAAGAGAGAGAAAATTTCCAATAATTTATCATATTCTATATCTGTTACAAAATCACAATCTTTTGGCTCTACTCCTAAAAGTAAATCTCTTATATAACCACCAACAATATATCCTTGTCCATTTTTTTGCAAAGTTTCTAGAATAAATTTTATATCTGGTGTTAAATTAATTTTATAATTAAAAATATCAAAAGCCATTTTACCTCCTATTTATATAGCAAAGTATTTAATACGATTAAATTATAAGTAAAATAATCAGAATCCAAAATTAAAGATTCTATATCTTCTTTTAATAGTTCTTTATTTAGCGTTATACATAAATAAAAATATTTCTTTAATTCATCAATTGATATTTTATCTAATAATGGATTTAATATGTTTTTATCATAAGAAATTCTATAGTCATCTGATAACTTAGTATATTTAATTAAATTGAATGCTTTATTATTAATGTATAAATCTTGCATCATATAATTTATTATATTTGACATTTATTTAAACACCTCTTTTTTAAAAAAATACAGTTATAAAATAAACGAAAAGTATTTCTAATATTAGTATTTTTTGATATATAGGAATTTTTAATGCCATTATATAATGACTAAAATTCAAATATTTTTTATATCTTTTTGAATGATAAAAAAACACAACCATATCTATTGTTATAACTAATAATATGCAAAATACTAATTCGTTTATCATTTATCTCCTCCAAATAATTATAATTCTTTTTCTATTGATCTAAAACCATCTATAAATTCTTTAATTATTTTCTCTTTATTCTCTTCAGTTATAATTAAAGATTCTGGAAATCCTAATTCTAATTTTTCTAAAATTTTATTAAGATATAGTATTTTATCATTTATATTATATTTTTCTAAATTTGCTAAAAATACTTCTTCTTTTTCAAAATCAAATCTTTCTCCTACTTGTTGTCCTAATTTAAATATTTTATTTTTCATTTTCATCACTCCTTATTTGTCAATAAAAAAAGAAAGAGTGAAAAATTCTCTTTCTTTTAATACTATTTATTTATTTTTTCCCATAAAATATATTTGCTTGGAATATCATCACTTAACCAATTTTTTTTAATCCTTCTATATCTATTGGCAAAATGATCACTTCTCCATGTCTTCTTCCAACATTTCTAGCTGTTTCTATATCTTTAGAGAGATGAACATATTGCCTATTCCCTTTTATTATTCCTTTTTCTCTAATGCTTTCTAAAAATCTAGTTGCTGTTCCATGATATAGAATATTTGGAGGTGTCATCTCTTTTAAATTTAACTCCACTTCAATAGAGTGTCCTTGACTAGCTCTTATTTTTTCTTTCTTTTCATCAAAAGAGTATCTATTTTTATCATCTTTTCTAACTATTCTTTCTAATATTTTCATATCAATATATCTATCTGAAAGTTTTATTTTTTCTATTAACTCGTTTATATCTACCCAACCATTTTTATCTAAAGTTATTCCTATTGTTTCTGATTTATGTCTAAGAATTAGGCTTAAAAATTTACTAAGTTTTATATCATCTAATTTTTTCATAATCCTTCATTTGTAATATTTGATTAATTTTTATTATATCTTCACTCCAAAAAATCATATTTGGAATATTTTTAAATTTTCTTTTTAATTTTCTGAATTCTTTTAAATTTTCATTAGAAATATTACTCCATATATCAAAAAAAGCAAAGTCAAATCTTATATCTGAAGTATAATTAAAAATATCTTCATTTATTATTTTTATTTTTTTGTTATCTTTATAATATTTTCCTATTAATTTTATAACTTCTTTTGATTTCTCTATTACAGTGATGCTTATAACTTCTTTCTTACCTTTAATATTTTGTAAATACATTCCTAAACCTAATCCAGCTACTAATACATTTCCTCTAGCTTTATTTATAGCTTCTATATGTGTTTTTTGTTCCATAGCTGTATTAGACATTATTATATTCCCTTTATAAGTTAATTTTTTAAATTTTCCATGTTCTAAATGCATTAAATAATTTTTTTCAAATAAGTTTCTTAATTTTGCATAATATTCTGGAATTTCAAATGTTTCTATTTTCCAGTCATTTATTTTTTCATCTTTTAAATAATCTAAATTAAAATTAAATTTCATAATATTTTTCCTATAAATAACATATTATTATTTCTATATTTAAATCTTCGAATATTTCTTTTATCATAGATTCAACTTTATCCCAAGATAGTTTGTCTAATCCACATCCAATTTTAGGCATAACTAATTTATTTATATTTTTATCAACTAATCTATCATCTATTACTTTATAATATTCATTACAATATAACTTCCCTTCTATTGTTTCTTTCATTTCTAACAAAGCTTCTCTTAATGAATCATATGTTGGTTTCTCCCAATATTTATCTTTTGTTATTAGATTGAATACATTATCCACTCTTATACATTTTTGTTTTAATGTTTCTGGATATTCTTTTCCCATTTCTTTAAGAGTTTTACTCATATTATATCTTTTATTAAATTCAACAGCTATTCCTGCTTCTAAAGCTTAATCTCTACTTATACAATGTGCATAATAGCAATTTTTTCTTTTAAATATATCTCCTTATTTGTCAATTTTTTTATCAAGATAAACTCAATGTTTACAGCACTTAAATTTTTTTATTTTTCACAATTTTTATCAATGATATAACATTCTGCACATCCTTTTCCTTCTTTTATTTCTAATGTTATATTTTTATATTTAAAGCGATCACCTCTTTTTAATTCGTCATTTATTTTGTTTTGCATTTTAAACTCCCATCTTTATTAAAATATTTGAAAAAACCATATTGTTCTCCACTTCTATATTTTACAGTCATATATAGTTCTCCTGTATCATAATATGTTTTTACAGTTCCTTCAATTAATCCTTTTATACGCATTTCTTCTCTTTTTATATTTCCATTTTTATGATACCATATTTGCTTACCTTCTAATATACCTTTAACATAATTTAATTTAAAATCTATAGTTCCATCTTCATAATAAGCAATTAATTCATCAGTTAATTTATTATTTTTATATTTTTCCGATACTTTTATTTGACCATTATCAAAAAATGTTTTTTTTGATAATAGAACTCCTTTTCTGTATTCTCTTTCTTCTGTTAATAAACAGTTTTCGAATACTTGATATTTTCCATGTCTTTGACGTTTTTCATTTTCGTAATAAATAACTTTTCTATTTTCATATTCTATTTCTTTTTTTATTGTTTTAATAGTCATATTTATCTCCAAACAATTCTTTTTTATTTGTATAAAAATCTGCACTTAAATATTCTTCTAATCCTACTAATAGATATACAGGATAAGAATCCTCTATGCTTAAATATATAATTTTTAATGTTGGACTATATTCATTGTCATTTAAATATCTTAACAATTGTTTATAATTATGTTTTAAAGCTCCTAAACATATTTTTAATTCCGTTATTTGATTTAATTCACTTATAGAGAATTCTGGAACTTTTATTTTAAGATTAGATTTATCTTTCTTTATAAAAGATTCTTTTAATAAGTTATTATATTGTATTATATATTTTAATAATTCATTATCTTTTTTATGTTTTAATATTCTTTCCATAATAATATTATACTATATAATTTATATTAATTAATATATTTTTTTATAAAAATATGTTATAATAATAAATAAATCTAATCGAAGAGCTCGATTAGGATAAATAAAATAAAGCTCAAACTATGACTCTGCTTGAAAAGCTCAAGCAGGATAAACAAAATAAAGCTTAATAGAAAAGAGTAGAAATTAATCTACTCTTTTATTTTTCATTTAATGTTTTCTTTAAAATATAATATTTTCCTAATGAAATAGGTAACAAATATTTATTTTTTAAACCTACATCATTTATCCATTTAAATCTAAATTCATCATTATTAATTGTATTTATTTTTATAGAAATCGTTTCATATTTTTCCAATTTTGCCAATAGCTCAAATAATTCATCATTTATTATAAAACTCAATTGATTTACATATAAACTATCAGCGATTCCAATGTAAAAATCATTTTTAGGCTGTATATTTATATCTTTTTTTATATTTTCTAATTTATATATATTATTTTTTATTAAAAATTCTACTTTTTCTATATCAGATATTTTATTTAGCGAAGAAAAAGTTAAAACTAAACGACTTTCTATTGCATCTTTTCTTGTTATTGCAGTATATATATCTAAATATGCAGTATCTAAAGCTTCTAATACTTTTTTCTGCATCGATTCCATTTCTTCTTTTAGCTCTTTATTTGGTGATTTTTTAGAAAAACTTGATAATGCATTTGCTATTTCTAACATTTTTAATGATACATTTAAGTTTACAACTGGTTCAAAAAACGATAATGACATAAACATATTTCCATAAAATTCATCATTTACTTGTATCAATGGATTTTCTTTGTAATCAAGAGCTTCTCCTAAGTTAGCTGTTTTTATATTTTTAAAATTTTTTACATCTGTTAAAATATAAGTATCATAAGTATTTCCTTCAATTTGCTCAACTCTTCCTTCTTTATCAAAATTATAACCTGTTTCTTTGTTTATTCCTTTTTTATTCCAACCACTTTGATTAAATCCATCTTTATCTAAATTTGTATTAGTTTCTTTATTTATCCCTTCCTTATTCCAACCTTTTTGGTCGAAACCGTCTTTGTCATATAAAGTTCCTGTTTCTTTATTTATTCCTTCCTTGTTCCAACCTTTTTGGTCGTATCCTTCTTTATCATATAATGTTTTTGTTTCTTTATGATATCCGATTTTTTCTCCTTCTATATAGAAACCTCTTTCATCTGTTCTGTCCATACAACCAAATAAAATAATTGTTAATAAAATAATCAATATTTTCTTCATAAAAATTTCCTCCAAAATAAATAATACTATTATAATTATATCATAATATTATTTAAATTTTCTAGTATGTTTTTTTCTCCAAACATTTATTTTATTATAATGATTTATAAGAAATAATAAGTATTCATCAAATTCTTTTTTAGGATTTAATACTAACTTTTTTTCTAAATAATTATATGTACTAATAGTTTTACCTAAAGTCCTTTGTGTTTCAGTAAATTCATTTAATATTTCTTGTGTCCTTTTATTTGCAAATAGTATTAAAGATTTTTTTATTCCCATATTTTATTCCTTAATTAGCTTTAAAATTATATATTGGTTTTACTATTTCTAGTATATCTATTGTATCTCCTACTACTTCTAAAATCTCTTCAATAGGTTTATAAGCCATTGGAGCTTCATCTAAAGTACTTTCACATACTGATGTAGTAAAAACATCTTTCATAGCACTTTTAAACTCTTCTAATGATAATTGTTCTTTAGCTTGCCTTCTGCTAAGTATTCTTCCAGCACCATGAGGAGCAGAGAAATTCCATTCTGGATTTCCTTTTCCTATTCCTATAATAACTCCATCTCTCATATTAATTGGAATTATTACTTTCTCATCTTTTTTAGCTGATGTAGCTCCTTTTCTTAATATATGAAGTCCTTTGTAGTCATCTATATAATTGTGGGTACACTCTATATAATTTCCTTTAACAAAAGGAATATTTAATTTTTCTAAAATAGTTTTGATCATTATCTCTCTATTTAAACAAGCATATTTGTTCATTTCCTTTACATCTTCTAAATATTTTTGTTTCTCTTCTCCTACAAGATAACAACTTTCATCTGGAATATGTGGATATTTTTCTTTATATTCTTTTAATGCTTGTTCTCTATTTTCTGGTTTTGTATTTTTTATAATTTCATCATATTTATCTCTTCTAAGTTTTTCCGTTTGTTCTATTGCTTTATCTTGATGATATTTAGCAACTTGTAATCCTAAATTCCTGCTTCCAGAGTGAACAAATAAATAATAACACTCTTCGTTCTCCCCAACTTCAATAAAATGATTTCCAGATCCTAAACTTCCTAAAGATAATAATCCTCTATCTAAAGTTTTTTTATCTATATCAGCATTTAATTTAAGTTCAAATCCTTTTGGTATAAATTTAGATTGTTTTTGATTAACAGATAAACCACTAGGAATATATTTTCTTATTATATCATCTAACTCTTTTAATTTATCTGTATCAAATTTAAAATATCTTTTATCTATTTTATAACCAGCTATTCCACAATTTAAGTCTACTCCTACATGATTAGGACATACTTTATCTGTTATAAGCATTGTAGTTCCTACAACACAACCTTTTCCTCCATGGAAATCTGGCATAATAACTATATTGTTATTATTAAAAATTTTATCAATTTCTCTTATTTGATTAATAGATTCATAATCTGTTAAATTATTTGACATTATTTTATACATTTTTTTCCTCCATATATACTTTAGTTACTATCTGCGTAAAAATCTTATGATTTAAAAATGGTATTTTACTTGAATATCTATATGATACTATTTTATTTTCACTTGAATTAACAAACTTTAATTCATCTTGATAATACTTATAACCATTATCTTTTGTTTGTATATAATAAATATACTTTTTATATTCTCTGCTCCTACTATCTAATATTAGTCTTTTACTTATTCCTGTTATTTTTTCTTCTAATATTAATTCTTTATTTTTTAATAAAGGCCCAAATAATAGCATATATTGAATAACCATTAAAGTTATTGGAATTATTGCTTTTAGTTTTTCTTCAAATACAAAATAATATATTATCCAAAAAACAAAACTACCAAATATTATTCCATTAACAATTACACTTAAAAATTCTGTATTTAACATAATAACTCCTATTTAAGTATCCATAATAATATATTAGAAATTAATAAAACTATAATAAAAAGTATCACAAATGTAAAAAGTATTGGAAAATTTATAGGCAATTCTTTATTCATAATATTACCTCCAAATTTAAAATTCATCACACCATTTTGGTTTTTTATTTTTAATTATTTTTTCTACATCAGAAATCCATATTGCTATATCTTGTATCTTGTTTTTTAACTCTTCTAATGATAAATAACCATTATCTGCTAAATTCCATATTTTTTCAAACGCAAAACAAATTCCTTCTTCTGGTGGAGAAAATATATTATTATTTTTTAAATATTTTAATATGTTTTTACCATTTTTAAATGATTCTATATCATTTATTTTCCATCCGTATATAGTTCTAAAAATGGTATATTTAGTATAACTATTATTTTTAGACGAATAAATATCAAAATCTAATGGTTGATTTAAAGTATTATCTCCGTTTAATTTTTTGAATTCAACATTATTTCCAATTATACAATCATATAATTCTTTTAAAGAATGATAACTTTCATAAAACGACTCTACATTATCTTCTGGAAGATATCCTATATCTTTAATTATTTTTTCGCTTAAAATAGGCAAATGCTTCCAATGAATTTCATAAGCTAATTTTGAACATTTTTTAATATATTCATTAAACAATTTATTATTATAATTTCCAGGAACTAATAAGTTTTTTAGTTTTAAATATAATATTTTAAATTCATCTTCTTTATCTATATAATATTTTAAACTATTTCTTTTAACTATAATCATATTTATCCAATCTCTATAATATTGTTTTATCTCGAATTTAAGATAATTTTCGTTAAATAAAAAATCTTTATATACTAAAAAATCAAATTCTTTAATTAATATATTTTCTCTTATTTCTTTATAAGTTAATATACTATCTATTTTTTTATTGTTCTTTATTAAATATTTTGTTAAATTAATTAATAAATTTCTTTTTCTTTCTTTATTTATATCAAAATATTCTTTAATTATTTTTTCAAGATCAAAATTTAATATATAATCACATTGTTCCATTGATTAAGCTCTCATCTCCTTTTAGTTATATTTTTATTTATTAATTATGTAATAATACTCTCCATCTATTTTTCCTACTCTACAATATTTTTGATATACTTCTAATATCATTTTTCCATTTAGTTTATAATCTGTATTATTTATTTTATATCTACCATTTTGTGTATCTAAAATATAATACATCTTTAATTTTCCACTTCTATCCCAAGTTGCTTGTTCTTTTATATTATATATTTTATAAGTTGTTATTAATTTAATTTTATCTATTTCGTATGTAAAAAATAATGAAGAAATTGATAATATAATAAGAATAATGTTTAATGAATTAAAAAATAAAAACATTTTATTATTATCTTCCATAAGATAATATATACTTAATATAACTGAAAATAAAATTAATATAATAGAAATCATACCTAACGAAATAAATAAATTATACATATATTCTCCTAATAAAATTAAAACTTTATTTTTTTAAAATTTCTAATTTCATTTTATATTTTTCTGTATCTGTTTCTAATATAATTTCTTTGTTTTCATATATTAATTTATTTATCATACATTCTAAAAATTCTAATTCTTCTATTTCTTTCTTACTTCCATTTTCTTTTACTATAAATAATCCATTTCCTTTATCTTCTACATCTGCGTAATATATTTTTCCTGTTAATTGTGAACACATTAATTTTTTCATTTTTTACTCCTTATCCTTTAATTCTAATTTTTCTAATAATTTATAAAATTCACTTAATTTCCATTCTTCAGTTTCCTTTAAAGCTTTCTTTAATTCTTCATCATCTAAATATGATTTTTCTATTATAAAAAACACTCCATATTCTTCTAAAAATATTATCTTACATCTAATTCTTCTTAAAGGACTATTGTTTAAAAAATGTACTCTTGTATCTGGACATTCTTGTTCAAACTCTATTTCTTTTTTTAAATTTTCTATTGCTTTATAAAGTTTATTATTCTTTTTTAAATTACTCCATTGTCCAAGATATTCTCTTTTTTCATTTCTTATAGCCATATCATCTGTCCATAAAACTGTTATTTTATTATTTAAATCATATTTTTCAGCTATTTTATTGTTTATTAGTAATTCTCCAGAAGTACTTACCCAAACTTTATCTGTTAAATCTTCTTCTTTTATGCCTAATATAACAACACTTTTCTCTATTAATAATTTTGATTTTTTATCCCATTCTTCTATTTCTTTTTCCCATTGTTTAAATTTTTCATCATATTTTTTAAATAAGAATACTCTTTCATTTATTAACATCTTTTTTCTCCTTTTTTATTTAAACTTTCAAAAAGTAATTCTTCTGCATCAGCTTCAAAGTCTATTTTTATTCCTATTATTTTACCTTCATTATTTTTTTTTACAAATACAGCATACCAACCATCTCCATATGCGGTATCAGAAATTAAATATTTGTTATCTATCGTTTGTTTATCTATCGCAGTAGCATTCTCGTTAGAAAATAAAATTTCTTCTACTTTTAATTCAAATTTATCTTTATCTTCTTCATATAAACTATTCATTTTTTTATAAAAACTATTATTAAAAACGCATAGAGTTCCAGATCCTACAAATACATTACCTATATATTGAAAATCTAAGTTACTATATGTTTCATTCTCTAATAATATAACTATGTTTCTTGGCCTATTTATACAATTTCTTAATAAATTTATATTATATTCATATTTTCCAGGTACTATTTCTATTTCTTTTAATAATTCATCTTTAGAGTTTTTAAATAAAAAACAAGCATCTCCTACTATCACTTTATCTTCTAATTCGATTAAACTATTACAGAATTCTATTTTATATAACATATCTAATAATTTATTATTTATAGTTTTTATTTTTTTATTTGATAATCCTCTTGTTGTTTTTATAAAATTAAAAGCTTCTTTTATAGTAAAATCTAAATTTATATTTATTTTATCGTACATAATTTTCTCCTTTAGATATCAAAAATATTTAATATTACTAAATTTTCACATTTATTTTTATCTTTTAATAGATTTACTATTTCTTGTGTATCTATTTTTCTAAAACGTTTTACTACTATATCTTGAAACCCAAACGCTGTCCCTTGTTTATTAACCATAACAAAACTTACACATTTATTTTTATAAAATAATTTATTTAACATTTTTCTCCTTATAATTTTAATATAAAGAATTCTTCTATTGTACATTCTTTAATTTTATCCAAAGCTTCCTTTTGATTATTGAATTTTAATGCTTTAGTTATATCTCTACCATAATGGCAATGTCTTTTTCCTATATCACTTACATAATATATATTATTTGTTTTTCTTCCTTCTTTATCTTTTCTAAATTTAGCAATTACATATGTTCCTTTATATTGTTTCCAATGTACCATATTTCTGATTTGTTCTATTAGTTCTAATAAAGAAGTTAATAAATAAAAAAATGTTCCTAATATAAAAAAAGATAAAAATAATATACTCATTATAAAAATTACTTTATCATAAATATTCATTTTTTATCTCCATTTTAAAATCTTTCGGTTTAAATTTATTTATTTCAATAGGTGTGTAATTATGAAATTCACAACATACGCTATGAGCATTTGGAAGTTTAGGAAATTCCCAATCACTTCCTGATGAATGAACATGTCCATATAAATGAACAGAATTCCTAAATTGTCCATTCCAAGCTATCATAGGGTAGTGAGATAGTACATATTTAACCTCATCAACCTCTATTTCTTTATAATCATAAACAGCTTTAACTTTATTATGTCTTATATATTTATCATGATTTCCTTTTATTAAAATAATATTACCATTTAGTTTATCAAGATATTTTTCAGCATTTAATCCTTTATATGTAAAATCTCCTAATACATAAACTAAATCTTCTTTAGATACTACCTTATTCCAATTATTAATTATTGTATTGTCCATTTCTTCTAATGTTTTAAATGGACGATTACAAAGTTTTATTATATTTTTATGTCCTAAATGTAAATCTGATATTACAAAAATTTTCATTTTTTTACCTTCTCTCTATTTTGATATTATATTTTCTTTAAAAAATTTAAAAAATTTTCAAATTCGTTATCATAAAAATACAAACTATTATTTCTGTGAATTAATGTTAAACCAATAATTTTCTCATTTAGTTCATTAAAAATTCCAGTTCTATTAAATTTAATTTTTGAACTCAAACTACTTTCTATTTCTATTTTTTCATTATCTAGTAAATACCTTTCTATTCTAAAACATTCTAGTTTAAATTCTCCATTTGCTTTATTTATTTCATATTTTATATACATCTTATTAACCTCTTATTTATTAAATACATTTTTTATTATATTATTAATTTTTTTATTTTATACTTAAATTTGAATTAATCCAATCCCATGTTTCTTTTGTAAGCCATCCTTGAAAATCTCTACCTAATTCTGCAATTAATAAATCATTTTCTAAATTATATTTTCCTTCAAGAACTTTATAAATTTCTTTTGAAGTTTCATAGTATGTTCTTACTATCCAAGCTTTTTCAAATAACTTAAAAGTATAAAAATTTCTCATTATTGTTTCTTCTAATAAAAAATAATTATCATAAATTTTTTGATTATACATTATCAAATAAAGTCTATACATTTTATCTCCTTGCAATTATCATTAAATTTATATTTAAAATATAAATCTAATATTATAAAAAATTTATATCTCGTTCTTTTAAAATTAAATTTCAAAATATTTTGAGTTTCCTATAGTTGATGTAGTTATTCCGTCAGCATGATCTATAAAATTAAATAATATTTTGTTATCATTTAATTTTTTTGTTTCTACAATTATATCAAAGTCATAGTAATTAAATCTTATATCGTCTACTACATTAAACTTTATATTTTCTTTACTAGCAATACGTTCTAATCTTTTTATAGCTTCTTCTGCTTTGTATTTAGGGTTTCTTTTTATTAAAAATTCTATTTTATTAATCTCAAATAAATTCTTGTTATCTTTTGAATATTTTTTTATTTGTTTTGTTTTATATTCTTCTAGAGTTACTTCTGTATCTGTTTCTGATAACATAGTATAATAAAATGTATCGTTATATGTGTAATATTTCATAAATATTCTTCTCCTTTATTTATTAAATACATTTTTTATTAACCATTCTAAAACTTCTTCTGTATCTTTCCATTTCTTACAAGACCAATAAGTTAATCTTTTTTCATTTTTCCAATCTTTAAGTCTTTCTTTTTTTTCTTCATCTTTAATTTTATTCCAATACTCTAAATAAGTAATTTGAAGAGATTTATGTTCTCCAGTTTTCATAAATTCTATTAAATTATAAATTATTGTTCTACTTTCATCAGCACAACAAGCTGAAGTTTTATTATGTTTTATAATTTCATTTTCTAAAATTCCTTTTAAATTTCCTGTTAATAATATTTCTATTAAATTATAAGAATAATCAAAATCAACTATTTTTTCTTGTATTCTAGATATTATTGGAAAAAATATATTTAGTTCAAAATTTCTAAATAAATAATGTAAATCATTTTTATATAAATCATCTACTACAAATTTTGCTATTTCGTTTTCTAAATTTTCTTTTTTAAATACTTCAGATAATTTTTTAATTACATTTTTTAAATCTTCTTGAAATTTATTATTTTCCATTTTCATCAATCAACCTTTCTATGAATATTTCAATTTCATTCCACTCTTTAAATTCTAAATATATATCCGAATCTTCAGTTTCATATTCTATAAATCCAATATATCTATATCTTGTACACGAATAAATTATATACATTTCTTTTTTAGTTTCTTTTGAAATTGTATATTTTTTATTTTTTATCTCAAACTCAATATCTATTCCACTTTCTATTAATCCTTTAAATGACATTTTTCTTCTCCTTAAAAAAACTACAACTAGTTCCACCTTCTATATAAAATCCTTTATCTTGGCAATATAATTTTCCATTTGAAAATTCTCTACAATAAATACAATCTATACATTTAGGTATTTCAACTTCTATAACAATATTTTCATTACATTTATATTTAATTCCTGTAGTTCCTAAACTTTTTATAAAATTTCTTGCTGCTTCTTTTATTTTTTTAAATTCTTCAGAATCATAGTTTATAAACTCGTTCATATCTTCATATCCTTCATTTTCTGCTTGAGTTTCAAATACTCCCTGTATATCATTTTCAATAAAATTATCATCAAATACTTTTATTGGTATTACTCCGTAAATTTTAAATCCATCTCTAATATATTCTAGTATCTCATCTTTATCAGGATAATCTATATATTTCACTTCTTTATTTTTTACTGCACATACACAATCTTCTTTATAATTTTCTAATTTTATAATTTCCATATATTTTCCTCCTAACAATAATCGTATGAATCAAAAGGTTTGTATTTTTTATAATAAGATTTGTGAAATTCTTTATTTATATTTTTAAATCTTCTTCTAGTTATTCTTTTTTTCCAAGATTTCCAATCTTTATTAAAGCTCTTTTTAAACATATCAAAATTTTTATCTCTAGCCATAATTATCTATATGATTTCCTCTTGTTTATTCCATTTTTATGAAATCCTTTAATAATAAGATCTCTAACTACATTACTATCAAATATTGATTCAAAAATATACTCTTCTGCCTTTTTTATATTTCTTATTTTTTCTTTATCAATTGTCAATATACCTATATTTTTATAATAAAGATTTCTAAAATGTAATATTTTTTCTTTATTTTTTCTATAATAATCTTCTGGCAATACAACATACGATTTATTAACTAATTTATTTGATCTTAATTTCCATGCTTGATTAAAAGCTTTTTTATAATCTTTTAATTTTAATTCATATGCTATTATCTTTCTATTTACATACTTAACTACATCTATTCTAAAGTGAGAATCCATATTACCTACTTCTTCAAAAACAAATGTATTTATTTGATTAGATATTAATTCTACAAATTTATTTTGCATTTTTCTTTCACTTTCAAACATAATTTCTCCTTTATTATTTTTTAGACATTTCTTCTAATTTTTTTATATAATAACTACTTGCTTTTAATTCTAAAAATTGTTTGTATAAAGCTCCTACTACTAACCACCCGAATAAAATTTCTTTTATTCCCATATCTCTAACAATATAAAGATTTATACAAGTTATTATTATTCCTGTAACTGCTCCTATAAAATGAATATATAAAAAAAATTCCATATATACTCCTTAATAATATCCTCTAACACTTATTAATTTATCTGCTAAAGGATAATCTTTATCTTCATTATATGAACTTTTATTCTCTAGATATTTAATTAATTTATCTTCATATTCTTCTTGGAGTGGAGTTCTAAAACTAATACATCTTAATATTTCTCTTAATTCTTCAATATTTATTGTTTTTATATTTCCTCTTCTTAATATATATGAAAGATACTCTGATAATTTTTTATCATTAGAATAAGCCATTTCGTATATATCATCTTGATATAATTTTATTTTTTGATTCATAAAAAATTCCGTTTATTTCTCCTCTTCATAATTTATTATTTCGTATTCAAATCCTTCTCCAATTTCTTTTAAATATACTTTAAATGTTTTTTTCTCATCAATAATATATAAAGGTTTTATTTTTTCTCTTTTTTTAAATTCATCCCATATTTCATATAATTTAGATTCTAACCATTCTTTTGATTCTCTACTTACATTTGTTAGATAATCTTTTAATTCTCCATCATCATCAAATTCGGAACAAGTTCTTTCTGCTATTTCATCTATAAAATAATCTACATCTATTGTATCTTGATACTCACCAACAGTTCCTAATGTTATATATATAAATAAAATCCCATCTTCTTCTTGAATATAATCAGTTATGATATTGTTTATAGCTATTTTTATTAATTCATCTATAGATTTTACATCTTTTTCAAGAGTGAAATCTCCTTCTTCTTCTTCAAAACTATATGCTTTATACACTTTATTCCTCCTAATCTATATAATATTTTTCTATTTCATATTTCCCTTTTTTGTCTTTAGATTCTTTTAAATATACTTTATATTTTTTTATATCATCTACGTAAAAAAATGGAGATGATATATTTTCAATTTTTTTAAATTTTTTCCATAATTTATCTAATTCATTTTGTAATAATTCTATATTTACATTATCTAAATAATATTCTGCTCCTTCATTTTCTTCATAAGCTTTATCTCTTAAATCTTCTATTATTTTATAAGCGTCTATTTTATCTTCATAATCTCTTTCTTTTCCTATATAAAGATATATAAATTTACTATTTTCTACTAATTTTATATCTGAATAATCTTCTGGATCGTTTATATAATAATCTATAGCTTCTTGAATTGTTTGTTTTATAGTATTGTATCCATGTAAATAATTTTCGTTTTCTTCTAAACAAAATGCATAATTCATATTTCATTCTCCTTATTTAAATATATATTTATTTCCTATTCTTATTTTTTCCCATTCTTCTTTTTTTAATCTTATAGTTGTAATTTCTTCTTTCCCGTTTATATTATATTTAACATCTATCATATAAAATTCTGGCATTTTTTCATCTTCAATTATCCATATTCCAGTTTTACCTAATTTTTTAAACTTTTCTACTTTTTCAATTGTTTCTGGTATATATTTTTTTTTAGTTACTATTCCTTCTTTTGGTTCATCATCAAAAGATATAGCAAAAGCAATCAAAAGAAATGTAAAAGGTAAAAATATTGACATTAACGTTACTACAGCTTCTATTATTTTATTTTTGTTTATTTTCATTTTTATCAGTTTTCACCTTTATATCCAATTCAATTCTTTAAATGCATTTTTTAATTCTTCTAATGTAACTTTATTTCTATTTAATTCTGATATTATTTCTATAATATCTTCTGATTCTAAATAAACAGTTCCTAAATATTCTGTATAATGATCATAAAAATAATCAAATCTATTTAAATCATGATCAAATGCTATATAATAGTTATATTCTCCATCTTCAAATTTTTTAGGATTAGTTTTTTCTTTTAAAAAAGATATTAAATTAAACTTATTTTCTTCTATATTTTTCCTTAAATTTATAGATTCTTCTAATTCTTTTTTTTCTTCATTTGTTAATTTATAATTATTTTCTATTTTATTCTTAAAATCTTTTGGAATTTCTTTTTTATTATTTTCTATTGAAGATAATTCAACTATACTTAACTTTAATTTTTTAGACATTTCTATCAAAGTTTCATCATTTTTTATTCTTAATAATTTTAAAAATGTATTTAATCTATCTTTCATATCTTCTCCTTTTTTTATTGAATATATTAATTTAGGAACTATATCTGTGAACCTCTCCCACTTAAAGCTTTCAGCTTTTGAAGTGGGAGCTTCGTTCATTG
>OGJN01000426.1_pt1 | contig 32606 bp, 25 predicted proteins | sample 1572221 | NCBI WGS metagenome assembly OGJN01 (sample SAMEA2582148, study PRJEB24529) | metagenome | biome: Human gut stool | place: China | collected 2011 | reverse complement strand
GTGCTATGTGCCAGTGGCACATGTTTAGCACGGACCGAAGCGGAGCGGAGAAGTGAGAGTGCGTAGCACGGAACAATCCGTAGGCATCAATAGATGGAGTGACCTATGAAAAAAACAACTGCTGGCAGAAAAGTAAATAGAGCAAAAAGAAAGTTTTTATGTTATTTTCTTCTGGCAGCGGTGACGCTGACAGCCACCGGCTCTGTCTGGGAAGCCTCCGGGGAGACGGTGCAGGCAGCCCCTTCCATAGGAGAATTACAGAACAACATTAAAGAACATCAGAACCAGCTGAACAATATCAACAGCCAGATCAATTCCCTGCAGGATGAACAGGATCTGGTGCAGGAGAAGATCGATGACCTGAATGCAGAGATCATCAACACCATGACCAGTATCGGCATGAAGGAAGATGAGATCGCAGCGAAGGAAACGGAACTTGCCGACAAGCAGATCCAGATCAATCAGACCCAGGAAGAGTACAATATTGCCAAGGCGCAGGAAGAACAGCAGCATGACGATATGGTCAGTCGGATGCGCATGATGTATGAAAATGATTCTTCGGAGAATTATGTGAACCTTCTGTTACAGGGCGGTGGCCTGAGTGGTATGCTGAACCGGATGGACTTCGTGGAGAGCGTCTACGAGTATGACCGTCAGAAACTGCAGGAATACGAGGAGACCAAGGAACAGGTACTGGCGCTGTGGAACCAGCTGGAAGAAGAGAAGACCCAGCTGCAGGTCGATAAGGATCAGCTGGAAGCCGATAAGGCGGATCTGGAGAACCAGAAATCGGAACTGGATGTGATGCTGGCCAAGAAAAAGCAGGAATCCGCCAACTATGATGCGGAGATTAAGAAGGCAAAGCAGGAGGCTTCCGTAGCGAAGGCACTGTTGCAGCAGGAACAAAAACAGTTAAAACAGCTGCAGGCGCGGGCACAGCAGGGAAATACTGCCGCAGCCACCGGCACTTATGCAACGACCAATTATACCTCAGTCATCGAAAATGCCTCCGGCAGTGATATGGGAAAGCGTCTTGCAAAATATGCCTGTCAGTACATAGGTAATCCGTATGTGGCGGGCGGTACCAGCCTGACGAATGGTGCGGATTGTTCCGGATTTACCTTCCGCGTTTACAGTGATTTCGGTTACAGCATTCCCCGTACGTCCTATGAGCAGAGAAGTTGTGGCACCGGTGTGGACTACAGCAATGCACAGCCGGGAGATCTGATCTGTTATGACGGTCATGTGGCTATGTATATTGGCGGCGGGCTGATCGTGCATGCCAGCACACAGCGTACCGGTATCAAGATCAGCAATGCCAATTACCGTCCGATCCTGGCAGTACGACGCGTTGTGTAATTTCATATTTGACATTTGTAAAGTCCCTGTTTTCGCGGAAAACGGGGACTTTTTTTCTTTTTGAAATTATTCTTTCGTGAAATTTGACAAAAGATATCCTTGGTGAAATCGCATATAGACAAAGCAATCTATCTATGATAGGGTGGAGTTATCCGAAATCCGGATGGTTTCGGAAACTGTAAATCTCTGAAATAAGAATTCTAAATAGGCCGTTCGGCCGGGATTTCCAACGATTTTTTTAATAGTACCTTTTATTTTTGTACGCAAATTTACGGATCAGTTCTCTGCTTTTGCAGGGAGAAAATAATGGGGGATCAATGACATACGAAGAATTTAAGAAGGAATTGCGTTGGAATGTGCAGAACATGGAAACGGCACGGGGCAAGACCATACGCCTGCTGGAACGGCACATGGTATGCGGTGATCCGATGGCGGTTCATATCATGAATATTATGAACCGGTGTATGTATGGAAGAGAACAGATCATGATACGTGAAGATATGCTCTGCGCATTATGGATGCGTGGAAAAAGAGAATATATACAGCACTGGCTGATACGGTCTTTGTATGAGCGATACGGACAGGAAGGATGGCAGAGTATTTTACCGGAGATCTCGGCGGGCCTGACGGAGGACGATGAAGAAGAGGACATCGTACTCTCCGGGGAGAATCTGAGCTATGCTGTCTGCAGAAGGCATATGATCGTGCGTCCGGTGAATTATGAACGGTGCAGGCAGGAGCTTGGCAATGCCATCTATCGTAAGATTGGAGATGTGGCGCTGGTGCTGCATCTGTTGACCAGTGAGAAGACCGGAAGCAGTCTGACCATACAGGTGTCCCGCGGTATGGTACTGCCATGGAAGCTTACGGAAGACCAGTTGATCACGGAAGCCATGATGAACACCTGCCGCAGGATGCCGCCCAGATTGTTTCTGGGAGATGACAGGAGAAAGTTTTTTCCTTATGAGGAAGGCATTCTGCTGCCGGAAGAGGAAGGACATCAGACTTGGATCAGCCCCTGGAACCACAGGGAAGGACAGAGAGGATATCTCCTCACCACTACCGCCAGAATCCATGGGGCTGTGGCCTTTTTCTATCCCGGGGTAAAAGCAATCCTGGCGGAGAAACTGGGCGGGGACTACTATGTAGTCTTTCCAAGCGTACATGAAGCAATCCTGCATCCCGTAGACTGCACCGGTGTACAGGAGATCCGTTCCTCCGTACAGCATATCAATGCCGTCTACGGAGAAGGAGAGATGCTGTCTGACCGGATCTTCTGCTACCACAAGAACCGGAGATTGCTGCAGCTGCTGTGAAACTACATCTTAAAGTAATAACAAAAGCACTCCCGGTTAATGGGAGTGCTTTTGTTATTATAGTATATTATTTATAAGTGGATCTATTGTACACCGGGATTTTCCATCAGGAAATTCATGAATTTTCCCTCATCAGAGCTGTCTGAGCAGAATAACTCAAGTTCATCACCATGCTGACCAAGCAAAGCAGCAATGGCAATATATTGGGAAAGTTTGCTCTTCAGATTAAAAATATCACCGTCTACGGATCTTAAAGTAACCTCCCCTTTACAACTGTCAACAATAGCAAGAAATTCGTTTACCTGTTCGATTTTTGATAATTTCATAAGAACCCTCCATCTCGTATGTACGTGTAATATTTGTTAAAAACAAGGCTGTTATAAACATTATACCTTTTAGAGAAGATAATGCAAGTGATTATTTCGGAGTGAGACCATTATGGTGTGATTTCCACACCGGTGAAGTACATCGTGTCTACATCTCCGGCATATCCGGTCTGCATATACTCATAAAAATGAGTGGGCTCATCGTAATCATAGAACAGGAAACGTCGTTCTCTGGCATCACCTTCCTTGTAATCAAAGATGGCATCCCCCTGTTTGCCATCCAGAAGTCGTGTGTAGGCTTCCAGATAATCAGATTGGGAAATGGGAGCAGAGGAAATCTGTAGTTCATCATAATGCTCACCGACACCCTTTACGAACAGAATAGGATGCTGCCGTTTCTCGGAACTGTCATCATCCTCAATGTTGTATCCGTGGTCCGACAGGATCATAATGGCCGTATTATCATAGACACCGCTGTCTTTCAGTTTTTGCAGATACGTAGCCACGATTGTCATGCTGGCTTCAATGCTTTGTTCGTAGGTGCCGTTTTCAATCTCGTTCATCTGTGCATCCTGATGCCAGGGACTGTGGGCGCCTACCAGATGGATGAATCTGAAGCATTTGTCATCGGTCAGTGTTACCGGTGTCTTTTTCAGGTAGGTATAGAAGGCCTGATTGTCGGAAGAAAAGAGTTCGTAATCACTGATATCATCGGTCTTCTCCAGTGAATTGAATTCCGCCGGGATGGTGAGGCAGAAGCGCTTGAGATCAAAAGGCATGTATTTGAATCCGACCAGCTTGATTTCCAGTTTCATAAATTGTGCAATGGAAGAGATCGTGGGGGTCGTGTCGATCATATTTTCAAACCGGAGCATGCTTTCTTCCAGACGGTAAGCTTCCTCCTCATACATTCCCATGCGGTATCCTCTGGCTTCCAGATCATCAAAGAAAGGAGCTTCCCGATAGACTCTCTTTGCATATTCGATAAATTCTTCCTGATCCTCATACCATTCGCCGGAGAAGAGGTAAGGAACTGAATATGCGGTGAATGGATAGGCCGACATCGTATTATTATAATAAGTAAAATCAGAAAGAGTTTCCTTATATTCGGGATGGTGTTCGATCACCTGTGACATGATGTCTCCGTCTACTGTGTCCAGAACCAGAAGTACAAGGTTTTGATCGGTAGACATTTCCAGTTCCCCATAGGTGGTGTTGATCATAGAAAATTTGTGTTCCAGGCCCTGTTTTGTAAACCCTAGCGTTACAAGAGTCACCAACAGAACCAGACTGATCAGCCCGCTGACAGTACCTGCTGCATCTGCCACCTTTGTAAGGGACAGCTTTTTCACCGCCAGTATCACCAGAACCGTGACTGCCACCCAGAGAGCAACGGAGCCGATACGCAATCCGGAATACTGTGCCCAATCCACCGTACTTCCATCCAGGTGAGGCAGATTGCCTATCATGAAATTGCCCTGAATATAAGTGCAGAGGAACGCAATCAGATAAACTGTGAGAAATCCATGATATAGCCTGGTATTTATCTTCGAAACGATGAAAGCCATCAGGAAGCTGACACCCGTAAATACCGCAAACATCAACAGACAGAGCGGGATCAGATCATAAAAATCAAACCAGAATTCATATTTGTTATTAAAATAAATTTCCAATGGAGCATAAAGAAACAACATAAATCCTGCCGCAACAGAAAGTAAACCGGCGGAACGCAGCCGGAGCTTTGACTCTTTCACAAAAAAAACCTCCCGTATGTTCAAAATGGATACTTGCAAAGTACAACTATTATATTTTGAAACAAAATAATTGTCAAATAGCGGCTTAATTGTCAGGATGCATAACCCCTCAGATACTTTCATACACTGTAAAAAAGTATCCTGAGGGGTTTTCCTTTGAAAGACTATATTGAAGAACGAGCTATAGGGATAGCGGGCTATATCATCGACCACAACGCCACGGTGCGGCAGACCGCCAAGGCATTCGGCATCAGCAAAAGCACGGTACATGCGGATGTAACAATACAGAACGATACAAAAGTAAAATAATATGGAGAATTGAATAGAATTGAAACAAGGGCACTCTCGGGTAGATATCAGGGAGTGCTTTTGTTATAATGAAATCAGGTAACCTTGAGTATTGGTGAGGGGAGATAGAAAATGACAGGAATATATGATTGCTTTGGTTATGGCTCGGGATATGATGTCTCTTTTGAAGAAAGGTACAAATTGATTAGAAAATCGGGATTTGATTGTGTAATGTTGTGGTGGAGCAATCAGTTTGGCAGAGGAGACGGTTATCAAGAGGATGTAAGATTAGCCAGAAGAGCTGGTTTATTAGTAGAAAATATCCATGCGCCTGTGCATGAGCAGAATAATCTGTCACTGGACAATTTGAGTGGTGAAGGCGTATTTCAAAGTTATCTACAATGTGTAGCGGATTGCTGTGAATATGATATACCGACCATGGTGATACATTTGCCAAATGATAATAATCCTTTAAATCAAACAGGAATCAGACGGTTGGCAGAACTTATAAACAAGGCAGAACAAAAGAATATTCAGATTGCTTTTGAGAATTTAAGTAACATTAAAAATTTGAAAATAGTTTTAAATAAATTCACTTCAAATAATGTAGGCTATTGTTATGATAGTTGTCATCATATAAATTATGCACCGGATGAAGATTTGTTGGGAATGCATGGAAACCGGCTGATGGCAATTCATTTACAGGATAACGGCGGTAGTCATAATCAACATCAATTACCATTCGACGGCAATATTAATTGGGATACAGTTATGGAGAAAATTGCCTGTACAGGATACCGGGGAGCTACAACTTTAGAACCAATGAATTGGGATTATTCTCATTTAAATATTTGTCAGTTTTTGGAATTGGCTTATGAAAGGGCAAAAAGGCTTGATTACTTGCGAAAATAATGTAGGTGATGAAAGGATGGAAACAGACGGGGAGTTCAATCAGATTTCTGATTGATTCTGAGGGTTTGGGAGATACTCCCAACAAGCAAAACTGCATTTTGTGTGTACAAATGCACTGCTTGCCAAGTTGTGAATATAGAATTGATTGTAAACTTGAATTTAGAAAAAACAAGGCAGAGAAGAGGATGTTGAGCATAAAAATGTATGCGGATTAGAATTGAGACGCTTGAAAAGGTTTAGTAACATAAAATCTTTTCAAACGTTTTCTTTCACTTTTACGGCTTTGAATGGAATATGATGTAGTCAGGATCGGTGTAATTTTTGAAAAAGTATGGTGGAAATGGACAAAAGTCCAGTATTTTGGGAACGTAATTTAATTTCAAGTGGATTATGCTTAGATTAAATAAAAGGTCTGGTCTAATCTAAGAATCCTTCTCATAGTATGGGAGAGAAGGACAGGCGAGGTAAGGGGGTGTAGCTTTCGCTTGAAACGGACGAAATTAAATTATCGTTTTCATAATCCAAATTCAGCGGAAGATACTGCAGATTTCCTGTGTAAGCTAATGATAGAAGTAAATACCGGGAAAATGGAGAGGGCAATAGAAGAAGCTGCATTGTATACAGAGAATGGGGAATACATATCGGGGGCGCAAACGGAAGTTCGAGAAGAAATATGCGTATGAAAAGCAGGGTGAGAAAACCTTGCTTTTTTTATCTAAAGGAAAATAAATAATCAACACTTAAATGAGAAAAAAGCACATTTAGATGTTGATTATTTTGAAAAAAAGCATATAATAAAAAATAGAAAAGAAGATGAGGTAGCAATTATGTTGATACAGTTTAGCTTTAAAAATTTTAAATCTTTTAGAGAAGAAGCAACTTTGGATTTGTCTGCCACTAAGATGACAGAATTTTCTGAGAGAGTTGTGACCATCGGAAGTGAAAAGATACTGCCGGCTGCTGCTATTTATGGAGCAAACGCAAGTGGTAAGTCAAATATATACAGTGCATTTGAGTATATGGCTGAGTATGTAGTGGATTCTTTCAAATACGGAGATGAGGAAGAGAAGTTTGAGGAGTACAGACCTACTCCGTTTTTGTTTGACTCCACGTCAGTTGATGCAGAATCCAGTTTTGAGGTCTATTTTACCATTCCCGGAGATAAGAACGAGAAGACATATAATTATGGATTCTGCGTTGATAAAGAAGGTGTAACAGAGGAATGGCTGAATTCCAAAGCTAAGACTGCTAGAAAGTATAGTGCAGTATTTTATCGTGGAAATTCTGACGGAGAATTGGATTTATCAGGATTGCCGAAGAATAGCAGGGAAAATATAAGGATCGCACTTGAAAAGCAGGTGTTGATTGCTTCTTTAGGGGCTAAGCTGAAAATCAGTAAATGTAAGGCAATCAGAGACTGGTTTGTTGTTAACGAATTTGCAGATTTTGGAAATCCTATGACAAACTATTTTTTATCTCGAAGACTGCCCAAAGGGTTTGTCGAGGATAAGAATGTTCAGCAGAAAGTAGTAGAATATTTTACGTCTTTTGATGAACATATTAAGGACTTCAGAGTAGAGAAGGTTCCGAATGATGGCGAGTCAAAGGAAGATAAATATAAGATCAATGCACTTCATAAGATGATTGACTCTGACAAGATGGCTGAAATTCCTCTGGGTGCAGAGTCGGCAGGAACATTGAAGATGTTTGCTCTTTATCCGGAATTGCAGGAAGTATTAGAAAAGGGAAGTGTATTTTTTATTGATGAATTAAATGCACGATTACATCCACTTTTGGTAAGAAACTTTTTGCTTACATTCTTGAATCCGAATATTAATGTTAATCATGCACAGCTGGTATTTACAACGCATGATACCTGGCAACTTTCAAATCAACTGCTGCGTCGTGATGAAATCTGGTTTGTTGAAAAGGATGACCGAGGTGTTTCAACATTATATTCTCTTGCAGATTTTGTGGATGAGGATGGAGCACGTATTCGTAAGGACGAAAGCTATGAGAAAAATTATCTGATTGGTAAGTATGGTGCTATTCCGACCTTAAAGAGTATTGATCTATTTAAGGAGGATTGAGCATGGCAAAAGGGGATAGAACAGGGAATAGAAAGACAAGAGAACAAAGAAGAACAATCAAAGTACCGGAATTGGGATATTACTTGATTGTTACAGACACAGAAGGGACAGAACGTTGCTTTTTTACAGGATTACATCAATCCTTGCCGGAAAAAGTTAGAAACAAACTTGTCATTAAAGTCGTAGAAACAAAGACAAGAAGTATGATTGATAAATGCCTGGAGCTAACAGCTTATGAGGCGCAATATCGTATTCCTTGGATTGTGTTTGACAGAGATCAGGTAATAGAATTTGATCAAATCATCGCTGAGGCAGAGAAAAAAGACATACAAGTAGGATGGTCCAATCCGTGTTTTGAAATATGGATGTATGCTTACTTTGGCGCAATGCCGGTAATCCGGGATTCGTGGATATGCTGCTCTGAGTTCGGACGAGTATATGAGAGCAAGACGGGACAGAAGTATTCCAAGGCGGATGAAAAGATGTATGGAAAAATCAGCAATGCAGGGAATGAGGAAAAGGCAATACAGATAGCACAGCAGAAATTGGAGCAGTGTGAACGTGAAGGTAAAAAGAAACCATCAGAGATGTGCCCAGGGACGACAGTGCATAAGTTGGTGGGGGAGATACGTCATATAATAAGTAACTGATAAATTCTGGGGAGAAGTAAATGCTTAGGATAAAACAGATTAGGATAAAGAATTTTAGATCTATAGTTGATTTAGATATAAATGTTGATAAAATGAACATTTTTGTGGGACTAAATGATGCGGGAAAATCGAATATCTTGAAAGCGTTAAATTTGTTTTTTAATAATGAGACAGAACCTGGTTGTGCATTTGATTTTGAAACTGATTATTCGAAGTATGCGCCTGTGAGGAAAAAGAAAGCGAAGGAGATTGAGATTTCCATTGTTTTTGCAATACCTGTACGTTATAGCTATCATGAGGATGTTGAATGGATTAAGACATGGCGTGATGGAGGAATGCATGGAGATAACAGCAGTGAATGGAATTTTACGCCATATTCTAAAGTACCAACGTTATTAAAGCGTATTAGATATAAATATGTTCCAGCTGTAAAAAGTGATAACTATTTTAAATTATTATTAGCAGATTTGTATATGTCAATTGCAAAAGAAGTCAATAGTGAGTTGATTCAGAAGGCAGAAGAGTACTCTCTTGCATTGGATGGATTTACACAAAAAATTGGTTTAAGAGTTCAGAAAATAGTGGGCATAAAAAGCAACCTTATAATGCCAACAAATCAAGTAGATATATTTAAGGAACTCGTTTTTGCAACAAATGATAAGAGTGGCAAGAGTGTTGAACTATCATACAGGGGAGATGGAATAAAAGCGGTACATATTCCGGCTATTTTGAAATATATTTCAGAGCAAGACAATCGATTAATGACTAATACATCTGTACCTATTACTACCATATGGGGATATGAAGAACCTGAAAATGGTATTGAAATGAAAAAATGTTTTGATCTTGCAAAGGAACTTTTGGGATTTTCATTTGAGGTTCAAGAATTTATTACAACACATTCGCCAGCTTTTTACCAACTTGGGAATGAGAATGGGGTAAAAGTATATTATGTGTATAAAGATGAAGTTGACTTTTCTAGTAAAATATGCGAAGAGATAGATTACATTGAATTACATGATAAGGTTGGGATAATGCCTATAATCGCCCCCATTGTTGAAGAGAAACAGAAAGAACTGTTATCAATGAAGATGCTACTTACAAATGCTAAGTTTGTAGATATAGAAACAATTTTTGTTGAAGGAGTAACAGATAAGGCATACTTGGAGATGGCAATCCATGCATATTCTCAATTACTTAGTAGGAAAATAAAAGATGGAGAATTACAAATTGTAACAAGAGAGGAAAATGGATGTGGTACGGGGTTATTAGTTGATTGGGCGATTGCGTGGATGCATTTAAACTATAATAGTAAAGCTGTAGTACTTTTTGACGCGGATAAAGAAGGGATAAAGGCTAAAAAAACAATTAATGGGGAAAAAAAGAACATAAAAAGAAATTATAAATTAGGGGTTGTTTTATTACAAGCAACAGAAGATATTAAGCGTGTCAATAACAAAATTAATAATGCAATTTCCTTTACTGTAGAACATCTGCTTTCTTATGAATGCTGGAAAAGTATTAAAGAAAATAACTGGGCAGAAGAGAGAAAACAAAATGAATTGTTTGATACTTTCAGCAATGTTATGGACATGACGAAGGCGTTGACTTGTATAATAGATGAGCTGGTTGATGATAGAGATTTAAAGGAAACAATTATTTCGTATGTTCCGAAGGATGAAAAAAAGGGTCAAATACTCAGTTTTGTTAAGCGTGAGGTGAATCGTGGGAATATTTCGGTATTGGAGGGTTTTAGAAATACTATCAAAATGTTGGAGAAAGAGTTTAGATAAAATGGATATGAGAAATTAAGGCTGGATATTTTTATTATGCATATGGATACAAAAACAGCATAATAAGGCTCAAGTACATGTGTATTATGGAGATTATGAGGCTGCTGTAGGAATTGACGGGGAATTATTGGCAGGAGCTCTTCCCAAAAAAAACTAAAAATGGTGGTCGGGTGGCTGGCATTCCATGAGGAGGAAGCATATAAAGCATGGAATCTGGCAGTACGTGGAGAACATTTTGATAAGATTGCTTCCATATAAGGAGGTGCTTTGAATGTATATTATTGGTGATGTATGTTGCGCAGGAGACAAAACACAAAATATCAAAGTAAAAGAAGCGAAGGTTTTACGTGGGGGTATGTTATTGCTCACGTTTTCTACAGGAGAGCAACGGCTTTTTGATACAACGCTGTTGAAGGGATCAGCGTTTGAACCATTGAAGGATGAAAAGGTATTAGCATATTTTAATATTTTTCATGGTGTTATGACATGGATGAACGGTGATATTGATATTGCGCCAGAGACGATGTATGCTGACAGCTATCCGTATACAGCCCAAAGTGTAAGTGTTGCAGTTGGATAAGTAATACTTTATTGTAAGACAGGCTCATAGTAGGTAATAAAGGAAAAACACATGAACGAAAAAACACAAGAAAATATTAAAACAGAGGATAGTAAGCTACTCTATGAAAAACTTGCCGAAGGTATCAGTAGCATGAAATCTGGTGAAATATATACTATCGAAGAAGCCTGGCAGGAAATTGACCAACTATAATGAAATCAACCCCAATCCCTATCATAACCCCTCAGATACTTTCATACACTGTAAAAAAGTATCCTGAGGGGTTTTCCTTTGAAAGACTATATTGAAGAACGAGCTATAGGGATAGCAGGCTATATCATCGAGCACAATGCCACGGTGCGGCAGACAGCGAAGGCGTTCGGTATCAGTAAAAGCACGGTACATAAGGACGTGACAGAGCGGCTGATCCAGGTGAATCCGGCGTTGGCGAAGCAGGCGCGGAAGGTATTGGATGTGAATAAATCCGAGCGTCATATCCGGGGCGGACTGGCTACCAGAGAGAAGTATCTGCACCAGCACTAGATATTCGATGAGACAAATCATTCTATACGGGAAAGTGTCTTGAAATACCGGGTACCAACTTATATAATGGATACATAGCTATATGGGACAAAGCAGTTGGGACATAAGATACAAAAGATATCATGACCTTTGCGCAGCAGAATCACTTATGAGGAGAGAAAAACGAAATGGCAACAGAGTTTCTGAATGATGCACGGAAAGAGATCGAAGGACGGACAGCAGACTTTTACGGGGCACTGAAAGCCTTCTATCAGGGCAACGGGGAAGCGGAACAGAACCTGATGGAGCAGACAACCCAGCCTTTCTGGCAAAGTCTGCGCCTGAGCAGAAAAAGACTGCAGCAGCGGGAACTGACGGTGGATATGGAGATGCAGGAACCGGTGCAGCCTGCGGATTACGATGGCCCCAAAAAGGACGGCTATGATTACACCTGCCACCGGACCAAAGCCGTGAAGATGGGACGTACCTATTACCGCAAAGGGAAAAAAATCGCAACCCTGAAGACACCGGAGATCGTGGAAGCCAATTTTCTGAAAGCGGATGTGCAGGGGGATATGGCGATCTGCCCCAACTGTGGTCATGAAGGAAAATTATCCAGCTATATCGATGGCTGTGATGCCTGCGGAGCAAAGTTTCTGGTCAGTGACTTCGAGACGAAAGTATCCGGCTTCTCGCTGGAAGAGAACGCAAGGCAGAAAAGCATTTCCAACTTTATCAAAGCCGGAGTGACAGTAGGAATCGTAGCGGCTGCCCTTGGACTGCTGGCGATCTGTGCGGGCGGCATTATGTTTTTGCTGCTGGCTTTGGGGAGAAATGGTTATAACGCGGTCAAAGCGGCAGCGGCAATGATGCTTGGTATCGGATTTGCCCCGGTGTTTTTCCAGTCTCTGTTTTTCATGGCGATCATATTCGTAGTAATGATTGTTGTAATGGAGAAACATAGAAAGCCGAAGATTCAGGACGAGTCAAAAGTAAAGGCTCTGATCCCCCAATTTTCCACAGGTAATTTTCTACAGAATCTCGAGTACCAGCTACGGATGATCCACATGGCAGATACCGCAGAGCAGGTGCGCTTTTTCGCAGCCTGTGATCTGACAGGTATAGTGGAACGGTATCAGAATGTAGTGGATTGCTGCATCTGCGGCGTACGTTTTCTGGAAGCGGAAGCAGTGGAGGATCGGTACAGATTGGGCGTGGAAGTGAAAATGCGCCTGACCCAGGATACGGGTAGTAAAATCCGCAACCGCTATGAGAAGCTGCGGCTGGAACTGGAAGGCAGACAGGAGGTCGTGACACAGCATGGCAAGGCGCTTCGGGAATATAAATGCCCGAACTGCGGTGGCAGTGTGGATATCTTGGGCGGCGGAGTATGTGACTATTGTAATGCAGCAGTGGATTACCGGAATTTCGGCTGGATCATCACATCCTATAGGAATCTGGGACAGCCGGAGAACCCCTATGCCAAAATACTGGCAGCAGCCCTGGGCATCTACGGGATTATACTGGCTTTTAGCCTGGTGCTCATGATCTGTTCCGAGGACGGAAAAGAAACCATGGAGATCTGGCAGAGCATCGGCAGGTCATCGGAATACCTGAAAGCCGTGAAACAGGATATTGTATATCCGGATGACGTGTTGGACGGTCTCACGGAGACGGACAGTGAGGAAGGCAGATTTGCTTCCGCGAAGACCTATACCTGCGGAGACAGCGAGGTAGTAAAAGAAGCTTATCATGAAGCCCTTTTAGAGAGAGGATTCCTGGAGATGCAGCAGTATCCGGAAGGCTTCTCCGTGTATAAGATCGAAGATCCTTCAGAATATATCGTAGACGAAGAAGAGGAGATGTTCTATCTTGTGATCCGCGCAGAAAATGCATCGGAAGGAATTGCGGTGACTGCGACACTGGTGGATGAGAACTGGGATCCGGTACAGGAATAAAAATAGAATAAGAAAATGCGACAAAGGGCCCGGAGGAGAAATCTTCCGGGCCCTTTTAGAGGGAAAGTGTTCGTTGTAAGCTTATTGTGTAAGAGGAATTCTGTGGACCACCCTGCGATAGAGCTTCCACAGGAGCACAGCAGGGAAACTGATTGCCAGATATGCTGTGGATAAAAGTCCGGTAGCACCGCCTACGATTGCAATAATTAAAATTCCGATGTTCATGATGGATTCCTCGCTTTTTTGTCAGTCTGTAAAGTGCTTGCTGATTCCTTCAAAAACTTTACATATCGTATTATAGTAAACGGATCTCCCTGGGTGAATAGTTTTGCCAGACCCTTAACACCATTTTGTCGGGATATTTACAAAATCTTTGCAACACGTTTACAGAATCTTAACGGCAGGACTTACGGTCGGGAACGATCCCGGGAGTTAGGTTTGCAATAGTAGGGAATATCAAGTATAATAGAGAAAATTGACTGTTGCTCAGAGAAAAATAGTCGGAGAAAATAAAACGGAGGTAGGAATATGAGTATGACACTGGAACAGGCTAAGGAGAAGCTTGCTAAGTATGGTCAGGAACATGTTCTGAAGTATTACGGGGAGCTCAACGAGGAAGAGAAGCAGGGAATTCTGGATCAGATCGAAACTACGGATATGAGCATTCTGGAAGCTTGCAAGCATAAAGAAGATCTGGCAAAAAAAGGAGTGATCACACCGTTGGCTGCCATGCAGTTAGACGAAATCGAAGCAAACAGGGAGGAATTTACCGCAACCGGTATCGAAGCGATCCGACAGGGCAAGGTAGCAGCGGTCCTTCTGGCCGGTGGTATGGGCACCAGACTGGGATCTGACAATCCCAAGGGAATGTACAATGTGGGACTGACTCATGAACTGTATATTTTTGAATGCCTGATCAATAATCTGATGGAAGTCGTACATCAGGCAGACAGCTGGATCCATCTGTTCGTAATGACCAGTGATAAGAACAACGATGCGACCATAGCCTTTTTAAAGGAGCATGATTTCTTCGGATATAATGCGGAATATGTGCATTTCTTTAAACAGGAGATGGCTGCGGCTACCGATTATGAAGGTAAGATCTATCTGGAGGAAAAGGGCAAGCTGTCCACTTCCCCCAATGGTAACGGCGGCTGGTTCATTTCCATGAAAAACAATGGCATGCTGGACATTGTACACAGAGAAGGCATTGAGTGGATCAATGTATTTGCCGTGGATAATGTATTGCAGCGAATCGCAGATCCCTGCTTCATCGGAGCTACTATTCAGAAAAATTGTGTGGTAGGCTCCAAGGTGGTCCGCAAGAATGCACCGGATGAGAAGGTAGGCGTTATGTGCTTAGAGGATGGCAGACCTTCTATCGTAGAATATTATGAACTGACCGATGAACTGATGAATGCTAAGGATGAGAAGGGAGAACCCGCGTATAATTATGGTGTGATCCTGAATTATCTGTTCAAGGTACAGGATCTGGAAAAGATCATGGCAGAGAAGATGCCGCTGCATATCGTAGAGAAGAAGATCCCTTATCTGGATGCTGCAGGAGAGTTGGTAAAGCCGGATACTCCCAATGGTTATAAATTCGAGAGTCTGGTGCTGGATATGATCCATCAGATGGACAGCTGCCTGCCTTTTGAGGTAGTCAGAAGAAAAGAATTTGCGCCGATCAAGAACAAGACCGGTGTGGACTCTGTGGAAAGTGCCAGAGAACTGCTCACCGAGAATGGTGTGGTGCTGTAAACATTTCGACAGATTTTCACAACATAAGGTTATTGAGGAATCGATAGAATTACAGTAATCTGATACTGTAAGAAACGAAGAAAAAATTTCATCCGGCTCTGACAGATGAGAGATTGTGCAGCCGCCATAGTGAACAAATAGTATTGTCCTATGCACGGCGGATAGGAGAGAGTGTATGAGAATTTTGGTAACAGGTGGTGCCGGATTCATCGGCAGTCATACCGTAGTGGAATTACAGCAGGCAGGCTATGATGTAGTCGTATTGGATAATCTCTGCAATGCAAGTGAGAAAGTGATCCCCAGAGTAGAAGCCATCACAGGCAAGAAGGTTCCTTTCTATAAGGCAGACATTCTGGACCGTGAAGCTCTGGAAGAGATCTTCAGCAAGGAACAGATCGACGCAGTCATTCATTTTGCAGGACTGAAGGCAGTCGGTGAGTCCGTACAGAAGCCCTGGGAATATTATGAGAACAATATTGCCGGTACCCTGACTCTGGTAGATGTCATGAGAAAACGTGGTGTGAAGAGCATTATCTTCTCTTCCAGCGCTACCGTATACGGCAACCCCGCATTTGTTCCCATTACGGAGGAATGCCCCAAGGGACAGTGCACCAACCCTTACGGCTGGACGAAATCTATGCTGGAGCAGATCCTGACGGATATCCAGAAGGCAGATCCCGAATGGAATGTGATCCTGCTTCGTTACTTCAACCCTATCGGAGCTCACAAGAGCGGTACCATTGGCGAGAATCCCAACGGTATCCCCAACAACCTGATGCCTTATATCACACAGGTAGCAGTCGGCAAGCTGAAAGAGCTGGGTGTCTTCGGTGATGATTACGATACCCCCGACGGAACCGGTGTACGTGACTACATCCATGTCGTTGATCTGGCAAAGGGCCACGTAAAGGCTCTGAAGAAGATTGAGGAGAATGCAGGACTGAAGATCTACAATCTGGGAACTGGTGTGGGCTACAGTGTTCTGGACATCGTGAAGAACTTCGAAGCAGCTACCGGCGTGAAGATTCCTTACGTGATCAAACCCCGCCGTGCAGGCGATATCGCCACCTGCTATTCCGATGCTTCTCTGGCAGAGAAGGAACTTGGCTGGAAGGCTGAGAACGGCATCAAAGAGATGTGCGAAGATTCCTGGAGATGGCAGAAGAACAATCCGAATGGATATGAAGAATAATCTATAGTTTAGTAAATGGAAAGTTAGCATAGCTACGAGCCATGCAGAAATAGAGTGGAACACGTCGATGGGAGCTTGCGCACAAGCGATGCTGTTTCGCTCTTTTTTTGCATGGTTCGTAGCGTAGGGCTGTCATGCAAGGGAGCCTGCCGCAAACATCCTGTTCATTCCATCCTGTCTTTCAATGCTTTTCGAGAAAAAATCACCACCTTCCGACAATCATTCTTGGAAGGACATTCCATCTGACGTGGGCGTTTTGTGCTTTCTCATAATATCTGTACACTATAGGCATTTCTATTGCTTTGGTGCAAATCGCATCAAAATAGCAAAATCAGTACAAAAAAACTTCTAAATCCAACATTTTTTGTACTGATTTTATTATTTTTCCCATTTTAGCGAAAATAAGCTCTTATAAAAGGCCAAAATCTCCTGCTTTTGTATTTTTTTAGCAAAAAACGGCATTTTCAATACAAACAGAACTTCCGGAGTGGTGGCAGCCCATACTACAGCGGGTTGTTGACATTTTCTTAAAAAGTGTTAGAAGGCAGGGGCAATGCGGACACGATGTCAGCCGGAGATTTTAAGCTGTGGTATGGGATGCTTGAGTATACAGTGCAGGAGCAAATTTGAGTGTGAAAAATCTTCGCTTTACATTTAGAAACTTTTTACGTTGATAAGCTTATCATTAAGAGAAAAACTGTAAAGTGCATTATTTGCAGACGGAGGAAAATGTCTGTATGGTACGGAACACCTGCTCTACTGTATCCGTCATATTGGTCATGGCATTGTCGGTATGCATAGCCTCATCCAGGGATACCACGTTCCGCAGAATCGGGAAAAAGGCATCAATGCCCTCTGCGTTGCAGGCAACGGCCTCTTTGGCCACGCAGCCGGAAAAAGCAAGTACCGGTTTTTCATATTTTTTGGCAATCTTGGCAACACCGATGGGAGCTTTTCCCATAACCGTCTGACCGTCAAGGCGGCCTTCCCCGGTGATCACGACATCTGCATCCCGGATATATTTTTCCAGATGGGTTTCTTCCAGAATGATCTTAATACCGGATTCCAGTGTGGCATTGCAGAAGGTAAGAAAAGCAAATCCCATACCGCCGGCAGCACCGGCACCGGGATATTTGGCATCGGCATGAGGAAACTGTTCTCTGGCCAGAGCGGCATAATAAGCCAGCCATTTGTCCATCTGCAGGATCATAGTGGAAGTAGCGCCCTTTTGCGGTCCGTAGATGGCGGAACATCCCTGCTCTCCGCAGAGTGGGTTGGAGACATCGCAGGCTATGCGGAAAGTACATTCCCTGAGTTCGGGAAGCACATGATCCGCAGTGATGGATTCCAGATCCTCCAGTCCTTTGGCTCCGAAGCGGATCTGATTTCCGTTTTTATCCAGAAAGCCAAAGCCAAGTGCCTGCAGCATTCCGACACCGCCGTCATTGGTGGCACTGCCACCGATGCCGACAATAAAATGCCGGCAGCCGTTCTGGATCGCATCTTTGATGACTTCGCCTACACCGTAAGTGGTGGTGTTCAGAGGATTCTTTTCCTCTCCGCTGACCTGGGTAATCCCGGCGGCACCGGACATTTCAATGATTGCGGTATGGGCCTCGTCGACAATGCCGTAAGGACAGACAACGGGGTGACCGGAAGGGCCTGTGACCTGCACCTGTGTCATGCGACCGTCACAGCCGCTTACCAGAGCATCGACGGTGCCCTCCCCGCCGTCCGCCAGAGGACGGACGGTAATATGTGCATCTTTATAAACACGTTTGATCCCCGTGGCGGCGCTCAAACCTGCCTGCATGGAGGTCATACTTCCTTTGAAGGAATCGATAGCTATTACTACATTCATAAGGTCCCTTTCCGCTGCCGCCGGAATTCGGCCGACAACTGTCGTTTTCGTATAGATTTTCGGAAAATGGCATAATTTCTGAGGATATTATAGCAACACCGGAACAAAAGAGGAATGGTTCCCGGAGAAAAATAAAATTTAGCGTGGTACAGTGGCAAAAACATCCTATAAGATCATTGCATCTGAGAAAACAATCCAGTATAATGAAAGGAGCGCACATTTAGATGCACATTACGCATAAGAAGTGGAATAACAGGAGGACGAGCATGATTCAGTTAACACAGGGCGGCGCTTACCTGGTAAACGGTACGGACATCGTAGCGGATACCCAGGAAGCAGCCAGTCAGATACAGGCGAAGACCGGCATTACGATCTCCAAAGAAGAAGCAGCGAAAAACACCATGGCATATGGTATTCTGCAGGAGCATAATACCTCCGGCAATATGGACAAGCTGAAGATCCGTTTCGACAAGCTTACCAGCCATGATATTACCTTTGTAGGTATTATCCAGACCGCGAGAGCATCCGGACTGCAGAAGTTCCCCATGCCCTATGTACTGACCAACTGTCATAACTCCCTGTGTGCCGTAGGCGGCACCATCAACGAGGATGACCACATGTTTGGTCTGACCTGTGCGAAAAAATACGGCGGAGTCTATGTACCCCCTCATCAGGCAGTTATCCATCAGTTTGCCAGAGAGATGTTAGCCGGCGGTGGCAAGATGATCCTGGGTTCCGATTCCCATACCCGTTACGGTGCACTGGGTACCATGGCTATGGGCGAGGGTGGTCCCGAGCTGGTAAAACAGCTGTTGAACCAGACCTATGATATCAACATGCCCGGCGTGGTAGCCGTATACTTAAAGGGTGCTCCCGTGAAGGGTGTAGGTCCTCAGGACGTGGCACTGGCTATCATTGGCGCAGTATTCAAGAATGGCTATGTAAAAAATAAAGTAATGGAATTCGTAGGTCCCGGCGTGGCTTCCCTGAGTGCTGATTTCCGTATCGGCATTGACGTAATGACCACAGAGACCACCTGTCTGTCTTCCATCTGGAAGACCGATGACCAGATCCGTGAGTTCTATGAGATCCACGGACGTACCGAAGACTATAAGGAACTGAATCCCGGCCAGGTAGCATACTACGACGGACTGATCGAGGTGGATCTGGACAAGATCCGTCCTATGATCGCCATGCCGTTCCATCCCAGCAATACTTACACCATCGAAGAGCTGAATGCGAACCTGATGGATATTCTGGATGAGACGGAGAAGCGTGCGAAAGTAAGTCTGGACGGTGCCGTAGACTTTACTTTGAAGAATAAAGTAAAGAACGGCAAGTTCATTGTAGATCAGGGTATCATCGCAGGCTGTGCCGGCGGCGGATTCGAGAATATCTGTGCGGCTGCCGACATCCTGAAGGGCAGATACATCGGTGCGGATGAGTTTACTTTAAGCGTATATCCCGCATCCATGCCCGTATACATGGAGCTGATCCGCAACGGCTGTGCGGCTACCATCTTAGAGACCGGTGCAGTCATGAAGACTGCGTTTTGTGGTCCCTGCTTCGGTGCCGGTGATACGCCTGCCAATAACGCATTCAGTATCCGTCACTCTACCAGAAATTTCCCGAACCGTGAAGGCTCCAAGCTGCAGAACGGCCAGATCGCTTCCGTAGCTCTGATGGATGCCCGTTCCATCGCAGCCACTGCAGCCAACAAGGGTGTGCTGACTCCCGCAACGGACTTCGATGGAGATTTCGGAAAATACAAATATCATTTCGATAGCAATATTTACAAGAACCGTGTCTTCGATTCTCACGGTGTGGCAGACGAGAGCGTAGAGATCCAGTTCGGCCCCAATATCAAGGACTGGCCCGCTATGGGGGCCCTGCCTGAGAATCTGGTACTGCAGGTAGTATCCGAGATCCACGATCCCGTAACTACTACCGATGAGCTGATTCCCTCCGGTGAGACCTCTTCCTATCGCTCCAATCCTCTGGGACTGGCAGAGTTCACTTTAAGCCGTAAGGATCCGCAGTATGTAGGACGTGCCAAGGAGATCCAGAAGGCAGAGAAAGAGCGTATGAACGGCGGACATCCCTGTCAGGCAGTTCCGGTACTGAAGGATGTTATGGGTGAAGTAAAGAAACAGTATCCCGATGCAAGTCGTGAGAACACCGGATTCGGTTCCACTATTTTCGCAGTGAAGCCCGGAGACGGTTCTGCCCGTGAGCAGGCTGCTTCCTGCCAGAAGGTATTAGGCGGCTGGGCAAATATTGCCAACGAGTATGCCACCAAGCGTTATCGTTCCAACCTGATCAACTGGGGCATGCTTCCTTTCCTGATCCAGCCAGGAGACCTGCCTTTCAAGAATCTGGATTACCTGTTCATTCCTGGTATTAAGAAAGCCGTGGAAGACAAGGCCGAGGAAATTAAGGCATATGTGGTAACAAACGGAGAAGGCATGAAGGAATTCACCCTGAAGCTGGGAGAGCTGACCGACGAAGAACGTCAGATCATCCTGAAGGGATGCCTGATCAACTATAACCGAGTGTAACTATTCAGAGACATGTGACTAACCATCGCAGATGCGTTTCGCGAAGAGAGGCTGAATAGTTACAATGAGAAGTAAGGAGAAAAAATATGGAATTTAACAAACCGGTATCCAACCCCATGATGGTGGGATCCATTGAATTATTAAAAGCAGAGGACACCCCGGAACACAGACAGATGTTCCTGGATGAACTGCAGAAAGCAAAGTTCCTGTCTCCGGTCGTGATCGATCCGGTGCCTGTGCCCGATGAAAACGGCCGGGTGACCATCGCAAGAGATGCCAAAGTACAGTTCCCGATGCTGTCCACCGAGGACGGTCGGAAATTCTTCATGGCGTTCACTGACTGGACAGAGCTAAAAAGGTGGAGAGATGAGGAGAATCAGCAGACTTTCGCCATGAACTTTGACGATTATGCGGGAATGCTGCTGCGCAAAGATGCACAGGGTAATATCAGCCCGGCGCTGGGATTCGTGATCAATCCCTTCGGTGGCAACATCGTGGTGACCAGAGAAATGGTAGCCCGGCGCTGGGCATCATACACACGCCGTGGAGGATCCGCTTTGTAGAAACCAGAGAAATGGTAGCCAGCATGATCGCAGCAAAGCTGAAAGCAGCCGGCAGACCGGTGCCTCCCGCACCCGGAACCCCTGGCGCTCCCACTCAGCCCAAACAGCAGTAAATTAACACTAAATAAAATGTCCATAGCGGACGATATAAGTAGCAGAGAGGTGACATGGCCAGTCACTTCCTGCTACTTATTTTTTACAGTTTGATAATGACACCACGGATGGTAACCAGACAGAGGCATATTATATGTATTCTGTTTCTTTACCATCTTTTTTTAGTTTAACAGTTCAGCCATGCAATATCATATGTTCTGCGTGGGTGCTGGCACACAAAGCAGAACATATGATATTGCATGCGGCGGTGAACTGTTAAGCGTTACAGGAAGCGCGCCCTGTTGGTTCGTGGTGAGGTCGGGGAAAGGAGAAAATTACAGATTTGAGAATTGATTCCGCAAGCATAGGAATGGATTCCGCCAGAAGCTATCACGCTTCTAAGACAAGCGTCAGACGATTTGAGATAACGGATTATCAGGCAGGTCTGACAGATGTATCCACTAAGGGACAGAAGACACCGAATGGTGAGGATACCACACAGAACACGGAGGAACAGGAGAACACTGCAGAGAACACCACGATGACAGCCAAAGACTGGCAGAGTCGTTTGCTGGTATCTTCTGCCAGATGGGATATGCGAAGCAGTGCCAGTGAACAGACATTGTCTACCATCCGGGAATATACGGTGCGTTATATTTTTGATTTATTATTCCCATCCAGGAACAGCACTTTGCGGGACTGGATGCAGGAAAACGGATGGAGCAGCGGTAATCAGACCGGAAACAGCTGGAATACAGGGAATAGCGTAAATAATACCCAGACGAATTCCGGCAGCACACAGGGAACCGCAACACCTGCATCAGACGTGTTCAATCTGGTCACGTCCCGTGTGAAAATATTGAACTATGTGAGCGAGACCTGGAACATAGAACAGGAGGATACCAGTTTTTCCACCGTGGGAAGTGTACGGACCAAGGATGGCAGAGAGATCAATTTTAATGTAAATGTAAATATGAGCCGCAGATGCGAGGAATACTACAAAGAGCAACTCAATGTAGCAGAATTCACGCTCCATGATCCGCTGGTGATCAACCTGGATACTGATGTGGCAGAAGTGTCGGATCAGACCTTTTATTTTGATCTGGATGCCGATGGCAAGGAAGAAGAGATCTCCGTGCTGAATGGCAGCGGCTATCTGGCACTGGACAAGAACGGTGACGGCACTATCAACGACGGCAGTGAGCTGTTCGGCACCCGGAATGGGGATGGCTTTGCAGATCTGGCGCAGTATGATGAGGATGGCAATGGCTGGATCGATGAGAACGATTCCATCTGGTCAAAATTAAAAATCTGGTGCAAGGATGAAAACGGCAACGACGTACTGTACAAACTTTCTGACAAGGGTGTCGGTGCTATCTGTCTGCAAAACGCTTCTACGGATTTTACCCTGCAGGGAGACCGTAAGGCTCAGGACGGCACTACCAATGCCAATGCGACCAATGCTGTGGTCCGCAAGACCGGTATTTTCTTATACGAAAACGGAAATGTGGGTACGGTACAGCACGTGGATATGGCTGCCTATGCCGCACAGGCATAGAATAAATATAACTATTCAGTTACTTCGCCCTATAAATAGCATCAAATGTTCTTACGAATGCAAACATTCGACGCTATTTACATGGCTCTGAATAGTTTCAAATAAATGCAAATTTCATATCGAAGACATTCTGAATAAAACCCATGAATCGGGCAAGACTATAGGATAAACCAGGGAAAGTGGTTGAAACGATTGTATAGCAGGCAGTTGACTCAGGGAACAGGAAGGATGCGGATAAGATATGAGAAGAAATAAAAAGAGCGGTATTAACAAAGAGCGTATTATAATGTTAGCCTCTTCAGCCTTTGTTCTGGCAGCATTGACCATGACAGGGGTCTATATGAAGGGGCAGAATGTGGAGTCCAGGGATGATGGTTATACCTTGGACTTCACTGCGCTTCCCAACAATGCGGATGACAAATTACAGGAGATCACGGAGAATAACGACGAACATCTTCTGAAGGAGGACGAGAACATCCCCGGACTGACGGCAAATAATACAGCGGGAAATGAGATCGCGGGAGCTCCTGTCACCGAGGATGATCTGGATTATATGCCCCAGGAGGTAGGCTCCGGCAACGTAGAGATTCCGGGGCTGACGGATCAGGAGACGCTGCTGGAGGCCGCACAGAAAGAGCAGCAGAATTCCGATGCCGACCGACAAAAGGAAGAGACCGGGGGAAAGCAGACAGCAGGCGGGGATGTGGTCGTTGAGAAGACACTGCACTTTGCAGAAAGCGACGGATTACAGCAACCGGTGCAGAGTGATATTCTGATGCATTACTCTATGGACAAGAGCACTTATTTTGCTACACTGGATCAGTATAAATACAATCCCGCCACCATTTTTTCCGCGGAAGAAGGTACGGCAGTGACCGCCTGTGCACAGGGAAAAGTGACTTCTATCTTCGAAAATGAGGAGATCGGCAAGGCGGTGACCGTGGATCTGGGTGACGGCTATGAGGCCACTTATGGACAGCTGACGGAGATCACAGTGAAAGAGAATTCCTATGTGAATCCCGGCGACGCCATCGGCAGTGTGGCAGCGCCCACGAAATACTACAGCACCGAAGGAAGCAACGTATACTTTGCTCTGACCCACAACGGGGAACCGGTGAACGGGGAGGCATTGTTCCGCTGATGTATATTGTAGGAGGCAGGATCCTGACCATGGCGGGCAGAGAGATCCCCGAAGGAATCCTGCAGATAAGAAACGGGAAAATTGCACAGGTAGGTGCCAGAGGTGAGGTGAAGTTACAGCCGGAAGAAGGAGAGCAGGTAGTGATCGCAAAAAATGCGCTGATCATGCCGGGCATCATTGAGGCACACTGCCATATGGGTATCATGGAAGAAAAAAAGAGCACGGAAGGGGATGACTGTAATGAGACAGTGGATCCCCTGACACCGGCTCTGCGGGCTATCGATGGTATTAATCCTATGGATGCAGCCTTTGACGATGCGGTGCGGGCCGGAATTACTGCAGCCATGATCGGACCCGGAAGCTCTAATGTGGTGGGCGGCCAGTTTGCCATGGTAAAGACTAAGGGACGCCGGATCGACGACCTGATCCTGAAATCACCGGCGGCCATGAAGGTGGCCTTTGGAGAGAACCCCAAGGTCAATTATTCCGGGCAGAACAAAAGTCCTGTCACCCGTATGGCCATCGCCGCCATGCTGCGCAGGGAACTCTGGGAGAGCAGAGAATATCTGCGGCAAAAGCAGGAAGCGGCGGAGAAGGGAGAGTATTTTGCACCGGATTTTGAAAAAGAGTGCTATCTTCCGGTACTGCGGGGAGACATCCCGTTAAAAGCCCATGTCCACCGGGTGGACGATATTTTCACAGCAATCCGCATTGCAAAAGAATTCGGTATAAAAATGACGATGGATCATTGCTCGGAAGGTCATCTGGTGGCGGAAGAACTGGCGAAGGAAGGATTTCCGGCCATTGTGGGACCGGATCTTACCAGCCGGAACAAGATCGAGGTGCAGAACATGTCTTTTAAGACCGCCGGAGTGCTGAACCGGGCCGGTGTGATGGTCGCCATCACCACGGATCATCCGGTGTCACAGATCCAGACACTGCCGTTGTGTGCCGGACTTGCGGTAAAAGCGGGACTTCCAATGGAGGAAGGTTTCCGGGCCATCACCATTTATCCTGCGAAAATCTGTGGCGTGGCAGACCGCATTGGCAGCCTGGAAGTGGGGAAAGATGCAGACATTGCCATTTTCGACGGAAATCCTATGGAAATTTTCACACGAACCCTTTATACTATTATCAACGGGGAGATCGTGTACTGTAATGTCCCCAGGGAATGACCGGAGGAATATTTTGAGATACAGCAGGAAAAGTGCAGGGATCCTGTCCCTGCTATTACTATTTAACAGTATAGGTATGACCGCCTGCGGGCAGGCAACGGCAGAGACAGGGCATGTAAGCATAAGTATGACCGGCATGGAAAACACACCGGTCATCAACTATACAGTGCCTACACTGACACCCAATGTGCTGGTGGATCAGCAGGGGTATGCCGCGGTCGGTGAAAAACAGGCAGTGGTGAAGGGCAGACAGTCGGTAGAGACTTTCCGGCTGGTGGACCGGGAGACCGGAGAGACGGTCTATGAAGGCACGGTAAAGCAGACTGATTACAACGGGGAGCTGTCTCTGTACATCGGAACAGCGGATTTCACGGACTATACCGGGGAAGGTGAGTTCTATCTGGAGTGTGACAATGTGGGAAGATCCCTGACGTTTTCTCTGAAAGAAGACCACTATCAGGAACTGTTGGAAGCGTTGTGCACGAATGTTCATGACAGATGTCAGGATCGCAGTATTACCGAGGATGAGATCATCACTTTGCTGGAGGCCTGTGAGTGGTATCCGCAGGTGCTTGCGGATGATAATGGCAATGATATCCCGGATCTGCTGGAATCTATTGCCGACTGGCTGGAAAAAACGGCCAACGACACAGAAAAGCCGGAACCGGAGAACATGTGTTACGTGGCGGTGATGGCAAAATTCAGTTATCTGTACCAGAAATATGATGTGCAATATGCCACACAATGTCTGCAGCATGCGTCGTCGGTGTACACCAAGCTGATGTCGACATCCGGCAGAGATGCGGAGAAATTCATGGCGCTGACGGAGCTTTACCGGGCGGCGGGACTATACACTTACCGCAATCAGATCCTGGAGTATAAGGACTTTTTCGAGGACAATACCAGTTATCTGGAAGAAACGGCCTATCTGTATGGCTCCATGACGTATCTGGCCACCAGACAGCCGGTGGATGTGGACCTGTGCACTGTATTCATGGAAAGCATCCGGAATCGGGGCGAGGAGCTGGCCAAACGTTCCCATAACATGATCGATGCCGTAATGAATGTCAACAATGGAACCGAGGATCTGCTGAAGCGGGCAGAAGAATTGTCCTGTGCTAATTATGTGTTATGCAGTTATCAGTACACGGAGATTTTAGAGGATTTTCTGCATTACCTGATGGGACGGAACCGGGATTCGGTGAGTTATTATCCCGAAGAGGGAGACGCTGCGGATTATCTGTTACTGATAGCCCAGCAGGTCTCCCTCGCGGATAGACATTAGAAAGATCAGATCAGTTCTTTGTTTTTGAAATAAGTTTCGGAGATAATATTCTGTACATAGGTGCCCATGCTCTTGCGAGTCTCCTTGTCCAGTTCCTTCGGATAAATAGGCTTACCGTATTCAATGACTACGGTGGCCTTTTTTATTTTCGGAAAATGATCTTCAAATACCGCAGCGGAATTCACAATAGTCATGGGGATAATGGGAACATTTGCTTTCTCTGCGATCTTGAAACTGCCCTCGTGGAAGGGAAGGAAGGTATCCGGGGTCTTGTTGCGGGTGCCCTCCGGGAAGATGCAGATGGAAATCCCGTTTTTGGCTTTCTCAATGGCCTGCAGAATGGTTTTCAGTCCTGCCTTGATGTCCTGGCGATCCAGAAAGAGACAGTGAAGATCTTTCATCCAGATGTTAAGCAGGGGCCATTTTAACATTTCTTTTTTCGCAATATAACCGGTAGGTCTGGGAACACGGACATAGGTCAGCACCACATCGAAAAAGCTGCGATGATTGCCGACGTACAGCACAGCAGTGTCGGTGGGAATGTTCTCTTCCCCAATGGCAATGACTTTCGTGCCGGAAAGACGGATGACCCAGCGGAAGGCCCAGTTTACAATGGCCAGGGAACTGCGGTCCTTAAGACCGGGGTTAAATTTGCCGATGATCCATTCCACCAGCATTAACGGCGTGGACAGGATCAGGAATAATACTACAAATAATACGACGAATATAAAACGGATCATAATAATACCAATGCCTTTCAGTAACCTGCAAACTTTCAGGTGCCCTGGCACCTTGTGCAGGCACAAATTTGCGTGTGAAAAATTAATTTTCACACTAAACTCCTTCGGATTTTTTATTTAGCAATGAAAAGTACGCCTAACGTGCCGGGACCACAATGGCTGGAGACTACACCGCCTGCTCTGGTTTCCAGAATCTCGTCAAAGATTCCCAGGCTTTCCAGATAGGAACGAACCGCTTCCACAATCTCCCGGTCGCAGCCGGAGTGGGTGATGAAGACTCTGTCGGGAACGGCATTCTTCAGATCCTCTTCCATGTCTCTGGTGTAGGAGAGGATGACAGAACTTAATTTTCCACGGTATTTTTTGGAGGCATCCATGGCACCATCCACCACGACGATCCGGGGATGAAGCTTTAACATACCACCGGCCAGAGCCGCTACCGCGCTGCATCTGCCACCGCGGTGAAGGTAGGTCAGGGTATCTACGACGAAGCTGGCCCGGACTTTGGGACGGATGGCTTCGATGGCAGTAGTGATCTCTGCGGCTGTTTTCCCTTCAGAAGCCAGAATGGCAGCCTGTATTACCTGCAGACCGATGCCGGTGGACAGGTTTGCGGAGTTGATGATGGTGACTTTGTCGGAAGCTTCCAGTTCTTCTGCAGCAAGCCGCATAACGTTGCCGGAGGTGGACATGCTGTCGGAGATGGAGAAACAGATGATCTCCCGGCCTTCTTCCACAAAAGGCTGCATGACTTCCATGGCCTCGGTCAGAGAAGGAGCAGAGGTCTTGGGCGTGGTCTTGTTTTCATCGGACCACCGGAAAATTTCTTCCGGCGTAATATCCACGCCATCGCGGTATTCATCCTCGCCCAGCAGAATGTGCAGAGGCAGGATGGTAATGTCATACTTTTCCACTAATTCTTTTGACAGATCACAGGTACTGTCAGAGATGATCTTAACTGTCTGTGCCATAGAAGCTACCTTCCTTTTTATCAGTAATTATTCCCCTTTGGCGATCTGCCTTGCGACATAGACACCGCTGGCGGATGCATGGGACAGGGAATGAGTCACACCGCTGCCGTCACCGATGATGTACAGGCCCTTGTGACAGCTTTCCAGATGTTCGTCCAGTTCCACTTCCATATTATAGAATTTGACTTCCACACCGTAGAGCAGGGTATCGTCATTGGCGGTACCGGGTGCGATCTTGTCCAGTGCGTAGATCATTTCGATGATACCGTCTAAGATACGCTTGGGCAGTACCAGGCTTAAATCACCGGGAGTTGCGGACAGGGTAGGCTCTACCATGCCCTCGGCAATACGCTTCGCATTACTGCGGCGTCCTCTCACCAGATCGCCGAAACGCTGTACGATAACACCGCCGCCCAGCATGTTGGAGAGACGGGCGATACTTTCACCGTAGCCGTTGCTGTCCTTGAAGGGCTCGGAGAAATGCTTCGCTACCAGCAGGGCAAAGTTGGTGTTCTCTGTCTGCTTGTCGGCTCCTTCGTAGCTGTGGCCGTTTACGGTGACGATGCCGTTGGTGTTCTCATTTACGACGATACCGTGGGGATTCATACAGAAGGTACGCACGGAATCCTCGAATTTTTCAGTGCGGTATACGATCTTGCTCTCATAGAGTTCATCGGTCAGATGAGAGAAGATGACTGCGGGCAGTTCCACCCGGACGCCGATATCCACGCGGTTGGACTTGGTGTTGATGTCCAGATCTTTACAGATCTGCTCCATCCATTTGCTGCCGCTGCGGCCTACGGAAATAATGCACTTGTCGCAGTCGTAAGAAGCGTTTTCGCAGCAGATACGGTAACCGTCACCAACGGTCTCCACCGTTTTCACCGGGGTATCGAAATAGAAAGTCACTTTATCCTTCAGTTCTGCGTACAGATTTTCCAGCACGATGAAGTTGATATCTGTACCCAGGTGACGTACGGAAGCGTCTAACAGGTTCAGCTTGTTCTGCATGCAGATTTTTTTGAAAGAGGTGCCAGCAGTGGAATACAGCTTCGTGCCTTCACCGCCGAACTTCATGTTGATGTCATCCACATATTTCATCAGGTCGATGGCCTGACTCTTGCCGATATACTCGTAGAGAGTGCCACCGAAAGCGTTGGTGATATTGTATTTTCCATCGGAAAAAGCACCGGCACCACCGAAACCGCTCATGATGGAACAGCTCTTACAGTTGATGCAACTCTTGATCTTGTCACCGTCGATAGGACAGTGGCGCTTCTCCAGAGGGTGACCGGATTCGAAAACGGCAATTTTCAGGTCGGGATTCTGTTGCACCAGTTCATAAGCGGAGAAGATACCGCCGGGACCGGCACCGATAATGATTACGTCATATTTCATAGGGATAAGTTTCCTTTCTCTTTGTTCTCTTGTAAGGATTTGTGGGATGTATACTCATTTTGAACCCCCAAAAACATTCAAAATATAGTATATCATATTTTCAGCTAAAATGGGGAATAGAAATATAGCAAAATATGTGATAAAATCATAAGTTATAGCGGTTCTTCTGCAGATGCGGATGAGCGGTGCGGGAAAATAACGGGATTTGGAAGAGAATTGCAGGAAATGAAATTATGGAAGCAACACAGAAGAAAAACAAATATGAAATAGATATGTGCAACGGCACGATTATGGACAAGCTGATCTCCTTTGCACTGCCCCTGATGGTGTCCAGCATTTTGCAGCTGCTGTTCAATGCAGTGGATATCATTGTGGTGGGACGGTTCACCGGAAGTCAGGCGCTGGCGGCTGTAGGTTCCACCACGGCATTGATCAATATGTTCGTCAATCTGTTTATCGGCGTTTCTCTGGGAGCCAATGTATTGTCCGCCAGATTCTATGCTGCCGGGAAAGAGCGGGAGATGAGCGAGACAGTACATACAGCTATGACCTTTGCATTGATCAGCGGTATTGTCATGGTATTCGTAGGGCTGTTCTGCACCCGGGGGGCGTTGGAATTGATGGATACCCCGGCGGATGTTATTGATCAGGCGGCATTATATATGAAAATTTATTTCTGCAGCATGCCCTTTTTCATGCTGTACAATTACGGAGCTGCAGTTCTGCGGGCAGTGGGAGACACGAAGCGTCCGCTGTTGTTCCTGATCATATCCGGAGCCATCAATGCGGTATTGAACCTGTTTCTGGTCATTGCTTTTTCCATGGGTGTGGCGGGGGTAGCCATTGCTACAGTGATCTCTCAGGTGATCTCCTGTGTGCTGGTATTATGGTGCCTGTTTACTACGGACAGCTGTTACCGGCTGCAGATTTCAAAGCTGGGAATAAAAGGGGAGTACCTGCTGCAGATCTTTCAGGTGGGGGTTCCGGCGGGGATCCAGAGCGTAGTCATCAATTTCTCCAATGTTCTGCTGCAGTCCTCGGTGAATTCCTTTGGCTCCATCGCCATGGCAGGCTATACGGCGGCCAATAATATCTTTGGATTCCTGTTCGTGTCGGTGAATTCCATTACCCAGGCGTGTATGAGCTTCACCAGTCAGAACTACGGTGCCGGGAAGAAAAAACGTATGGACAGGGTACTGATCGATTGTATGATCCTGTCGGTGATCGTAGCGGTAACGCTGGGCGGAAGCGCCAATCTCTTCGGTCCGCAGCTGCTTCACATTTACACAACGGATGCGGACGTTATTGCCTGTGGAACGGAGATTCTGCTGTATACGACGTTGACTTACTTTTTATGCGGCATCATGGATCTGATTCCGGGAGCCTTGCGGGGCATGGGACATTCGGCGGTACCTATGATATTGTCCATTATCGGTACGGTGGGAACGAGAATCTTCTGGATCTACGGAGTATTCCCAACGCACCGGTCGTTGATGGTACTGTTTTTATCTTATCCGGCCTCCTGGCTGGCAACGATCCTGCTGCAGGCGATATGTTTCTATTTTGTCAGAAAGAAAGTACACAGCACCATGCCGCAGGAAGAACCATTATAAGCGGTCGGTTTTCGGGAGTGGAAGTCCCGGGATGATCGAGCGTATGTAGGGATTATTTAGAAAATTGAGGGAAATTATGTTAGCAAAATTTAAGAAAAAATATATTGGAGACTGGGATTTTTACCAGAAGTATCTTTTACTGGCTATTCCCATGATCCTGCAGAATGCCATTACCAATCTGGTAAGCTTTCTGGATAACATCATGGTGGGACAGCTGGGAACGGAGCAGATGTCCGGCGTTGCCATTGTGAATCAGCTGATCTTTGTATACAATCTGGCAATCTTCGGAGCTGTGTCAGCTGCCAGCATCTTCGGTGCCCAGTATTTCGGAAAAGGCAATCATAAGGGACATATGTATTCCTTTCGGTTTAAGCTGTATGCCACGCTGTTGGTGACAGGCGGAGCGATCCTTCTGTTCCTGACGAAAGGTTCCGCACTGATCTCCCTGTATCTGACGGATACGGTGGGGAACGGGGCCACGGACTTGGCACTGCAGTACGGACTGGAATATCTGGCCATCATGATGGTGGGACTGATCCCTTTTGCGGTGAACCAGTCCTACGCGACAAATATAAAAGAGACCGGGCAGACCTTTATCCCGATGCTGGCCAGCTTTGTGGCGGTGGGTACTAATGCGATTCTGGACTATCTGATGATCTTCGGCATTGGTCCTTTCCCGGAGCTGGGAGTGCAGGGGGCGGCGCTGGCTACCGTTATTGCCCGTTACATTGAGGCACTGATCGTGGTGATCTGGGCACACATCCATCGGGGAAAAAACCGCTATCTGGAGGGAGCTTACACCGGCTTTGGTATTCCGCTTGCGGAATTGAAGGCGATCCTGATCAAGGGATTTCCGCTGATGATGAACGAGGTGCTGTGGGCAGCGGGCATGACAACGGTGACCCAGTGCTATTCTGTCAGAGGTCTGGACGTGGTGGCGGGACTGAACATTGCCTCCACCATCACGAATCTGTTCAATATTGTCTATCTTCAGCTGGGTTCCTGTATCAGTATTGTGGTGGGACAGTATCTGGGTGCAGGTAAATTGGAGGATGCCAAGGATGCAGACAACAAGATGATCGTATTCAGCGTCTTCTGCTGTGTGATCATGGCGGCATTGATGTTCGTGGTAGGAGGATTTTTCCCGGGTATTTACAATACCACGGAGGA
>OGJN01000365.1_pt1 | contig 37814 bp, 49 predicted proteins | sample 1572221 | NCBI WGS metagenome assembly OGJN01 (sample SAMEA2582148, study PRJEB24529) | metagenome | biome: Human gut stool | place: China | collected 2011 | reverse complement strand
GAGAAACATTACAGAGAATAATTCCTAAACAAAAAGCGTTAGTCTTTGTAGAGTTCGAATAACGGACAAAAATGCCGAAAGCCTGTATTTATGCGGGTTTCCGGCATTTGTTTTATCGAATGGCTCTAGTTTGGCTCTATTTGTGGGACAATAATGATAATTAGAGGAAATTTAATAAGGAGCATTATATGACGAAAGTGAATTTTTATGATAGCATTGATGATTCAATGCTAAAGTTTGCAGTTATTATTGCAAAACATAATGGAAAATGGGTATTCTGTAAGCATAGAGAAAGAAGTACATGGGAAGTGCCGGGAGGACATAGAGAACAAGGTGAGGATATTCTTGAAACAGCAAAGAGAGAATTGTATGAGGAAACAGGAGCCATTACTTTTGAGATAAATCCAATATGTATTTATTCTGTGACGGCGCCAGATAACTTTGATGGGAAAGAAACCTTTGGAAAGTTATTTTTCGCGGAGATACATACGTTTGAAAAAGATTTACATAGTGAGATAGAGAAAATAGCAATTATGAATGAACTACCGCTTAATTGGACATATCCGGAAATTCAACCAAGATTGCTAGAAGAAGCGAGACAAAGAGGATTTTTGCCTAAGAAGGATGAAATAATTTGTTAGAATTTTACTTAGAAAATCCTTTTGATGAGGATACACACATGCAGTTAAATGATGGCTTAACAGATACCTTCGATGCAATGCATAGTTATTTCATGGACCGCGACATATAACATGGTTCTTGGTGCTCTCCATTTAAAAGAGCACCATATAAAAAATATAACAATTAAAAATAGAAATTTGCTTCTAAGAGAGAAAATGAAGGCTGTACATATGGAGCAGCCATTTTATTATAGAAAAGTCATATACAATATGACACAAGGAAGGAGAAGATTTTTATGGAGTGTAGAAGTGAAGAAAGAAGACAATATATTGTTGATAATTATAATGTGGTGCCAGTGGCACATATCCAGTTGTTAAATGGTCAGACAAAGCATAGTGATGCAGGTCAGACCATAGAAAATGATTATTACATCTTTGAAGCTACAAGCAAGGTAAATGGCAAGAAAGAGATAATCCAATGTGGCATGACCGCAGCAAGAGATTTCCTTAAGAAAATAAATCATGAGGGACTGCCATTGTTTAATCCTCTGCATGGAGAGGGAGGAACAGGGAAGAAAGGCAGCAAGACCTCTGGAGGTAATGAATCCAAGGAAGTGAAGTGGAATCCAATCGCAAAACAGCTATATAATGCAATCATGTGGGTGATTGTAATTATAGATGCTAAGCCAAACACTGCAATATATGAGGTCAAGGAAAAGGTGTGGAAATTTAAAAGCTATAAGCCATTTCCAAGTCAAGTGAAAGCTGTAAATACTATAATAGGTAAGAATATAGTTGGGAAAACATTGACCGAAGCCATTGATGAACTTAGGGTAAATAATAATGTAAAGGATAATATGTGCCGATTTGATGATTTGGTGGATATTATAAATAATTACACTGATAGGAATGGAAATAGGGTAGAGTTGGAAGCGAATTTTTAAGGAATAGATTTGGCAAAAAAGGAGAAATCTACCATGGATGATTTTGTTGTTATACAGGGTGGATTACTGATATAATGGAAAAAATAATTAAACTATAGATTAGCAAAAAATATAACAAGGTTTTAGATGGACACAAGAGGATGAGATTAGGATATGATGTAAAGGAGCGGATTTTGGATGAATATACTTGTAATAGGAAATGGATTTGATTTAGCACATGGATTGCCGACAAAATATGGAGATTTTTTGAAATTTGTTGAGGTGATTAGGCAGGTATTAAATACAAAAGGTGAGGAGATTGATTGGAAAGATATACATTTAGAAATTAAAGAACTTATAAAAATTAATATGGAGAATGTAAGGAATAATATTTTTTCGCAGGAACAGATATGGCGAGAACTGTTAGAAGAAAATTTTTGGATTGAGTATTTTTTACAATACCCTATGTACCAAAAAGAAAATTGGATAGACTTTGAAAGTGAAATATCAAATGTAATTCAAAGTATTGATTTTGATATGAAGAATAACAATTTGAAATTAGATGATGACGATTCTATAGTAAGTAACTTTTATCTTGAAAAGTTTTTTCATAAAAGATTGCCGGCAGCTGTGTTAGATTTTGGAGAAGACATACAAGTGATTACATTTAGAGAAATGCGAGATGTTTTATATCAAGATTTAAACAAATTAACAAGAGCTTTTGAGATATATTTGTGTGAATATGTAGGAAAGATAGAAAGTGTGAAAATTTCAAAAGAAATAAAAAGTCTTGGAATCGACCATGTTCTTAGCTTTAATTATTCCCATACATACCAAAAACTCTATGATAAGCCAAAAAAGATAAAATATGATTATATACATGGAGAAAGCAGGATTAATAGCACCATAGAATCTAATAATATGGTGCTTGGCATAGATGAATATTTAAATAAGAAAAGTAAGGATAAGGAAATAGATTTCATTGCTTTTAAAAAATATTATCAGAGAATTTATAAAAAAACTGGAAGTGAATATAAAAATTGGGTTGATGAAATTGCTAACAGTAGATATGAAAATGAAGTGGCATTGCGTGAACGATTTCCAAAACAGATACCATATAAAAAATTCAACTCTAAACATAAGCTATATATTTTCGGACATTCATTGGATATTACGGATAAGGATGTTTTAAGAGATTTGATTTTAAATGATAATGTGTATACGACAATATATTATTTGAACAAAGGAGTAATGGGGCAGCAGATAGCAAATCTTGTTAAGGTCATTGGACAAGATGAATTAATAAGAAGAACTGGTGGAAGTACGAAGACTATTGAATTTAAGTTACAGGATAAGCTTGTGGAAAGAAAGGGATAATTTGATATATGAACGAAGAATTAGAATTGGGAAAGGTATCGTTAAAAAATGCAAATGATTATGCGGACATAAAAAGTAATCCGGTAGTGGAATCTGTTTTAATGCCGATAGTGAAAGCGGTTCCTGTTATTGGGGATATGATAGATTCTTCTATGAATAAAGTAATTGAAGAGTTTCAGGAAAAGAAAGAGAATGAGTTGATAGAGGTTATTTTGAAGGATAAAAACAGTATCACATCCGATATGGTTAATGATGTGGAATTTATTGTAAACTTTGCAAGAACACGAGAAGCAATTCGCAGGTTAGCAACTAATGATAAGGTAAAGTATTTTGGAAATCTCATAAGAAATGGTTATTTATCGGGTGAACATATTGAAAATAGCAAATTTGAAGAGTATTTGGATATATTAAATACTATGTCATATAGAGAGATTCAGTATTTGATTGATTATAAGAAATATTGTGAAGAAAAAAGTAAAGGAAAAAAGGTGAAATATAATAGATGGGCTTATTTTAGGAAAGAATATGCAGAAATACAACAAGTTACAGAAGTTGAACTTTGGAGCGTATTTATGAGAATTAAAAGAACTGGCTTCATAGAAGAGGAATATGAAACAGAAAGTGGAGATGTTGATGCAGATGATAATACATTTAATTCATTAGTAGTGGATAGTAATGGCTTTTATATAGATAACAGTTTTGATAGATTCTATAAGATGGTTTTAGAAATTGAAGAGTAGCAAAGCATAAATTAGTAAAGAAAAATGAGATTAATAAATTTTAGCGATGTGACTGTGTTTATATATAGTTGTTTTGTATATTAGAAATAAGATGATAAATGGTTACGCTTAAAAAATATTATTATGTAGTGAAAATAAAAAATATAGAAAGAGATTGGAAAATGGAAAATATTTTTGATAATTTAAAAGAATTAAAAACAGATATGGAAGATAAGGGATGGAGTATTGAATCTTTTTTGTTTCATTATAAAGAGGTACAATATGTTGTATTAGTTAAATTGTATGATGAACAGAAAGAAAAAAAGCCACAATATGCATTGGTAAAAATGGAATTTGTTGATGAAAATAATAATTCAATAACTATTCCTACAAATTCAAGAGGTTTTATGAATGAATTTGTATCTATTGCAACAATAAGAAATTTTTTTGGTGTTGAATATCAAGAAAATATTGGAAATTTCATGCAACAATTCTATGCATATCTGGCAAGCTATATACCAACTGAAGTATCTAATGGAAAATCTGATAGAGAAAAAGAGTGCATGGTTAGTTCCCTTAGTAGAAGTGATGGAGAGGATGAAAATAAAATATATTGTTATGATATAAAAAGAAATCCAATTGTGAACAATAAGCAATATGTGAGAAGTATTTATAATGATAACAAGACTCGTTTATTAAGACCTACATTATATGAAGAATATAAAGATGACAATACTATAAGTTTTTGTTATAGCAATGATGAAGAAAAAGAAAAATCAGATAGAGAAATTAAATTCAATTTTGCTAAAAATCAAGATAAAAATTAAGCAGACAAAATAGAAAATTAGCGTTATAATGCTCTCACAAGGTCAAATTCTCCATATCCTAAGGCAACGTCCTTTATCCTCAAGGGGCAAAAATCTTTAGCCTAGGGAATGAATAAAATAACGAGAAAATAAAGACCTTGTAGAGCGGAAAAAACCGTTCTATGAGGTCTTTTTCTTTTGTATAAAACTATGGAGAAAGCCTTGAAAATAGAGGAATATCGAGAGATAAGAGAGAAGAAATAGAGAGCAAGCCAAGACCTTGAAGGAAGTCCTAAAATGCCTTGAAAGAGAAAATGGGTGAGGATAAAGGATTTTGCCTTTTGAGGATAAAGAGGGTTGCCTGAATATAGTATATGAGCCAAGAAATGCCGTATTTACGGCGTTTCTTGGCTCGTTTTTTGCTTGGTGACAATCAAATGACAATAATATTGAAAATAATTCTTTGTATAATGTGAATTACCAGATGAACAATGTGTTAAAGCAATCCGTACTTAGTTGCAATTATAGTTAATATAAAGATAATTAAGGCAGGAATAAAACCAATAATGATTCCGGTAATAAAAGAATGTTTATTTGAATCCTCATATTGTTTTTTAAAATTGTCTAAATGTTTTTGGGTTGTAGCTAAATCGATTTTTAGAGTGTTAATATCATCGCTTTGTTTATCAGTTAGTTTGTTGAGTTTATCTATTTGGGCATTGAGTTTTATATTTTCGTATTTGATTTTTTCTAATTCATTTAGCTGTGATTCTTGCGTTGAGTTAAGTCTGTCCATTTTGCCACAAACGGTGTCTTCGTAGTCAGGCAGTTTGGGTTGGTATATTTCTATATTTGATAAAGTCTTGCTTAGTGAATTCAAAGCACTAATGTCCATATTTTTAATCTCCTGTTGTTATTCTTTCTTCGGTTTCCTTTTCCTCCGCACATAAGAGAAATCCGGAAACAAGTCTTTTAACAATTCAGCAGTTTCTTCTGCATCGTCATATTCATACATATTTTGAACAAGTAGCTGGTCATCATCATCAAGATTCAACGATACAGTATATTCTTTATTCGGGGCTGTTGGGTTCATTGGGTATTTTATCTCTTTGAGATAATATTCCGTTTTTGATATTTCATTATCTTCCAACTTATCTCGCAAACGTGCCCAATACTCAACCATCTTTCGGGAGTTATCAAGGTCTTCCTGTGGACGGGGAGCGGAACTTGGAAGCCGATCTTCAAATTTGAAGTATACTTCTCCATCTTTCATAGTAGGTCGAAGTCCGTATGCCCATTCAATGTCAAATAGTACATAAAGTGCGCTGAATATATTGGCAACATCAGGGTCAGATAATGCATAAAAACTGACACCTAGATTGTTCGCAATATTTAATAAAGTCGCTTCATCCGGATATCTGTTTCCGAGTTCATAGTTTCTAATAGTAGATTCATTTAATCCGCATTTCTTTGCTAATTCTTTTTGCGTCATATCAGATGCAATTCTGAAATTTCGAATCAAATAGCCTACCCGGCTGGTGAATTTCTCGCCCATTTTACTGCTCCTTATTCGTGTAATGAGTGTTGTAGCATACACGAAGACACAAGGTACAAAACATGCATCTACATTAACTCTTAATATGTTTTCTGCGAAGGAGAAAACTCGCAAAACCTTCGGTTTTCCTTGTTCGCGGGCACGTTCTTATGGTGATTTGTCGCTTGTTTATGATTCGCATACTAATCGGCAAAACTCCATACTCACTTTGCCTTCGCGTACATTATATCATCAACAGTGCAAAAATGAAATGTTAATATAATACGCATCACAACAGTTCAAAAATGAACTGAATAATAAAAACGAAAGAGAGGAGGCATTAGCTTATGGAGAACAAGAGATTTTTAACAACACAGGATGTCATGGAAATGCTGGGAGTATCACTATCGTATTCATATAAACTGATACGAAGGTTGAATGCAGAACTTGAGGCTGATGGATTCGTGACAATAAAAGGACGTGTCAGTACACAGTATTTTATGAAGCGAATCTACGGGCTATCTACGGATAAGGATGTTGGATAGATGGCAGTTATCAAAAACAAAAAGACCGGAATGTGGGAGGTGAGAGCCTATTATAAGGATTTGACCGGAGCAAGAAAACAGAAAACCAAGAGGGGCTTTGCCAAGAAGGGCGAAGCCCTTGAATGGGAGCGTAATTTCAAGCTGAAAGAGGATCAGAGTATCAGTATGAGCTTCAAAAGTTTTGTGGATATTTATCTGACGGATTTAGAGCCGAGAATAAAGCACAATACTTTTCTGACAAAGAAGCACATTATTGAGACAAAGATTCTGCCCTATTTCGGGAAATGAAAACTGGATGATATTCGGACCTCGGATGTCATTCAGTGGCAAAATGAGATTATGAAGCTAAAAAGGATAATGGGGAGTTATTCTCCCCTACCTATCTGAAAACCATCCATAATCAGCTCAGTGCCATATTAAATCATGCGGTAAATATGTATGGTCTAAAGGATAATGTAGCACGAAAGGTCGGAACTATGGGCAAAGAAGAAAATAAGGAAATGGAATTCTGGACACAGGATGAATTTCAGGCATTTTTAGAGTGCGTGGCAGATAAGCCTATTTCCTATTATGCATTTGAAATGCTTTATTGGACAGGCATTCGTGAAGGTGAACTGCTTGCTTTGACGCCGGCAGATTTCAATTTTGAAAAGAAGACACTCCGGATAAATAAGTCATATCAGAGGCTGGAAGGCAAAGATGTGATTACAGACCCGAAAACACCAAAGAGTAACAGAATAATTGTCATGCCGGATTTTTTTGCTGTCGAGATGGAGAATTTTAAAAGCAGTCTTTATGGAATAAGGGATGATGACAGAATTTTCACTATTTCAAAAAGTTATCTGCATCATGAGATGGACAGAGGTGCAAAGCTTGCAGGAGTGAAAAGAATCCGGATTCATGGATTACGACATTCCCACATTTCTCTGTTAATCAATTTAGAATTTTCTGCATTGGCAATAGGGGAAAGAATCGGATATGAAGCGATAGATATCACTTATCATTATGTACATTTATTTCCAACGGTGCAGACGGATATGGCAGCACAATTGGAAACAGAAAGGGAGGCGCTAGTCAATGTCAAAAAAGAATAGAGATGATAAAAACCGATGGCGTAATGTGACAATCGCATTTCGCATGTCACCAGATGAAAATAAAGAACTGAATAACAGAGTGAAACTCAGCGGATTTCGTACCAAGCAGGATTATATAATCCAGAGTGTCCTTCATCAAAAGGTGGTTGCCGCAGGTAACCCGTTGATGCTGGTACAATTCTGGCAGAACCTGCAAAGGATTGAGCGTGAGCTTGAAAGAATTGAAAAGGCATCGGATATGGATGGGGAGTTACTTACTCCCATCCGCCCTATGCTGGAAATATTGGAAGGCTTCAAGGAACAACCAAGAACATTGGCAGATATGAAGCGGCTTACAGTAGCAAATGAGGAATAACAGATATTTTGTATATAAGGAAGTGACTGCTATGAGCAAAGAAACATTATTTGAAAAATTAGGTGTGAAATACATAGAAAAAGACGGCATTTTCTATCCGTTGATTACATCCGGTGGAGAGGAGAACAGTACAGATGTCGGTAAATATGGTTGTATGTGGATGGATTACATACAGAAGGAATATCCGCAACGATACAGAAGTCTGGTACGATTTGGCGAATTATATGATAAAGCAGCCGAGGTAAATAAAGTGGCTTATGAATTGTTGGAAGATATTGAAAATGAGTGGTTGCGTAAACATAAACCAAAGCATGCAAATTCTTTTGTGGAAATGTACAGGCTACGAACACAGGCAAGAATTATAGCAGAGGAGGTAGTGCTGCATGATGTGGTGAACTGTTTTCATTATGAGATAAGTGGAGTTCTGTATCGGAGCTGTGGCTGGTAAATAATATGTCGCGTATCCGCGGCTCATAAACTCCCGTAAGGGAGTTTTATCCGGCTCGAAGAGTCGTATAGCCTCTCCGGCGAGGAGCGCAAAACCCGCTTGCGGGTATGCATTTTTGATGGCGAAGCTGTCAAAAGTGCTTTTATGTATTTTTGACAAAAGTAACAAAACCTTCCCAGGGAAAACTGCTGTTTCGTGCCGTATCCGGCACTCATTACGGATAAGAAGGAGGTGCCTATATACATACCAAAAGAGGAGGATTTTTAAAATGGAAAGAACGATCAGTTTCATGAGTGGGGAAGGTTCCATAGGACACAATACAAGAAGATTTATAGCGGGTAATGTAGATGCCAGCCGTACTCCAAATAATAGCACTCTTATCCATGAGGACATTAAACAGGCATATCATAAACTGTTTGATAAGGCACTTAAGGAATACAATGCAAAACAGAAACGCAAGGACAGGCAGATTAAAAGTTATTATGATAAGATTTTCCGAAGCAAGCAGGAGAAATTATTTTATGAGGTTATCGTTCAGATAGGCAATAGGGATGATACCGGAGTAGGTAGTTCTTCTGCAGAAATTGCAACGTGGGTGCTGAAGGATTATGTGAAAAAGTTTCAACTTCGCAATCCACAGCTTTATGTGATTGGTGCTTATATTTATCTGGATGAGGAAACACCTCATTTGCATCTGAATTTTATCCCTTGGGTATCCGGTTGCAAGAGAGGATTGGAGACAAAGACAAGTCTTAAGGCAGCACTTGCTACCAGAGGATTTGCAAGTGAAGGAAAAGGGAACACTGAATGGAAGCAGTGGGCGGAGGCAGAGAAAGATGATATTGCTCTTATTATGAGCCGGTACGGAATTGACTGGAAAAAGAAAGATACACACAATAAGCATTTATCCGTACTGGATTATAAAAAGCAGGAGCGGGCAAAAGAAGTGGCTGCACTTGAGGAGGAGATAGAGGGTGCACAGGTTGTTCTGGAATTAAAAGAGGAACGGATTGAGTCTCTGGAGAAAGAAATTGAAAGTAAGCGAGACAGTTTCAGAAAAGAACAGTCTGAGGTTCAAAAGAAGCTTGACGATACCACAGCCGAAAATCAGAAATTACAGTCGGAAACAACGGATTTACGCTTAAAGAATTCGGAATTACGGCTGGAATATTATGAGAATGTAGATAAGCTCACAGATAAAAAGAAGGAAATTGAGGCTGCGCAAAAAGAGGCTGACAAGTGGATGATGATATCGGATACTGCAAAATTACAGACTGAACGGGCTGAATTTGAACTGGAGGAGGCGGAAAGACTTAAGAAGGAACTGCTTGGTGAGGTCGCTGGAGATGATTATCTGAAGGAGCAGGCGATAGAGCTGAGGTATCAGAACCATATTCTTCGGGAGGAAAATCGCAGCCTAAAGGACAAGCTGGAAAAGGCGTATGAGTTTATGAAACAGTTTGTAATTGGAGGAATTAATCTGTTAGAGAGGTTTATGGAGTGGATCGGAGAGAAGGTCAAGGATGTTGGGAGAGATGTGAGATAGTATGTACTGTACATACTATCCTAATAACGATATAGTTAGTTCGATTCTTTCACTATAAGTGAAACCACAAGTACAAAATTGTGTGGTATGATCCAGTCAAGGAGGTGAGATACCATGAAACAATTTTATACATGTAAGGATGTAACGGATGTGATGGGAGTAGGTGAATCAAAAGCATACAAAATAATAAAATGTTTGAATCAAGAATTAAATTCTAAAGGGTACATAACAGTAAGTGGAAAAGTATCCAGTAAATACTTTGAGGAAAGAGTTTACGGTATTGAATCAAATAAAGCAAAATAGTGTATTGTATTTGAATCATTTATGATAAAATAACAGGAGGATATGATGTCTTTAGCAGATAAGATTTTTACATGTTTTAAAGGAGCAAAGCGATTTACATTAAAAGAAGCATACGAAAAATATTCGGACAAGCCAACTGAAACAATTCGGGCAAGGATATATGAAAATTTGGGCGTTAAATTCAAACGCATTGCAAAGGGTATATATTGTACAGTTGAATCTGAAAATGAAAAGTGTATTGTTATCGAAGGTGACGGAAGAGATTTATCCATTATAGAGGATAACAGTATTGACTGTATTTTTACTGATCATCCTTGGCTGGATACTAAATCGAATAAAGGTGGAACGAGAGCATTTGCAGTTTATGATTGCTTTAGATATACTTTAGAAGACTTCAAAGAAAAAGCAAGAGTTTTAAAAGATGGTTGTTTTCTGGTTGAAGTCATACCAGCAGAAAATGAAAATAATTATGAATATCTGTATCAGATTAAACAATATGCAAAAGAAGCTGGATTTATTTACTATTCTAAGGTTGCATGGAAGAAAGGAACTTTTGTAAGTAATACTGGAAGAAAAGCAAAGAATACGCAGGACATTATGATTTTTTCAAAAGGAAAAGCAAGAAATATGCGTATTGACACAAAAAGAACAGCTCAAACAGGCGAGTTGACATATATGAGTGGTTGTAAAGGAATGCTACCTACGATGTTTGATGTTCAGCCGGTCTCTAGAAAAGATAGAATCCATCAGAGCGAGTTGCCGGTATTATTATGTGAGCAAATTCTTGAATTCTTGACATATGAAGGAGAGGTTGTTTTAGATTCATTTGCAGGAAGTGGAGCTGTTGGAGAGGCGGCACTAAATCTGAAAAGGAATTGCATTCTGATAGAGATATTAAAAGAGAACATTCAGAAAATAAAGAAAAGGTTTGAGAATAATATTTTGATTCAAACAGTAGTGGAGTGGTAAAAAATGAATTTAAGAATGGACGATAAAATAGCAGAACAATACAACAGTAATTCTCAAAAAATACGTGTAATAACAGAGCAGTGGGTAAACGATAACTTGTTTTGTCCGTATTGTGGTAAGGCACATATTGCACATTTTGAAAATAATAGACCTGTTGCTGATTTTTATTGTCCAGACTGTGCAGAGGAATATGAATTAAAAAGTAAGAATGGAACGATAGAGAATAAGATAAACGACGGTGCATATGATACGATGATACAAAGAATTGTGTCAATCAACAATCCGAATTTCTTTTTTATGAACTACAATAAGCAAGACTTGCAGGTAAGAGATTTTTTGATGGTGCCGAAGTATTTTTTCTCTCCGGAAATTATAGAAAAACGAAAACCATTATCAGATGCAGCAAGGAGAGCTGGATGGGTAGGATGTAATATTATATTAAAACAGATTCCTGAAGAGGGTAGAATATTTATTGTAAAAAATGAAATAGAGATACCACGGAAAGAAATAATCTCAAAGGTAAGAAGAACCGAGTTTATAAAGCAATATAAATTAGATGCGAGAGGATGGGTATTGGATGTCCTGAATTGTGTAAATAAGATTGAAGGACGTGATTTTACTCTGGAGCAGATGTATGAATTTGAAGATGTTTTGGCAAAGAAATATCCCAACAATAATCATATTAAGGATAAGATACGTCAGCAACTTCAAATATTGAGAGATAAAGGAATTATAGAATTTAGGGGAAGGGGAAATTATAGAAAAATATAGGAGATGTTTAAGCTAAGGATATAGATAGAAATTCAGAATTAAGATGACAATAAAAAATTGAATAAAAGGATAAAAAAGAAGGAAAACAGTGCAAAAGTGAACTGATATGGTAAAAGAAGCATTTCAATATACATAACAACAACTTTGCAAAGAGGAGTTTGAATAAAAGGCTAAATCCCTACAAGGCTTGTATTTACAGGCTTTGTAGGGATTTTATATGTGCAAATGGGTACGTTTTGGGTACAAAAATTTTAATTCTTAGGAATCATTGGTTGCTGCTGTACAAAACATATTCTTTGTGGGATACTATTAATCATATTAATAAATGTGTCTTGTCCGAGCATTTTAACTAAATTTGCTATTTGTTGTGTTTGTTGTTGCTTGTCATAGTAAAAGATAGTAGTTTTAACGCCATCTCTATTTATAAAGTCTCTAATTACGTCTTTATCAGTAATATCCAATGAGTGACCAAAGATATAGACATTGTTAGGAAGGCTTGCACCAGTTTCTTCAAGAGTTGGATAATTTCGGAACTTATATGTGATGTCATCCATTTTTGCAATCCAGTTACGATAGAGAAATCCAGTCTCATTTATAACTCTTTGTGTAAACTTTTTATAGATATTATAATTGGTATGTTGGTCTTTTTCATATGTAGAATAATATTCATCTATTCCAAGTACCATATTGTTAGAAGCAATATTATCTTGTGTTTTTCCATGCAAATAGTGTATTTTTACTTTATCATTATTGACATACAGTTTTTCATAAGTATGTGTATAATTGAAACATAAAATGGAATTGGCATTAGTGTTTATAATATCTTGAGATAATATGTTTATAGGTTGCTTTTCTATACATTCAAGTAAATAGATTTCCATACATCGAACAAAACGCCTTAGGTCATAATATGATTTATCTAAAAAATCTCGATATGTAGGTATGTGAGATTTGTCTGGATACTTATTCTCTATAAATGCTTCAAAATTCAATTTTGATAAAAAGCTCTTTAGTTTTTCATTCTCATCAGAAGATTTAATGTCAAATGGCATGTATAGGTTTTCTTGATATCTATCTATTTGTTCAATAATGGAACTTATTTCACTTTCAAAATCAATCCAATTAATTCCTTTCATTTTACCTTTAGTATATATATCCAGTAAGTATTCATACCAGACGTTATCAGTTAAATTATCATAAATTTCTTGTACGAGCAAATTGGAATTGGATGCACTTTTATGTAGATTAGGTTGTCTTGTTGAAAAAGCATTTTCAACACAATTTTTGACATAATTAGGTGCGTTATAATTATTTAAGTGTTTACTGATAAAAGATTGTTGATCTCCCATCCAAGTCGAAGTTATTTTAATAATTCTAAGAAATTCTAAAATATCTGTATATTTTGTAGGCAAGTTATGAGCTAAATCAAAACCATTACCAATTATGAGTATATTCATTTGTCTCCTTTGCTTTCTGGAAGTTATTTTTCTTTTTGATTCAATCCTATCTTATCCATTACCTCATCATGAGCTTTCTGGATTTTTAATCTATCCTGCCACGTCTCCGATTCCGGATAAATATCCATCCAAAGATTAAAGTCCGCTTCCGCTTTCAGCAGTGCTTCGCCACGTTTTTTCACATCTTTGATTTCGTTACATTTCTCAACTTCATCCATATATTTCTTATAACGTTCTAACCATGATTGCATCAGCGATAATGTTCCAAAACTGATGCCTACCATATCATTTCCGTCTTTATCCTGATATTCAAATAATGAACCGTCATACTGGCGGAATATCTGAAAAAGTCGGTGTATAGCCTTTATACCATCAAAGTCTGAATTTGCAAGTACTTCAGGGTTGACCGCAAGTGCTTCTGCTATTTTTTCAAGGGAAGATGGTTTAGGATTCCTTCTGACGCTTTCGTATGCACGAATATAGGCTTCGCTTGCACCAACCATTTCTCCTAATTGTCTTTGAGTTAGGTGACGTTCCTGACGGATGCGTCTTATATTTTCACCAACTGTCAATGTGATTTCCTCCTGCTCTAAAACTATGAATGTTTCAACATTATATATAGAATAACACACCAGATTAAAAAATAAAAGAAAAAAGATATTAACACGAAACAAATGTTACGATAATATAAAAACAAAACAAAATGATACTGTGCAGAAACAAAGAAAGAAAAGAACACCATAAACGAAAAAATTTACTACAGTGCAGAAGACATTGCAAAGATGCTCGGTGTGAGCATGGGAAAATCTTACAAGATTTTGCGAGAAATGAATAAGGAACTTGCTGGAAAAGGCTTCCTTACAATCGCAGGTAAAATTCCGGTGGAGTATTTTCGTGAGAAATGGTATGGCGAAGCCAAGGAGGTGAGTGTATGAGCTGCAGTGCAAAACGAGATCCAAATGGAACGTGGCATATCCAGTATCGGTGGACAGACTAGACGGGAACTAAGAAAAAATCCCAGAAGCGGGGATTTAAGACAAAGAAAGAAGCTGAGGAATGGTATGCGCATTTCATATTGCAGCAAACTTCTGATCCGACCATGACCTTGAATGATTTCTGGGAGATATATAAGGCAGATATGGAGAAACGACTGCGGAAAACCACCATGAAGCAGAAAGAATATGTGATGAAAGATAAGGTTCTTCCGTATTTTGGAAATACGCCAATTAATGCAATCACAGCTCCTATGATACGAAAGTGGCAGGGCGAAATGATTGATAAAGGATTTAAGCCTACCTATCTGAAAACAATCAATAATCAGCTCAGTTCTATTCTCAATTATGCGGTGCGATTCTATGAATTACGCTCAAATCCATGCCAAAAGGCAGGCAGTATGGGAAAAAGTAAAGCGGGTGAACGCCCGTACTGGACGTTGGAAGAATTTCAAAAATTTTCGGATGCGATTATGGATAAAAGAGATTCTTGGATGGCATTTCAGATATTGTTTTGGACAGGTATGCGTATTGGAGAATTACTTGCTTTGCAGGTAAAAGATGTAAATTTCGAGGATGGAACCATTCGGGTGGATGAATCGATTACAAGGCTTGATGGAGAAGATTTGATTACAGCTCCAAAGACAGAAAGCTCGGTGCGAGTGATAACTATTCATAAGGAATTGCAGGTCGAGATTCGGGAATATATCAGCATATTGTATCGACCAAAACTGGGAACCAGATTATTTGCAGGAAGAACAAAGAGCTTCTTTGAGCATAAGATGGAACGTGGCATTAAGCTGTCGGGAGTTAAGAAGATTACAGTGCATTGTACCAGACACAGTCATGCAAGTATGTTGGTGCAGATGGGGTTCAGTCCGATTGAGATTGCCAAGCGGCTGGGGCATGGAAAGGTAACGACAACGATTGAGACCTATTGCCACCAGTCAAGGGATGCGCAGGAGAAAATTGCAGACAGACTTGGAAAAGTGGATCGAGGTGAGGAAGATGGCGTGTAAACGGGAGAATAGATTTCGGCATAACACAATCGCATTTTGGCTGAGTGATGAAGAAAAGGCGGAGGTTGAAGCCCAAATCATATTGTCGGGGGTGCCCAAGGGTGAATATTATCGAAAGGCAGTGCTGGGGCAGGAGATTACGGTAGTTTCGGGCAGCTATATGTCATTTCGATTATCAAAGGTGCTGGAACAGATATGTGCGGAACTGCACAATGGAAATTCAGAGAATGAACTGCTTTTGAGGGCTTTGATAAAAGAACTGATTATATTACAGAAAAATGCCACTGCTGGTAGCAGGGACATTACAGAATAAAAAGGATAAAGCCTTTATCCACAACAAATTTATTATAGCAAAGGCTTTCTCCGCAGGAAAGGAGAAATTTGTGATTTGAATATATTTTCAGAAGTAAAAGAGCAGCTAACCACAAGACAGGTGGCGGAAAGTTATGGACTTCATATCCGCAGAAATGGTGTCGCTTGTTGCCCATTCCATAATGACAGACATCCAAGTATGAAGATAGATAAAAATTATCACTGCTTTGCATGTGGTGCGGGTGGAGATGTGATTGATTACACAGCGAGAATGTATGGATTATCTCAATACGATGCGGCAAAGAAATTGATTGAGGATTTTGGATTGCCCGTTCAGACAGAAGTTATGAGCAGGGAAGAAAAAGAAAGACTTCGCAGGGAAAAAGAGGAGCGCATGCGCATTATTCAGCTTAAGAAAAGATTTTTCAGATGGTGTGAGGAAACAATAGAACTATTAAAAGATGCGTTGATACAGATTGAAGTTATCGGAAAGATGCTTTATGGCAAACCACCGGATGTAATATTTTCTGAAGATAATGCTATGATGCTTCATGCAGAACCAATCATTAATTATTGGCTGGATATTCTCTGCATGGGAAGTGAGCAGGAGAAAAAAGAATTATTTATGCAAGGAAGAAAAGAGGTGAAGCAGCTTGCAGGTAATGTCAGCAAATGGAACAGATGTCTCATGGAGCGATGTCGGGAAAGTGCTTGAGGATGAAATGAGTAGCGTTGAGGATATTCAGACTGACCTTGCAAGAAATAATAAAGGAAATGTTTGTCAGAGCATTGATAACTGCATGACAGTTTTTCAACGAGATCCGTTATTAAAAGGTGCAATCAGAAAAAACGAGCTTTCTGGAAAAATTGATATTGTTGGTAATCTTGGATGGAAAAGAACATCTTCCAGTCTGACAGATACCGATGTGTACCAGCTTCATTGGTATCTGGAAAAGCAGTATGGACTAAAAAATGAGAGGAACATCAACAAAGCTATGAATATCGCAGCCAGCGAGAACCGATATCATCCGATTCGGGAGTATCTGGAGCAGCTTGTATGGGACGGAAAGTATCGAATTGGGAGACTGCTTCCCAAATATCTGGGAACCGAGGAGGATGCCTATACCAGAGAAATTATGCAGCTTCTTATGCTGGCTGCGATACATAGAGTATATGAACCGGGATGCAAATATGAAATTATGGTGTGTCTGGTGGGGGGGGGGACAGGGGGCAGGAAAATCTACATTTTTTAGGTTCCTTGCAATCAAGGATGAATGGTTTTCGGATGATCTGAAACGCATGGATGATGATAATGTGTACCGGAAAATGCAGGGGCATTGGATTATCGAAATGTCAGAGATGATGGCTACGGTCAATGCCAAGAGTATTGAAGATATTAAATCATTTATCAGCAGACAGAAAGAGACTTATAAAATTCCTTATGAAACGCATCCGGAGGACAGACCAAGACAATGTGTGTTTGTCGGCACATCAAACAGCATGGATTTTTTACCACTTGACAGAACTGGCAACCGTAGATTCGCACCGATACTGGTACATCCGGACAGAGTGGAGAAGCATATTCTGGAGGACTAGAAAGAGGCAAGGAATTATATCATTCAGGCATGGGCAGAGGCAATGGAGCTGTATCGAAGCGGTCAGCATGAATTGAAATTATCCAAAGATACAGAAAATTATCTGCGCCAGATGCAGAAAGAGTTTATGCCGGAGGATGCGAAAGTCGGAATTATCCAGTTGTGGCTGGATGAACTGTCACAGGATTATGTATGCAGCATCATGATTTATAAAGAAGCATTTGACCATGAATACGATACGTCGAAGGATTGGGAATTAAAGGAAATCAATAATGTCATGAATAACAGTATTTCCGGCTGGGAGAAAATATCGTCCCATCGATTTGCGGAGTATGGCATACAAAGAGGATGGCGCAGGGTAGCGGATAAAGAAGAATTTCATAAATTGCCGGAACATGTAGAAACGCCATTTGATAAAAAATAAGTTTTTTAATCCTTGTTTACAATTTTTGTTTACACCTGTGTATGCGAGATGGTAAACACTATGGTTTACGAAGAAATTCAGTAAATATGCAGGGTACAGTAGTTGTAAACAATGTAAACGGGAAAAACAGCAAAAGAATATTGCAATAAAAAAGTAAACAGCAGGAGGAAAAATAGATGCAGAAATTCAATTATTAGAAAAGCAGCAAAGCAGTAGGAAAAATTTATATAGGTCTGGATCATGGCTATGGAAATATCAAGACAGCACACCGGGTATTTCAGACCGGAATAGAGTGTTATGACGAGGAGCCGATTGTCAGTACCAATTATGTAAAGTATCGGGACAAATATTACGTGATTGGTGAGAGCCATCTGGTATATCAGGGCAATAAAACGGAATCGGATGATTTCTATATTCTGACACTTGCAGGACTGGCAGAGGAAATGAAGTACAGAGGATTGCATGAGGCAGATGTGGTGCTTGCAGTGGGATTACCGCTTGCATGGGTAAAGACGCAGGCTGCGGAATGGAGAAATTATCTCATGCGTGAAAAGGAGCTGGATTTCTCATTTCGCAAGGAACGATACAAAGTCCATTTATGCGGCTTGGAAATCTTTCCGCAGGGACTTGCAGCAGTTCATAATCAAGGCTCTATGCCGGGCATGAATATGTTGGTTGATATAGGAAATGGTACTATGAGTATTTTGGAAATTCATGATGGCAGACCTATGGAAAACAGTATAAGCACAGAAGTGTTCGGAGTACATCAGTGTATGGAAAAGATACAAAAAGAAGTATCAAAACACAGTGGTGTGGAGGTGCCGGAGATGCTCATTGAACCGCTTTTGAGGAATGGAATCGGGGACAGGACAGATGCAGTAGCTATGACGACCAAGCGGATTGCGGAAAACTATACAGCGGAAATCATGAAGAAACTCATAGCGCATGGATATCGGGAAGAATTGGTACACCTTTATATCATTGGTGGTGGAGGCTGTCTTTTACAAAATTTCTCTGACTTGACAGCCAAACCGGAAGTAACCGTAATCACAGATATATGTGCTAATGCAAAAGGGTATGAGGCACTTGCCATGATGAAACAGAGAATGAGAGGATGATTCAGATGCGGAAGGAATACCGCTCAAGTAACGTGCGCTTCTGTATGGATGATGAAAATCAGCGTAGAACATGGGAATATTTGCAGAGTATTACAAGAAAAGAAGGCTCTTACGGGAAAATACTTTCAGACGCATTTGTTCAGGTATTGGATGGAAACCATGCAATAGAACAAGAAGCATTGCAACAAAACCTTTCAGAGTGTGTAACGGAGAAGATGCTTTCCATGCAGTTATCAACGCTAAAGAGAGAGCTGCTAGAGGAAATGGAAAGTATATATGGAAATGCCATACCTGCTGCTTCACGGACCGGAGATCATAGAGATGAGATGGAACAGGAAGCAGCAGGAGTGCCAGAGACAGATATGTCGAATGCAATGATGACGATGGCACTTGCAATGGGTGACTGGGTACCGGAATAGACATATCCGGTACCGTCAGCCGAAGCGAACGCTGGAAGGGGATTATCTGACGGAGTGAGCAATCTGCCATGTATTTTATGGCAGATATGCCAGCCATAAGGCTGGCAAGAGCCTCGCAGAGCCCTCGGAGAGCGACTTATGTTTTGATGCCTGCGTCAAAACTAATAAGGATTTACTTTTGACAAAAGTAACAAAATGCTGTGCGCAAGGTGAAAGCAAGCGGCGCTTAGCGACATTTGCTTTCACTGGCACAGCAGCGATAAATGCGGAGCATTTAGAGCATTACTAGAAGAAAGAAGGTAAAAAGACTGGGAGCAAAAACAATTTCTTTTCCAAAGGGAAAGGGACATCTGACACATAATAACCGAGAGTTTATCAGTAATAATGTGGTACCCGAAAGGACAGCTTGGAACCGAATTTATATACAGGAATCTTTGGAACAGGCGTATGAGAAATGCTTTGGGCAGGCACTTATGGAGTATAATGCAGGACAAAAGCGTAAGGATCGTAGAAAGGAAAATTATCTGAAAGAAATAGAGAATTCCGGTAATAAAGAAAAGACATTCTACGAGAATATCGTTCAGATAGGCAAAAAGGATGACACTCCTGTGGTGGGTGCAGATGGAAAGCTTACTGAGGAGGCAAAGGCAGCTATTGAAATATTGGAGCAGTATGCAAAAACGTTTCAAGAGCGTAATCCCAATTTGTATCTGTTTAATTGTGTTATGCACTTGGATGAAGCAACGCCATACTTGCACATTGATTATATTCCGGTTGCGAATGGCTATAAAACAGGCATGAAAACACGCAATAGTCTGACTAAGGCATTGCAGCAAATGGGATTTGCAAAGGCGGTCAGCAAAAAGGAAAATGAAACAGTTGCATGGCAACAGAGGGAGCGAGCTTATCTGACGGAACTTTGTCAGGAGAAAGGGATTGATGTCGAGGTGTTGGGCGTACAGAGAGATAACCTTACCCTGCCGGAGTATAAAGCTGCGATGCAGAAAGTGGAAAAGTTGGAACATCAAGCTGTGAAAATAGAAGAAAATAATCAAAGGCTGGCAGAACAGGCAGAGAAACTTGCCGATCAGATCGCAAAGTTAGATGAGAAGGAAAAAGATAACAAGGAAGTGCTGAAAAAACATGATTTGAGAGCAGATACCCTAAAGACTATTGCTAAAGAAACAGAGAAAGATACCAAGAAATTGAAAAGTGCAGCAGTTCCAGTAAGCAATATTTTTGGCAGTGAAGAATATGTCAAGGTAAAGAAAAGCGACTGGGAAAAAATCATAGATGCTTTCGGTAGAGCTGTATCCAGAAATAAGTTGTTGGAGAAATACGAAAAGAAGATTGTTGCACTAGAGAAAAAAGTATCAGATGTGAGTGGACTATTGGATAAAATGAAGCAGTTTATTTCCAACAGAGGATTGGGCGAAGCCTTTGCAGAATTTGTGAAGTCATTAGAGCCTAAGACAATGAAAGAACGCTTGACAGAAAAGCAGAAGGTTGTGAAAGAGCAAACACAACAAAAATCTATGCATACACAGGAACATGGCACATCGAGAAAACACAATATCAGTACCGAATTGTAATTCGTGGAAAGAGAGGTTGTTTATGAATATTACATACGAAAAAAATGGAGATTATTTGATACCAAACTTAATTTCTGATCCAGAGCCGGAAGGGGAATTGAGAAAGTTTGGACTTATGAGAAGACATTATCTGAAAGAGCATCGGAGCGGTATCTATCAGGCGATGCTATTAAGTGGAAAACTAAAGGAACGTTTGCTTATGATGCAGGAACAGGCAGAGACGCAGTTTGATTTGCTTGTAAAGCAAATGGCAGAACAAGAGGGCGTGACTGAACATCTGAAAGAGAAAAATCAGATGCTTTGGGTGCAGAGGATGAATAATATTCGAGAGAGAGCGGAGGAGATTGTGAGAGCAACGTTATTACAATGATGATTACACACTACAACAGAAGGCTGATTTTATCGAATCAGCTTTCTGTTGGTTATATACCAATATGCATGCAAATACTAGACCTAAGTAGGAGAAATTGGCAGATGGGAGGCAAAAATACATGGAAGATATAAATATTTATGGATATATGCGAGTGTCATCTAAGGAACAAAATGAGGATAGACAGAAAATCGCATTAACGGAGATGGGAGTACCTGAGAATAACATTTATATGGATAAACAGTCGGGTAAGGATTTTGAGAGAACACAATATAAGCGGTTATTGCGAAAATTAAATGAAAACAGTGTGCTGTATATCAAGTCGATTGACCGCTTAGGCAGGAATTACGGGGAATTGAATGAGCAGTGGCGCATTATTACAAAAGAGAAGAAAGCAGATATTGTTGTCATAGATATGCCGCTGTTAGATACCCGCAGAGAAAAGAATTTGCTTGGAACATTTATCAGTGATGTCGTTCTGGCATTGCTTAGCTATGTTGCAGAAAATGAACGCACCAATATCAAGCAAAGACAGGCGGAGGGAATTGCAGCAGCGAAAGCAAGGGGTGTAAAGTTCGGCAGACCACCATTACCAATCCCACAAAACTTTTATCAGATGCACAAAGACTGGCGGGCAGGGAAAATCACAATAGAAGAAGCTGCTAAGGCTTGTAATATGTGCCCTAAGACGTTTTACAGCAAGGCAGTAAAATATGAAAAATCCAGTTAAATAGTTCATGCGTTCTAACTGAAATGGTATACATTTCCAGTAATCGTATACATAAAACCATTCTTACATATTGTATCACGAAATCAGTCGAAATTCAGTAATTTTCTGTCAAAACTTCGTGAAATTTCACAGTTACAAATCCAAATTTTTCTCATGAAAAAAAGTATACATTTTTTCCAAGCTGGCTATCAAGGATAGCCGGCTTTAGAAATGAGGATAAAAATGGATAAGTTGATTGATCTGAATGCTTATCCGGTCAGTAAAAATCTTAAAGCATTGCTGAAGGATAAGACAACAAAGAAAAATATTATATTTGCTACATCGGTATATAGTTCCAAAGGCATTCCAATCAAGGAAACTGAGCAGATGACAGAAGAAGTCTTAAAGGGATTTACACAGTATGAGATACAGCCGAGGGTGTTAAAGAACAGGGAACAACAGCAGGAACGCACCAGAGCGAAAGCAGAGGTGTTCACGCCATCATGGATTTGCAACAAAATGAATAACCACTGTGATGAGGAGTGGTTTGGAAGAAAAAATGTTTTTAATGTTGAACGTAATCAGGAGTGGCAGGTGAACACAGAAAAAGTAGAGTTTGATACAGAAGATGGTTGGAAAAAATATGTCGATTCCAAAAGGCTTGAAATTACCTGTGGCGAAGCTCCATATATTGTGTCACGCTATGATGCAGCTACCGGAGAACTGCTTGAGATTAAGCAACGGATAGGAATTTTGGACAGAAAACTGCGTGTGGTAAATGAAAATACAGCCAATGAAAAAGAATGGTTCAAGTGGGTGCTTCGAGCATATCAGAGTGTGTACGGTTATGAATTTCAGGGAGACAGCCTTCTGATTGCAAGAATCAATTTACTCATAACTTTTGTGGATTATATGCAGGACAGGTGGGACAGAACTCCAACAGATGCAGAAATGCGAAAGATTGTAAATGTTATTGTCTGGAACCTGTGGCAGATGGATGGAATATCCGGGACAGTTCCTTTCGGAATGCCCAAAGAGGAATATCATCAATTCAGTTTATTTGATTTTGGGGTAGCAGATGAGCTGGAAAAACAGGATATAGAAGAACCGGAAGAAGTATACTGCCGGATATATGACTGGCGCAGCGATAAGTCGTTGATGTACAAAAGCATGAAGGAAGGTAGATGAGATGAAATTTGATTTTGCGATTGGGAATCCACCATATCAGGAGGAGACTGAAAATAATGGTAGACAAAGTCCGGTGTATAATAAATTCATGGATGAAGCGTATAAGATTGCAAGTTGTGTAGAACTGATAACGCCAGCAAGATTTTTGTTTAATGCTGGTCAGACACCAAAATCGTGGAATGAGAAGATGCTGAATGATAAGCACTTTAAGGTATTGCAGTATGAACCTAATGCGTCAAAAGTATTTTCAAACACTGAAATAAAAGGTGGGGTAGCAATTACAATAAGAGATGAAATGAAATCTCCAGGAGCTATAAAAGTGTTTACCTCACATCCTGAATTAAACCATATTGTAAAGCGTATAGTTTCATATGATGGAAATTCTGAGTATTTGGATAGTATTATTTCTTCTAGAGGTTGTTATAGAACAACGGAGTTATTTTTTGAAGATTTTCCCTATGCTTCAGATAGACTAGGTGCTGGAACAGGAAATATGATTGCATCTAATTTCTTTGAAAGAATACCAGAAGTATATAAAACTGAGATTCAAAATAATAAAGAATATATTGGAATTTTAAGCAGAGTAAATAATAGAAGAACTGTATGTTTTATGAAAAGAAGCTATGTTAAAGATAATAATTTCATTGATAGATATAATGTGGCATTTCCAAAGTCAAATGGAAACGGGGTATTTGGAGAAGCACTAACAGCAACAGAAATAGTTGCACCTAATGAAGGTGCGACAGATACATTTATCAATATAGGTGCATTTGATACATTGTATGAAGCAGAAGCAATGACAAAATACATAAAAACAAAATTTTTGAGAGCTTTATTAGGTGTAAAAAAGGTTACGCAGGATAATCCTAAAGGAGTTTGGAATATGGTACCGATCCAAGACTTCACCGAAAAATCCGACATTGACTGGTCTGTCTCCATAGCAAACATAGACAAACAGCTTTATAAAAAATACGGACTTTCTGAGGAAGAAATCTCATTTATTGAAAATAATGTAAAGGAGATGGAATAGCATGAATAAGCCCAATATTCAGACAACGAAACAGGTAGTTCCAATGCTTTATGGCTATTCCACTCCGGAAGTGGTTCGTCATAATGGTTGGACGAAGATAGGATACACAGAGCAAGATGTAGAAACTCGTATCAATCAGCAGACACATACTGCCGACATTAAGTGGAAGCTCGAATGGAAAGGAAATGCCACTTTTGATGATGGTTCAGGAGAGACATTTATAGATAAGGACTTTCATGCTTATTTGCGGAAATCCGGTATAGAGCAGGAAAAGGGAAAAAATAATGAATGGTTTCATGTAGATGGTGTTACATCAAAGCAAATGTTTCGTGATTTCAGGGAAGATCATGGTATTTTAAAGACAACAGATACGGTTATTCCATATAAACTGCGTGATGAGCAACAGAGTGCAGTTGCAATGACTGTCAATTATCTTGCATCTCATGAAAATGGCGAATTCCTGTGGAATGCTAAGCCGAGATTTGGAAAGACATTATCAGTTTATGATTTTGTGCAGAAAACTGGGGCAGAAAAAGTGCTGATTGTAACAAATCGACCAGCGATTGCAAATTCGTGGTTTTCTGATTATTCAAAATTTTGGGGTAGTGAATCGGGGTATTTTTTTATAAGCGAAGTTGACGCACTGAAAGGAAAAAGAGGTGTGTTGACAAGAGAAGAATATACACATTTTCTCTTAGGTGAAGATAGTGGCAATGTAAAATGTATCGAATTTGTATCCTTGCAAGATATGAAAGGTTCTATTTATTTTGGCGGTCAGTATGATAAATTAGGCGAGGTTGCAAAGATGGAGTGGGATATTCTTGTCATTGACGAAGCACATGAGGGTGTGGATACCTACAAAACAGATGTTGCATTTGATCGTATTAAGCGTAAATTTACGTTGCATCTGTCAGGTACACCGTTTAAAGCACTTGCCAATAATAAATTTGCTGATGATGCTATCTATAACTGGACTTATGCAGATGAACAGAAGAAGAAACGTGACTGGGACACTTCTTCGGAGGAAGAAAATCCGTATGCAACACTACCGCAGCTTAATCTCTACACTTATCAGATGTCGGAGATCATTAAAGATGAGTTACAGCAGGGAATAGAGATTGACGGCGAAACGGAAGAATATGCTTTTGACTTAAATGAGTTTTTTGCGGTTACCAATGGGAAATTTAATCACGAATCTTCTGTGGATAAATTCTTAGATGCTATGACCAGGCAGACAAAATTTCCATTTGCTACGAAAGAACTGCGAGATGAATTAAAGCACACCTTCTGGTTGCTCGATAGGGTAGATAGTGCAAAGGCGCTGGCAAAGAAGTTAAAAGAGCATCCGGTATTTAAGGAGTATGAGGTTGTTCTTGCAGCAGGTGATGGAAAACTGGATGATGATGATGAAACCATGAAATCTTATGATAAAGTGGTTGCTGCCATTGCCAAGCATGAAAAGACCATTACATTGTCCGTAGGACAGCTTACGACAGGAATTACCATTCCGGAATGGACAGCAGTGCTGATGCTTAGTAATATGCGTTCTCCGGCACTTTATATGCAGGCGGCATTCCGAGCACAGAATCCTTGCCTGTTCAAAGTTGGGACATCATTCCAGAGAAAAGAAAATGCGTATGTATTTGACTTTGACCCGGCAAGAACACTTACCATATTTGAGCAATTTGCCAATAATTTGAATCCTAGTACGGCTAAAGATGGTGGTACCGCAGAAGAACGCAAGGAGAATGTAAAAGAATTGCTCAATTTCTTCCCAGTGATTGGTGAGGACGAACAGGGGGAGCTGGTAGAACTGGATGCGGAAAAGGTATTGACAATTCCAAGGAAAATCCGTTCTGTTGAAGTTGTAAAACGTGGATTTATGAGTAACTTTCTGTTTCAGAACATCAGCAATATCTTTGGGGCACCGAAGGAAGTCATTGATATTATCACAAAATTTGAAGCGATAGAAGAACCAAAGAATAAGATAAATCTGACGGAGGAAGTACAGAAAGATTTATCACTGGATAAAAATGGAGAAGTATCATTAAGTGATGAATTTGTGATTGGAAGAACTCAGGATGTTTTTGGAAATAAAATCTATGATGTAACTTCTCAAGTACAGGAAACAATGACGCAAATGGAACAGACTTCGGACAAAGCACAAAAAGCGATTGACAAACTGAAAGAGGTGGTAAAGCAGAGTGCAGTCAAGGCAGTTGTGGATACTGCGAAGTCAACATATGGCTCTGATATGAAAGCAGCAGATAAAAGACAGATTGAATCAAAACTGAACCGTGAAGCTGACCGGATGATTCATAAATTACATACCAATTATGAGATTGAGCGAAATGTCATAGAAAATCAGCGTGTTGCAGAGCAGCAAGCAAGGTATGAAACTGGAAAAACATCAGAACAGATTGATAAAGAATTTGAGCAGAAACAGAAGAAAGCTATGGAGAAATTTAATGAAGAATTGACAAGCGCTATTTCTGATTTTGCAAAAGAATCTACAAAAGAGACAGTCAAGACAGTCGAAACAAAGAAAAAGGAACGGGAAAAAGAAACAATCGAGGATAGTGTTAGAGATCACTTGCGTGGCTTTTCTAGGACAATTCCGTCATTCTTAATGGCATATGGAGATAATACAGTGACGCTGGCAACTTTTGATACCATCATTCCGGATAAAGTATTTCTGGAAGTGACAAGTATCACATTGGATCAATTCAAATTTCTCCGTGATGGCGGTGATTATGTGGAGGAAGAAACCGGACAGACCAAGCACTTTGAAGGACAGCTATTCGATTCGGTGGTATTTGATGATTCAGTAAAAGAATTTCTTGCCTTAAAGAAAAAGCTTGCCGATTATTTTGATGAAAAGAGTGTAGAGGACATATTTGATTATATTCCACCACAAAAAACCAATCAGATATTTACACCAAAGACAATGGTTAAGAAAATGGTGGACATGCTGGAGCAAGAGAACCCCGGATGTTTTGACATGCCGGATAAGACATTTATTGATCTGTATATGAAATCCGGTCTGTATATTACAGAGATCGTAAAGCGTCTGTACCAGAGTGACGAAATGAAAAAGCAATTCCCGGACAATAAGGAACGTCTGAAGCATATCTTTGAAAAACAGGTGTATGGACTTGCACCGACGGAAATCATATATAAGATAGCAACAAGTTACATATTGGGCTTTGATGAGGAAACGAAAGATATCAAGCATAATTTCAGACAGTTAGATGCTTTGCCTTACGCAAAAGATGGAACGTTGGAAGAGGTGCTAGAAGAACTGTATTCTGAGCAGTAGTAGATGAGAGGATGCACCCGGGAACGGGTGCATTTTTGAAATTAAGCAGTGAAATGATTAAAAGTTAAATACAGAGTATATTATATAGCAGGTTGTCTATTCGTTACCTGCATTATTTTTATTATTATGGATACTTACCTTTGTCGAAGAATTCCTGTCAATGATTTTTTATGCTTAAAATGAAAAATTATTTCATATACTTATATAAAAAAGTAGAAAGGCAATGTTTAAGATGACGAATTTGCAAGAAAAAAGCAAAAAGGATTGACAAAACATTAAAGGTGAATTAATATGAACTTATATCAAGCGAAAGAGGTGACGAAGATGCTACTAGAGTTTAAATGTTCAAATCATAGATCAATTAAAGAAAAAGTAAGTTTTTCTATGATTGCTGGGAGCGATAATACGTCTGAAGAGCTTTTAAAGAAATTTGGTAATTTTAGAATTTTACGTTCTGCAGTTATATATGGTGCAAACGGATCTGGAAAAAGTAATTTTATTAGTGCTTTGTCATTTATGAAAGATTTGGTTAGCAATAGTATTAATCATCAACCTGGACAAGGTGTATTTCAGGCACGTCATAAATTAAGTGCAGAAGAGACGCCAAGTGAATATAGTATTCAATTTGTAAGAAATGATATCAGATATGCGTATGGATTTTCAGTGAAACAAAATTTGATACAAGATGAGTATTTGTATTATTTTCCAAGGGGAAGACAAGTGAAAGTTTTTGAACGTAATGGATTAGATGTCAGACCTGGAGATAGATACAAGGGAGTATTTGATGTAAGCATTAGTATATTGAAGGATAATAGGTTATTTTTGTCTTGTGCTGCTAATTATAGTAACATAAAAGAAATTGAAGAAGCTTTTATGTTTTTTAATACAGATATAGTGGTATATAATCCGGAAATTAATAACTGGACAGAGTACTCGATTGAGTTAATGCAGAATAACGATATGATAAAAAGAGTATTTGTAGATATGCTACGAGCATTAGGAACCGGAGCCAAAGATGTAAAAGTAAAACTTGAAAAAATAAAATTGACGGATTTACCTCAAGAGTTACAACTACCTGACGCATTGAAAAGTTTGCTAGGGGCTCAAGAGGGCAATCGAATAGAAGCAAAAGTTATATATGATCAATTTGAAGTCGATTTGATGACTGAAGAATCAACTGGAGTAAAGCGCTTATTTCAAATGATTTGCCCAATTATTGATATTTTGAATAAGGGGAAAATACTTATATGTGATGAATTGGAATCTAGCTTACATGAGGCAGTAATTTTCCAAATTGTACAATTATTTCAATATTATCAGAAAGATAAATTTGCACAATTAATTTTTTCAACACATGACACAAGTTTGTTAGATACAGATTTATTTAGAAGAGATCAAGTATGGTTTACACAATTAAATAAGGAACGTGCAACAGATTTGTATTCTCTTGTTGAAATTAAAAACGTACGTAAGTCTGAAAATTTGGAAAAAGGATATGTTTCAGGAAAATATGGTGCGATACCTATGCTTAATAAAAAATTTTTTCATGAATTAGAAGAAAATATTTTAGGGTAGGAGGGTACTGTATGGATGAAAGAAATCTTGATCTAGTGGTAAGGAATGAAAATACACGAGATAAATTTCAGACAGAAGTTGTTAGATTTGAGTTGGATCAAATACTACAACATTTTGTAGAGGCTATACAAACCATAAATGCACAATTTGATGTAGTGGATGAATTGATTGAATCTGGAAAGGTTATCGAAGGGGAGAATATTTGGCGTGCACAGATTATATTTCTGGCAAGTGCACTGGATTTTTATATGCATGAGTTGACAAAATATGGTTTGTGCGAAATATACAATGAAAATTGGAATCATACAGACAAGTATGAGAATCTTCAAGTGAATATGAAAGCTATAGAGATTGCATTAAAATCTGGTGAGGATATAGATTGGTTCCTTGAATACATAAATAATTATTATCGTGCGATTACAATGGTTTCATATGAGTCCGTGAAAGATCAACTCAATTTATTGGGAATCTGTTTAGCATCTGTTGCAGATGGAGCCTTCTATCAAAGAGGGGAAACAGAAAATACAAAAGCTAGATTTAAAAGACGTCTGAATGAGTTATTCAGTAGGAGAAATATCATTGCACATCAGTCGGATAGAGCTCATACAGATGCACAAGTTAATATAATTACAAAAGAGATTGTACAAAATTTTATATGTGATATTGAAAAGATAGTAAGAGCAATAGATGCAGAAGCAAGAAATAAATAATACCATATATTGAAAGAAATGCAATTGAAAACACAATATATAGTTGAATCTACATGGGATATATGATAAAATGTAAAACGATTGCAGCAAAGCTGTTATCATAAAAAAGCTGCAAGGCGGACACCTTGCAACTTTACATGATTTAGTGAAAGAAAAAACCATCCACTAGTTATTTAAGCGTTTCTAGTATATCAAATTCTTTTACTAAAATCAATTAAAATCGTTCATTTTGAATGAAATAAGTGATGGAGGTATTAGGTAATGAAAAAAGAAAAGCCAAAGCAAAGATATATTTTCCGACCATACATTACTAAAAATGGAAAAAGAATTTATCCTAAAAATGGTAAAGTGTTTAAAATTCCTGTAGAATAGGTAATTTACAGTGAGAATGTTTTGGATGGTTCATTTTCACTTTCCTATAATAGAAGAGTTATAAATTAATTGGAGGTAAGTGAAATGGGAAAAGATCAATTTGTTGTAAAGCATGGTGATAAGTGGGCTGTTGTAGGTGCTAACAATAAACAGGTTACACGTATAACAGATACGCAAAAGGAGGCAATTAATATAGCAAGAAATATTGCAATTAATCAGCAGTCTGAAATGCGTGTTCAAGATAGAAATGGAAAATGGCGTAAATGCAACAGTTATGGTAATGATTTATGTCCGCCTAAGGATAAAAATTATTAATATAATGAAATGGCAACAAATTGGCAACAGAAAATCAGCGAGCCAAAATAATATATGTAACAGAGATAAAATGACGGTAGAAAAGAGACGAAAACTAAACAAATGTGTTTAATAATATCTTTGGATTTGCCGAGTTTGAATAACGGATTAAAATGCCGAAAGCCTGTATTTATGCGGGTTTCCGGCATTTGTTTTATCAAATGGCTCTGGTTTGGCTCTATTTGTGGGGAGAGTGATAGCAAGATTAAGGAGAAATTATGAAAAAGATAATCATATTAAGAGGTAACTCTGGAAGTGGAAAAACAACAGTAGCTAGAGCATTGCAAAAGAAATTTGGATACAATACAATGATGATTTCACAAGATGAGATTAGGAGAAATGTTTTGTGGGTTAAAGATGGCGTTGATACTAAGGCATTACCACTTATGATAGAACTTATGAAATATGGGTATGAGCATTGTGATGTGGTTATTTTAGAGGGCATCATGTATGATGAGTGGTATAGTCCTTTGTTCAAAACGGCAAATGAATTGTATGGAATGGATATATATGCGTACTATTTTGATATACCATTTGAAGAGACGGTCAGGCGGCATAATACAAGAGATAAAAAACAGGAATTTGGTGAAGAAGATATGCGTAGATGGTGGAGAGAAAAGGATTTTTCATCAGTTTTTAATGAAAAAATTATTACATCTGATATTGATGCAGACAGTATTGTTGAAATGATATATATGGATTCAGCAAATGAAGGATAAGGGTATTACGAATGGCAAGAACAGAAAAAGTGATAATGACTAATATGTGTATGGTGTTTAGTGAAAATGGGATACTTGTCCAAGATAAGACGGATGATGATTACTCTGGAATAACATTTCCGGGAGGACATGTGGAAAGAGGAGAATCATTTACAGATGCTGTGATACGCGAAGTGTGGGAAGAAACTGGATTGAAAATTTCAGAACCAAAACTTTGTGGGATAAAAGACTGGATGAAGGATGAGGAAACAAGATATATAGTGTTATTATATAAGACAGATAAGTTTGAAGGAATAGTTACTTCGTCTGAAGAAGGGGATGTATTCTGGCTGACATTAGATGAAATGAAGTAGAGAAAACTTGCTTATGGAATGGATAAGATGTTGGAAGTATTTTTAAATGACAATATTAGTGAATATTTCTTTTATGAAGAAAATGGAAAATGGATAGAAGAGTTGAAATAGTTTAAATAAATGCAAAGGAGTTTGAAGTGGATATTTTATTTAAGAATGATGATTTTGTATTTTCATACAGAGTTGGTGGAATATTGATACGCAATGGAAAAATTCTATTACAGCGTCCTAAGAATGATGATTATTCCATTATAGGTGGACATGTAGCAGCAATGGAAACAAGTATAGAAACTTTGAAGCGGGAATTTGAAGAAGAACTTCACACTAAAATAGAGGTAGATAATCTGCTGGCGATTGGTGAAATATATTTTCCGTGGGGTAAAAGACCATGTCATCAGATATGCTTATATTATAATGTGCATCTCGTTAATGATGATATTCCTTTAGATGGAGTATTTCATGGATATGATGAACTGGATAATGAAAGAATTGATTTAGATTTCTGTTGGGTTCGGCTAGAAGAATTAGAGAAGGGTACTAAGGTATATCCTTTGGAGTTGATACCATATATTCTTGAGCCGGGGAAAGAGATTGTACATTTTGTTTCAAGGCAAATATAATGATAGAGATTTCAGTGGAGGAAGAAGAATATCGTGTATTTAGTGACTCTGTACAGCTTACGCTTGAAAGTGCAATGGAAGATCCTGATTTTGTAAGATTTATCGTAAAAGAACAGGATTCAAAACAGGTAAGTTTATCATTATCATAGTTAATGATATTGCGGTATATTGTAGAAAATAGAAAGATTAAACTTGCTGATGTGCAGAATGTGGCTCAGATATCGGCTGAAGAAGCAAGAAAATGTTGTTCCGAATTAATGAAATTTGGGTTAATAGAGATTATTGGAAAGGAATACATGTTGACAGCACAGGTTTATGAGGCAGTAAAGTCAGATATTGAGTATACCAGAGATAAAACAGTACAGTATATTAAAGCAAAAGATATGATTACAGAATACATTAAATTGCAAGGATATATTAATCGTAGTACAGTACAAGAGTTGTGTGGATTTACGGATCAGCAGGCAAGACGTACAATTGAAAAAATGAAAGAAGAAAATATTATTGAAATGAGTAATGGTGGAAGGTATGCGAAATATATTTTAAAAGAAATTTAATTTGTTATTCAACTTGGCAATGCCGAGTTAGAGAACGAGTTAAAACGAGTGTAAAGACAAAAATTAGTAAATGTGTAGCTTTATCATGGCATTTTAACTTGGCATATTGAATTAGACGCCAAGTTAAAAGCCGAGCTAAAACTAAGATAAGTAAAAAGTGTTAATACTTTCAATTATATCAATAAGTATGATGTTGATTACATATTTTTGAAAATAATAAGAAAAAATTTCTTTTCTAATATATCAAAAGTAAAACAATTGAAAAATGAAATTGAGAATAATAAAAAGGAAGAGAAGAGATGTCTTTAAAAGAAACAGGTGAGTTAATTAAATCTATTTTAAATAATGTTAAAATAAGTTGGATTGGAATGGCAATAATAATATTGTTGCTTATTTTATTTTGTGTCATAAAATGGATTTTGAGTAAATATAAAAAAGGGAAAAGGACTATAAAAGAAAATGTAAAAGAGTTTTGTCGAGATTTGACAAATTTAAAAGTTTGGAAAAGAATCATTTTATGTATTGTAGTAGTGATTCTTTGTGTGCTTGTATTTGTATTTTGCTATTTGGTTAAGAAGCCGAGTCCATATCAAGAAATCACTATATTGAATGATGAGAATGAGATTATTTATCCTATTGGTGTAGACATTCTCAATGAGAAAATAATTGGAGAATATACATTTTTTACATATAATACATCTCAAATGATTGGTGATAAAATTATTACATACCCAGTATTGTATAAATGGCAAAAAGGAAAAATTGCCGAGAAAATAAGTAAAGATGCTTGTCCACATTTTGAAGTGATAAAAAATAGTGTTATATATTTAAATTCAACATTGGCAGATCTATCACATGGAGAATTGTATGTTGCAAGACCTGATGGAATGAACAAAAGAGTTATGGAAGAAGAACTATATGATTTCTCAGTAGATGATGAATATATTTATTTTACATATTGCTTTGATACAATTGGTGCTGGGCTGGAAGGACATGCTTTATATAGAATCGATTTAAATGGTAATCATATGACTAGAATGGCTTACGGAATATCTAGTCCAATTTTAAAAGGTAGTCATTATAATGTTAGAATAGAAAATGGGTGGGCAATATATTCAAATTATAAAATACAGATTGAAAATGAAGCAAATGGATTAGAAAAAGTGGTGTTATTAGAAAATACAGATGATGATTGGATATATTATACTTCAAATAGGTTAATAAAAGCTAAGCCAGATGGGACTGAGCAGATAGTTTTAGATGAGGCTGATGACTTTTGGTATCAAATTGATAAAATTGAAGGCGAATATATTTTTTATCAAAAAGGAAATGATAAATATAAGATAGATATCAATGGGGAAAATAAAGAAAAATTAAATGATTAGTTATGAAATGTTCGGACGGGTGAATATTTTTTATTAAAAGAATTGTAATGCGGTATTAATGCAAAAAATGTACTATATTGTAGATGAAGTATATATAAATAAAAAACAGGAGTGGAAGAAATTTGTTAATTAATTTATATGATAATCCTAGAAAATTGTATAAATATTATCCATTTTCAAAGGAATATGCAGTAAAATTAGCGGATGATGAAAAAAGGTACAGACATCTTGATGTTTACGCCTAATTTATCAAGAGAAGATGCAAGCAGTATTGGAGAAGTAATAGATAAATGGAGAGCAATAGCATTAGATGGATATATATTTTATACATCACCACAGTTTTTTAGGGGTGAATTTATAAGATGTCTATCATGTATTATAAAAATATATTAATGACTTGAGTATTCTGTCAAGTTTTTTCTAAAAAACTCGAAAGAATACTCAGAGAGCAGTTTAAGATATAGCGGTGCTATGTAAGTTTAGTTAAATTCATTCATAGCATCCACATATTCCTGTAATCCATTAGGTTTGCAAGCCAATTCAGCATACAGCAGAGGATTTTCCTGTGCCAGTCGGTATAGATATGCAATATCATCAGGTGTATCAAGTAAGACAACTGAATTGCATTTTTCACAACTGATAATAAGAGGTGTACCGGTATATGTATCATTGATGGTATTAATGATAACTGAATCTGTATCAGGTCCATACATGCCAAACAGGTAACAAGGGTTATTTTGTTTTATGGTGTTCTCCTTCCCACAGATACTTGGCACCATCAAGCAGATCAATGATGGCTGTAAGCATATTGTTATAGTCGGTCTGCAGTTCCTTGATTTCATCACTTGTAGGAAGATTGTGTAAAGCTTGGTGTTCACAGCATTTGGTAAATGCTTTCTGCATTTCAAGTAATTGCAGATACAGAGCATTAATAGTTTGTACAAGAGGATATATGGTTTCTTTCTTGCCAACAACGCAGATGCGGTTATAGATGCAAGAACGGACAAAGTAATCTTTCTTTATCATGCCGCTAGCAAGAATGCGGGCTTCGATTTGCTTGCGTTCAGCATCGCTGATTCTAAAACTTATAGTTGGATGTTTGTGTTGATTGCTCATAGAAAAGCTCCTTTCATAGTGGGTGCGGCAGCAGACACAGTTCAGCACCCGCAAGCCACATTGGATTATTCGTTTTTAGTAGTAAAAGTAGATTATATCTGCCATGAATTTCGTAGATGCATGATTGAATAATTGTAACTAATTTGCTACTAAAGTTTTTGAAACGATGTGAAAAGAGTAACATTAGATGAAACAGATGAGGTGGAATGCCGCATAAAATCAGCATTTTTGATTTGATGATACTTCCCTTGGGAAGAGTTTGAGTAAGGTAAAAACAGCGGGAAGCCAGTATTTATGCGGCTTCCTGTTTTCTGTGCTTGCAAAATGCTTGCAGTTTTTTATGGCAGTTAGAATTTTAAATGATGAAATTAATTATTGCATATGTTATATGACAAATAGTGAAAGCAATAGCAGGTATCAAAGCGATAATATTTTTTCTATCTATTGCAAGAAAAATGAATGCACTACAAGGTGGGATTGTCAATAGTAGAATGATTAACGGATTAGTTACTCCGATATAATAGAATATCCAACCTGTAAAATACAAAATCACTGATGCTATAACCATGATGATAAGTGGATTTACTTGTATTTTAGGTGTGCTTTTCCTCTGTAAAATACAAAGAGTTATTATAAAAAATATCTGGCAAAAGCTCCCGATAGCATCAACTATGGGCGTAACGGAATCTGTTCGCAGAATATCATTTGGAGCAGGAATCGCAAACCATATGAAATTTGGAAGCATAATTATTAGGAAAAGCACAAGTCCCCATATATCAAAACAAAACTTATAATTTTTCACTTCACACCGACCTTTCAAACAAAAAAGTAAAATCTGTAAATCCTTTTTTATAGGGAAATATCAAATTTATTAAATACGTTAATTCATTATTTATGATTCCAAGCAGTGATTTTTTATATATAATTTTCTCAATAAGAATACTATTTTATAGACTCCTACGATAATCAAAATCCCTGCATTTAGATATAATAATAGGCACAAGTCTTTTACAAATAACCATAATACCATAATAGGTGTGCCTGTGATTAATGGAATACATAACAAAAATATGGGAAGTAATATATGACGCAAACCGTCAATAATAAAGTTTATGTTTTCTTTTTTAGTCCATTGTCCAATTGTTGCTATAGAATGAACACTTATGAAACAAAGCAAAAAGCATATTACATCAATTACCAGATGTAATATGACAAATAAATTAGGATAATTTTGTCTTTCTTCGCCTATGAGTGGATTTATAATATTGTTAATAAGATTATTACATACCAGATAATCATTCATATTAACAAGAACAGCTACACCAATACCCTCTTTTGGGAGAATAAACATATTGGAAGTATAGTTTTCTACTAATCCAGCGTGCCAAAACATTGGATGACTATACATTTGGGTTGAATAGAGCCATCCCATGCCGTAATAATAGGAACCATCATTAACAGACACATTATCAAAAAACATACTATTAATGCTCTCTTTACTTATTATATTTTCTCCATCGTTTAGATACATCTGCAAATATCTGCCCATATCGGATATACTTGATGAAAGATAGCCGGCAGGAACATTTGTCCAAGTTCCGTATGCAATATCATCTGGATAATCTGGTTCTCCATCTATAGGGATACCAAAATAATTTCTGTATCCATTAATTAAACCATTTTTCTTGCTTTTTTTAAAAGATGCTGCAGAATGGTTCATACCTAATGGGGAGAAAATATTTTTCTACATCTATTGCAATTTGCTCACTAATCTTTTCATAATCCGATGGTGACTTTTTCGACGCAAAAACATCATTCATGCAAAAAATAGAGCAAGTAATTAAAAACGCCATGCAGATGCTAGCTCTTTTTATTATTTTATTTTTCATAAAACTTACCACCTATAAAATTTTCAAAACAGGAAAATAAGAAATTTTATCTACTATAGTCTTTATTTCCCTGAATTATTCAATATAGTCACCAATTGGAACATTGAATATCTGCAATGTATCCTCAATCTCTGCCTTATACATGTCCTCGTCATATATGGGTGGATTCTTTTCTTCTAAGTGGCGCATATGTGCATGGAACAATGTTATAAGCTGCATGTTATCGGAATATAGTGCTATATTTATATATCCATTTACAGGAACCGGCGATTCGTGTATTTCAATTCCGATTTCTTTCATATCGTACCAGCACTGTCTGAATTCCATATAGAGTTTCTTGATTTCATTTGAACTGTTCAGAATGTAATCTAAATCAATATAAAATGCAGCACTTCGCCTGCTCACAATTTCATCTACGGATATAGTGAATTTGACTTCGGCATCTTCTAACGCAAGCAGGGTGCGATAGAATTCTGGGAAGTGAGTAATCGGTTGTCTGCCAGAAGGTAGTAGCGAAGAGGCATCTTCATTAAATTTCTGAACTAATGCAAAATTGCTGGTAATAAATCAATACCACAGATTGCTATTGATTATAACATTGCCAAAAGTT
>OGJN01000347.1_pt1 | contig 38947 bp, 37 predicted proteins | sample 1572221 | NCBI WGS metagenome assembly OGJN01 (sample SAMEA2582148, study PRJEB24529) | metagenome | biome: Human gut stool | place: China | collected 2011 | reverse complement strand
CTATATGTTCTATCACTGCTGTCATATCAAATATATTTGACTCTATTGCTTTCTCTCTTTTTATAGAATTTTTTAGACTCTCAATCTCCTTTTGAACTGTTGTTACTACTGACATACTACATTCCTCCTTTAATTTTTTATTTTGACTTTTTAGATTTATTAGGTAATCATGATTCCTACACATATGGTAACATTTTTCTTTTCTCAATACCAGTATCTAAGACTTATTACAACTTACTACCACTTACTCTATTTATTCTTTTAAAAGCTCATAAAATCTTTGTTTATTAACTTTTCTACGACTTTTTCCTTCCACTTTTATAGGGTAACACATCTCAACTATTCTATCCCTTATTCTGTTCTTTCCTTTTGCAGAAAATCTTCTAGCTATCTCACATCTATTCTCATCTTCATCAAATTCCAAATTAGTAGAGATAATTAAAGGTTTTCCACATCTATATCTACTATCTATGAGATTATATATTTTCTCTGCTCTCCAACTTGCATTTTTATCCTCAAGAGATTTTTCTACTCCAAAATCATCTATTATCAATAAATCACAATTTTCTACAATTTTTAGCAACTCCATCTCCCCTTGTCCCCACTCTTTAGTGAGCTTGAGTAAATACAATCCCAGATTTATTACAAATACACTCTTTCCTCTATTCATAAGATAATTAGCTATACAGGCAGTAGCAAATGTTTTCCCTACTCCTACTCCTCCATAAAATATTATCCCTATATCCATTTTCTTTTCCATAAAACTTTTAGCATAACGAAGAGCTACCTTCATATATTTTTCACTCATATCAGCTATTTCAAAGGTACTTTTTAAAAATTTACTATCCACTACAGAGATATCCCTATATTTTTTAACACGATTTTTTATAGATTCAGCTTGCTGTTTTCTTATCTCTTCTTCTCTTTCTCTCTCCTTCATCTTTTCCAAACAATCACAGGCTGGAATATACTCTATATGCTTTCTAATAAATTCTGGCAGATACTCAATCCCTTCACTCTCATTTTTTACATACTCTTTTCCGCAGTATTGACACTTCATACTCTCCCTCCTAATTTCTATCAAATAGTTCTTCACTACTGAATAATTCAGGAATATCATCTCTATTATCAGGATTACTATTTAAAAACTCTTCTAATTCCTCTTCTCTTTTCTTCTCATTTTCACTCTCTTTCTTTTCATACTTCTTCTCCCTCTCAAAATACACTCTACTATCCCTATTTTTAAAACTTCCATTGAGAGCTTTTTTTAAATTCTCCAGTTTAAAAATCGTATTAATACTCATATTATTTTTTACAAAATCTGATTCCCCCATTATCTCCAATGCTTTAAAAACTCCACTTGCTCCCAATTCTCCATAGGCTTTTAAAATTATATGGTTATCTGGTGGAAATTCAAAACTAGGTAATCCAACTTGATTATACTTTTCTAAAATCTCTCTTATCACAGGAAATTTTTCACTCTCTCCTTGTGAGTGTGTGTGTAATATATAATCTTCTTGTACTAATCTACTTGTATTAATCTTCTCCAGCTTTTTATTGGTCCCCTCTATAATATCTTTTTGAGAGTCTCCTAAATTTTTTTGTGCTACTTCCTCTAATTTTTCTTTACACTCCTCTTTTTCCTCACTCTTCTCTTCTTCCAAAATTCTACCATCCTCACACTCTTTTACACTTTCACTAACAATTTTTTCTTGTATCGTCTCTATCTCTTTTTTTATCTCCTTTCTCTTTACAACATATATTCTTCTCTCCTGTCTCTTCTGTCCCTCTATCTCTCTTATCACATACTTTACCTTGAGATACCCACACTTAATAAGATTATTTATCCAAATACTTATAGAGTTTTTATGTACCCCATATAACTTTGAAAAATATTGATTTGTTGCATAGCAATACCCTTTAATATTTATCAGAGCTGTTATCTCTGCATACAAAATTTTCTCTGAAGGTTTAAGTCTCTCATCATATCTCACACTTGCTGGTATCACTGCAAAATAACTTGGTCTTTCCATAATAATTAACCCCCCTATAATTTTTTTATTACTGTATATATACATTATCATTTTTATTTCTACAATTCCACTAGCTAAAACTTACTACTGCTCACTACCACTCACTTCCAATTTTTACAAAAAATAAAAAAGAGTAGCCTTTCAAATCTATTTTTGAAATCTACTCTCTTTTAATTTATAAGATTTTTTTTAGACTATTCTTCTCTATTACATCTAATTTTATAGAAATATTCCCATATATATTGGCAAATGAATAACTCCATCTTTTACCATTAAATCTTTTTGGTATAGAATATATGAGTTATTTATTCTTTCACTATATTTCTTTCTAAATTTATCAAGAGAAGAGTGTTGTCTGTAAGTAGAGGATTTGACCTCTATCACTGCTAGTTTTTTTATATTTTTCTTATCTTTTATAAGAAAATCCAGCTCCATATTATTTTCTTTATTTTCTTTATCATACCTTGAATAAAAAAATAGTTTATGCCCATTTGTTCTTAATATTTGAGCTACAATATTCTCCATAATCATTCCTTCATTTATATTCAATTTATTAAAGAGAATCGCTTTATAAATCTCATTATCAGTATAACTTCCATCCATAAAAGTTTGAGTAACAAGAAGTCCTGTATCCATTAAGTAACATTTCCTAGTTGAATAATCACTATTCAGATTAAGTCCTACATTTGGATCAGTTGAATTATAGCAAGGATTAACAATCATAGCATCATTTAACCACATGAAAGAATCCTCATACTCTCTATATCTAGCCTCTTTTGATATAGAACTCAACTTATATTTCTTTTCTTTTTTAGATAGCTGACTTGGAATCTCATCAAAAATAGATATTACTTTATTCTCATATCCTTTAGCAAATTTACTAATATCATTTCTATATAAAGTTAAAATATCTCTTTTTATCTCATCAACATTAGCAAAATCTTTTGTAGCAATATATTCATTTACAGCTTGCGGCATTCCACCAACTAAAATATACTGTCTAAAATCATTCATTACTTTTCTATGTAGTGCTTGCCCTAGCGGCTTTTTCTCATCAAAACACATCTTTAAAAATGGAATTGTTGTAGTATCTCCTAATGCCCATAAAAACTCTTCAAAATCAAGTGGATACATTTGAATATGTTTCTCTTCTGATGGAAGTATTATATTTTCTGTATTTCTTTTAAGTGACAATAAAGATCCTGTTTCTATATAATCATATCTACCATCTTTCACTAAATATTTTATCAATTGCCTTGCTTTAGGAAACTGTTGAACTTCATCAAATACAATTAAACTTTCTCTTCTAAAAAGTTGTACTCCATAAAAAGCTGACAATTTTATAAAAAATAGATCTAAATTACTACTTTCATTTTCAAATAAATCAACTATTTCTCTTGAAATATTTCCAAAATCAATAATTAGATAGCTCTTATACTCATTTTTTCCAAACTCTTCACAAAGATAGCTCTTTCCTATTCTTCTTGCCCCATCTATTAGTAATGCTGACTTTCCTTGAGATTTTTCTTTCCATTCAAGTAGAGAATTATATAATTTTCTCTTAAGCATGTTATCACCTCAAAATATAACAATCACGTTTTCTTATATTTTATTATATCATTTTTTCACGTTTTCTTATATATTTTTCCAAACTTTTTTCACGTTTTCTTATTTATATAACTGATTAACTAATAAAAAAGAGTAGAAAATATTGTAAATTCTTAAGTTACAATAACTCTCCACTCTTTATCTTTAAGTATTTTTATATTAACTTTCTATTATTTTATACTTTTCCAAACTTCTTTTAAATCATCTACTACTTCTTTATTATTTAGTAAATCTGTTTTTGCATAAGCTGAAATACTCTTGTCTATTACTAAATCCCAACCTATATAATTACATATACATCTAAATTGTCTACTGATTAGTTCATACTCTTCATCTTCTAGGCTATCTGCTCCCACTGCAACAATTCCAATTTGTTTATATTTTTTATCAGCCTCAAATTTTTTCATATACATTCTATCTATTGCTAATTTTATTTGAGCAGATATTCCCCACCAATAAACTGGACTTCCAAAAATTATTACATCTGCTTCTTCCATCTTATCAGCTAAAAACTGTCCATCATCTTTTTGATTTACACATTTTCCCTTATGAGTACTACAATAATCACAAGCTAAACAACCTGCTACATTATATTTTGTTACATCTAAAAGCTCTACCTCTGCTTTTAAATTCTCCTCTATACCTTTTTTTATTATCTCAAGTGCTGAAAATGTATTTCCTTTTCTAGGACTTCCATTTAATAGTAATACTTTCATCTGATTACCCCCTCTTTTATAATTTACTTAATATATTTTACCACAAATTATGTACAATTCCTCTTATATATTTATCATAAATTTTTTCTACTTCATTCATTTGTTCAGAAGTTAGATTAGGAATATTTGCTGCTACTATATTATTTATTACATGTTCCTTTCTACTAGCTCCAGGAATAACTGTACTTACAGCTTCATGCATAAGTATCCAACGTAATGCTATTGGAGATAAATTTTCAGTTTGAAATACTTTTTTTAGCTCATCTACTGCTTGTAATCCAGTTTTATAATCTACTCCTGAAAATGTTTCCCCCTTATCAAAAAACTCCCCATTACGATTATAGAATCTGTGGTCTTTCTCTCCAAAAACTGTATTTTCACTGAATTTTCCTGTCAATAATCCACTTGCTAGTGGTACTCTTGCTATAACTCCAATATCATTTTCCATTGTTTTCTTAAAAAGTTCATCTAAAGGTTTTAGACGGAACATATTAAATATCACTTCAATAGCAGCTATATTATACTCCATAGCTTGTAACCCTTCACTTACCTTTTCAATGCTTACTCCATAATTTGCTATTTTTCCTTTTTCTTTTATCTTATCTAAAGCAGAGAATAACTCATCTTTTTTATATACAGATGTAGGTGGGCAGTGTAGCAATACCATATCTAATTTTTCTACTCCCAATCTCTTCAAACTACCATCTATAAATTTTTCCATATTTTCCCCAGTATATCCTTCAGCTGTATGTGGATCTAATCCTCTTCCACATTTAGTTGTTATATAAAGTTTATCCTTTTTATCCTTTATAAACTTTCCTATCATCTCTTCACTTTTTCCATCATTGTATATGTCAGCTGTATCTATAAAGTTAATTCCATTTTCATAAGCTGTATTTAATATGTTCATAGCTTCAACTTCATTGAAGTTATCTCCCCATTTTCCTCCTAGTTGCCAAGTTCCTAATCCTATCTCTGATACCATAGCTCCTGTTTTTCCAAATCTTCTCTTTTCCATAGTTTCCTCCTACACTATATTATATTTTAATTATATTTTTCTCATAGAAAAAAAGCAAGAAGGCACTTTTTAGTTACTAGGTGAAATCCAAGTAACCTTTAAATTAAGAAAATTTTATTGTATAATATCAATAATAAAATTAATCTAGGAGATATTTATGGAAAAAATAAAATTAAGTTGTGAAATGGATTTTACTCTAAAATTGATAGGTGGAAAATATAAACTTTTAATACTATATTTTTTATTAGAAGATGAGAAGAAAAGATTTAATGAACTTTTATCTGCTATAGGTAGCATTTCTAAAAAAACTCTTACTAATCAGTTAAGAGAGTTAGAAAATGACGGTTTAATTCAAAGAAAAATATATCCAGAAGTGCCACCTAAAGTAGAATACTCTCTTACAGAAAAAGGAAAATCTCTATCTGATATTTTAAACCTTTTATGTGAGTGGGGAGAAAAGAATTTAGATAGAGATATTTATGAAATTACTAATCCTCAATGTAAATAAAAAAACAACTCTTTTGAGTTGTTATTTACATATGGAGGCGACGACCAGATTTGAACTGGTGAATGGAGATTTTGCAGACCTCTGCCTTACCGCTTGGCGACGTCGCCATATTTAGTTGTTAGTCAGTGGTGCCCAAAGGCGGAATCGAACCACCGACACGGGGATTTTCAGTCCCCTGCTCTACCGACTGAGCTATCTGGGCAAGAATAATGGCGGGAGTGACGAGGGTCGAACTCGCGACCTCATGCGTGACAGGCATGCGCTCTAACCAACTGAGCTACACCCCCATTATGGTGGTCTCAACAGGACTTGAACCTGTGACCCCCTGCTTGTAAGGCAGGTGCTCTCCCAACTGAGCTATGAGACCATATTTCTTTACCGTGCTTAGATATAATACCTTATTTTACACAATAAATCAATTGAGAATATTTTAGATTATAATAATTTATTTTAAAATAACTTAATTTATATTAATATATTATCTTTTTCTTAAATTTTCTTTCTAAGTATTAATTTGAGAAATTTATTAGGGATATAAAAAAGAATGACAAAGATGAAAGTCATTCTTTTTTATTATAGTTTTTTAAATCTAGTACTTTATTCAATTTCATATCTTTTTATTTTATTATACAAGGCATTTCTACTTATTCCTAAAGCTAAAGCAGCCCTTGTCATGTTCCCAGCATATACTTTTAAAGCTTTTTTTATTTCTCTTTTTTCTAGCTCTATTAATGGTAAAACCTCTTCCTCCTCTACTTTCTCTATTTTTTTTGTCTTTTTTTCAAAGGATATCTTATTTCCTAAATTATCATGGGTCATACAGTGACATTCATCAAAATTTATATCATAGGTACTTATTCCATCTAAAGCTACAAAATTCTCTACAAAATTTTCTAACTCTCTAATATTTCCAGGCCAACAATATGAGATTATCTTTTGAAATAAATTTTCTGAAATTTTTGGTATAGGTTTACCCAACTCCAAGCTTTTTTTCTTTAAAAGGAAATCTAAAAATATCGGAATATCTCCTATTCTCTCTTTTAATGGTGGTAAATGAATATTAAATGCATTTAGTCTATAGTATAAATCTCTTCTAAATTTTCCATCTTGAACTGCTTTTCTCAAATCCTTATTAGTTGCAGCAATTATTCTAACATCTACTCTATTACATTTTTTAGAACCTATTCTAGTTATGCACTTATCCTGAAGAACTCTTAATAAAGAAACTTGCATACTAAGCGGCATCTCTCCTATCTCATCTAAAAATATTGTTCCTCCATTAGCTAATTCAAATTTTCCTATCTGCCCCTGTTTATTAGCTCCTGTGAATGCTCCACACTCATAACCAAAAAGTTCACTCTCTATCAACTCTCTAGGAATAGCTCCGCAGTTTACTGGAATAAATGGATAATCCTTTCTTGAGCTACTATTGTGTATAGCTCTTGCAAAAAACTCTTTTCCAGTTCCACTCTCTCCAGTAATTAAAAGATTACTATTAGTATTAGCTATCTTTTTACACTCCTCTATTACCTTCTTTATCTCGCTACTTTTTCCTATTATACTTTCAAAAGAATACTCTTCATTCTTAAGATACTTATCTATATTCCTATCAAGTTTATCTAAAATTTCCGACATTTTTTAACACCTCCTATTGTCATTTTTAGTGACAGTGTAATTTTTTTTCACATATATTATATAATAAAAAATGACACTTTTCTATAAATTACTTAAATCTTATATTTTTTAATTACTATTTTTCCAATATTTTTTATTATTCTCAATTTGGTATGTTTCTTGCTGATATTTTTTATAACATTTTATATAGTAAGGAGTTTGGTAATGAACAATAGGACAAAGGGTATTTTATTAGGAATCACTGTCGGTTTAGCATGGGGTCTTGACTCTACTTTAATGGGTGTAGTAGGAGTAACTCCATTAGTTTCTGCTTTCTTTCATGATAGTTTTGCTTTTCTTTGGATTGCACTTACTTTAGTCTTCTCTAAGCAACTGTGTGGAAGTTTTCAACTATTAAAAACTAAAAAGGGAAAAGCTGCTGCAGTAGCTGCATTGGTAGGTGCTCCTGTGGGTATGAGTGCTTACTTATTAGCTATCAAATATGCAACTGCTCCCTATGCTTCTAGTATCTCTGTTATCTATCCAGGAATAGGAGCACTACTTTCATATTTTTTACTTAAAGAAAAACTCTCTAAAAGAGCTGCTCTTGGAATATTTATCAGCCTTTTAGGGTCATTTATGTTGGGATTTAAACCTACTGGAGATATACCTTCAACATTTGGTACAGGTATACTATTTGCTTTACTAGCTGTACTTGGTTGGGCATCTGAAGGTGTAATTATAGGATTTGCTATGAAACATATAAAAGATGAGGACCATATACAAGCTGCTCCTCAACAATTTCTTTGTTTGAGATACTTTGTCTCTATGGTTGTATATGGATTATTGGTTCTTCCTCTTTCAGGAGAGATTAATACTGCTCTTGAAATAGTGAGAACAGGAGTATTCTTAAAATTTGCTGGAATAGCTATATTAGGAGCTATCACTTATCTATGTTGGTACAAAGCCGTGGATTTAATAGGGGCTGCTATGGGTACTGCTCTTAATTCTACTGCTGCTCTTTGGACAATAATATTTAGTATAGTATTATTTGGTGCTCCTGCTAACCTTCATCTTATAATTTGGGGATTAGTAATTGTAGCTGGAGTATTTATCTTTGCAATAGAACCTAAAAAAAATAAATAGATACAGGAGGAATATAAAATGTTAAAAGCTGAGATAATAGCTAATATGGAAAAAATTGTTTCTGAATGTATGGGAGAAGAGACTCCAGCCTGTGTAGCAACTTGCCCTATGCATACAGATGTAAAAGAGTATATAAGATTATTGAGAGAGGGAAAAGGGGTAGAGGCTCTTCTAACTATTAGAGAAAAACTTTTTCTTCCAAGGACTTTGGGGCGTATATGTGCTCATCCTTGTGAGGGAAAGTGTAAAATAGCTGAGATACACTCTCCTATGTCAATAGCTGGGCTTAAAAGATATATTGCTGACAACTATGATGATGAAAAACTTTGGGATATGACTAAAGAAAAATCTACTGGTAAAAAAATAGCTATAATTGGAGCTGGACCAGCAGGATTACAAGCAGCTTTAGATTCTATCAAAAAAGGTCATGAGGTAACTGTATTTGAAAAACTGCCTGTCAAAGGTGGAATGATGGCAGTAGGTATACCTGAGTATAGATTGCCTAGAGATATTTTAGCTTGGGAAATCTCTTATCTTGAAAAGTTAGGAGTACAATTCCAAATGAATTGTGAAATAGGAAAAGATATTGAGTTTTCAACTCTTGTAAATGAGTATGATGGTGTTGTAGTAGCTGTTGGAAAACATAAGGGAAGAAATGGAACTAACATAGTTTCTCAAAATATTACAAATGCTAGTGATTTTTTAAGAGCTGTATCTTTAGATAAAACTACTGTCACTCTTGGAAAAAGAGTAATAGTAATTGGTGGTGGAGATGTAGCTATGGACTGTGCTAGAGTAGCGAGAAGAATAAAAGGTGTAGAAGAAGTTTTTTCTATTACTTTAGAAGATTCTTTCGATTCTATGGCAGCTTCTAAGCATGAGGTAAAAGGTGCTTTTGATGAAGGGGTATCCTTCTTCCATGGATATGGTATAAAAGAGGTAATTGTAAATAAAAGTAATAGATTAAGTAAAGTTATAGCTGTAAAATGTATTTCTCTTTTTGATGAAAATGGAAATTTCTCTCCTAAATTTGATAATGAGGTTTTAAGAGAGATTGAAGCCAATACTATCATTTTTGCTATTGGACAAGCAGTAGATGGAGATTTTGCTAAAAATATACTTTCTCAAAGAAAAAATTCTACATTTGAATGTGATAGTTTCACTCTTCAAAGTAAAGATAATCCCAAAGTATTTATAGCTGGAGATGCCAGTGGAGAATCAGCTATAGTCATACAAGCTATGGCTACTGGACGTCGTGCTGCTGAATCTTTAGATAGATTTTTAAAGGGTGTAAATCTTATAGAGGGTAGAGATTTAAAAGATACAAGTAGTTATGATACAAAATTAAAAAGAGAGGTTAATTGGGAAGAGGTTCTTGAAAGAAGAGTTGATATCCCTGAACTAAATCCTCAAGAGAGAATAAAATCCTTTGCTGAAGTCTCTTTAGGATATACTCCAGAACAAGCACAATATGAAGCTGATAGATGCCGTCAATGTGAGTGTAGATTATGTATGAAAGAGTGTATGATGTTAAAAAATTTCACTTCTTGTCCTAAAGAGTTATTTAGAGATTACCTTGAAAAAGGTTATGAACATATGGACAAAATGATAGCTTTCTCATGTAATGAATGTTCTCAATGTACAATTAAATGTCCTAAAGATTTAGATTTAAGAACTAACTTTACTGAACTAAAAAATCAATATATAAGGGATAATGGCAATAAACAAGTTATAGAAAATCTAGTAGATAGTGATAGAATACAGAGAATGGAGTGTAGTCCTCAATACTGTACTACTAATCAAAATAAAAAATCTCCTAAGTATGTTTTTGTACCTGGTTGTACTATTCCTGCTTACAAGCCAGAATTAGTAGATAAAGTATATAGACATCTACAAGAAACTTTAGGAGATGAAGTTTCTGCTATGCTAAGATGTTGTGGTAAAGTTACTAAGATGATAGGAGAAGAAGATAAGTTTGCTCTAAGAAATAAATTAGCTAATGATGAAATAGAAAGAATTGGGGCTGATACTATCATTACTATATGTCCATCATGCTTTAAGACTTTTAGCGATACTAGCAATAAAAAAGTTATCTCTTATTGGGATTTGATGAGAGAGAAAATCGGTATTCCTAAAGAGGCTATTGGTAAAGGGAAAAATAGCCCTGTTATCTTTAACATACATGATTCCTGCGTAACTAGAGATATAGTATCTCATCATGAAAATATCAGATGGATATTAAAAGAGATGGGATATAAATTTGAAGAGATGAATAATACTGGTAAAAATACTAGATGTTGTGGAGTAGGTGGAATGGTTTGTTCATCTAATCCAAAACTTTACAAAGAGATATACACTAGAAGAGCTAATGACTGTACTCAGGACTCTGTAATCTCTTATTGTGGTTCTTGTAGAGGTACTTTAGAGGCTGCTGGTAAAGATTCTCTACATATCTTAGATTTATTATTTGGAGATACTTATAACGAAAGTACCTTTGAAAAGAGAAGCTATAAATCTGAAGATGAGATGTGGAAAAATAGATTAGCGACTAAAGAGTTATTAGATAAATAATTTAAAAACTTTACCAAAGATATAATAAAAAATCAAGAATGACTTTTCTTTCATTCTTGATTTTTTACTTTATAACTCTAAAAATAGATTGATAAAAAATACCTTCATATTTATAGGAAATCTAAGCATACTCTTCATAGTAAGTCTCTCTTCTAAACCATTTAAATAACCCATTATATCAACTATATAACTTACTATCTCCCTATAGATATTTCTATCTGAAGTTGCTCTAACTATCTCTTCAGCAAAAAATATCTTCTCATGTAACTTTAAATACTCCCTATTATTTATAAAATCTCTAAGAGCTTTATATATATTTATCTTATACTCTAACTCTTTGGTTTCTTCATATCCCTTAATAGCTCTTCCTATCTCTTGATATGAATATCCACTCTCTAAATCTATATCCAATAGTTTATATTTTTCTATATCCTCGCTATTTCCTCTAAAAAAAGTATAGGTATAATTATCTACTTCAAGCTCTTCAGCTGTTCTTTTCTTCACTTTCACTAAAATACTTCTAGACTTTATAGTAGGTAGAATATTTAGATTTGTATTTAAAAGAATAAAAAAGCTTCCCTTATTAGGCTCCTCTATAAGCTTTAAAAGTGCATTACTAGCTTCCTTTTTCATCTTACTTATATCTTTAATTATAAATATTTTCCTATTTCCCTCATAGGAACTTGAAGATGATTTATAAGCTAATTCTCTTATCTCATCAACTTTTAATCCATCAGGATTATCTAGTATCTCTAAATCACTATAAAGCATCTTATCTATCCTCTTACAGATATTACACTCCCCACAAAAATCTCCCTCTAAAGTTTCACAGCACAATCCTTTAGCAAAATGTAGAGCAAACTCCATAAGCAAGCTCATATCACTCCCATAGAAAAGATAAGTTCCAGAATCTTTTTTTAGTTTTAATTCATTTCTAAAAAACTCCTTTACCTCTTCATTGGAAATTATATCTCTTATCATTATCTCTCTGCCTTCTCTATCTGTCTTAAAACATTAAGTTGGTCAAGAGCAAGTCCAGCTCCTCTAACTACACTTTCTAATGGATTTTCTGCTAATCTAACAGTTAGATTTGTATGTTTTGCTACTAACTCTGGGAAGTTTCTAATAAGTGAACCTCCACCTGCCATTATCATACCTTTATCAATTATATCTGAAGCTAGTTCTGGTGGAGTTTGTTCTAATACATATTTTACACACTCTACTATCTCCATTAAAGAGTCATGTATAGCCTCTCTTACCTCTTCAGAAGTTATCTCTACAGTTTTAGGAAGTCCCATTATTAAGTCTCTTCCTTTTATTGTCATAACCTCTTCCTCTTCTAATGGTAATGCTGTTCCTATTTTTATTTTTACCTCTTCAGCTGTCTTATCTCCTATCAATAGATTATGAGTTTTCTTTACATATTTGATAATATCAGCATCAAAGTTATTTCCAGCTGTTCTAATAGTTTTACTTACAACTGTTCCACCAAGTGAAATTACAGCTACGTCAGTAGAACCTCCACCAATATCTATTATCATATTTCCCTCTGGAACTGAGATATCCATACCAGAACCTAAAGCTGCTGCTCTAGCCTCTTCTATTAGATAGGCTCTCTTTGCTCCTGCTGATATAGCAGCCTCAAGTACAGCTCTCTTCTCTACCCCTGTTACATCTATAGGTACACATATCATTATCTCAGGCATAAAGAAGCTATACGAACCAAAAACCTTTTTAATAAAGTATTTTATCATAGCCTCTGTTACATCATAGTCAGCTATAACTCCTTCACTAAGAGGTTTTACTGCCACTATTGTATCTGGAGTTTTTCCTAACATCTCTTTGGCTTCATTTCCTACTGCTAAGATTTTTCTACTCTCTCTCTCTACTGCTACCACTGATGGTTCATTTAAAACTATTCTTCTATGTTTTTTACTATATACTAGGGTATTTGCAGTCCCTAAATCTATTCCTAAGCTTCTATTAAAACCAATATTTGGGAATTTAAACTTCATCTTTTTTCTCCTCCACACATAATTTTACTGCTAATTCTATTAAATCATCTCTACCCTCTATATAGAATCCAGCTATCAAAGCTTCAAAAGCTGTTGCTTCTCTATACTCCTGTACACTACAAGATTTTGGAAAAGTCTTTATATTTCCATTTTTTGACCTATTCCCCAACATTTGAAATTTCTCCTCTAGTTTTGGAAAAATCTCTCTATATAACTCACTCTGTCTTTTAGCATTTACACAATCTTTTACTTTTCTATTTAAGTTTCGTAAATTTAACCCCTTAGATATCCAATACTTTCTAATATTTAATTCCCATATTGAATCTCCTAGATAAGCTAATACCACTCCACTAGTCTCTCTTAAATCTACATTGTCCATGTAGTCTTATCCTTTCCATCTTTTATTTTTATTCCCATTTCAGCTAGTCTATCTCTTATCTTATCTGACATAGCCCAGTTCTTTTCATTTCTTGCCTCTCTTCTAAGTTCAAGTATAAACTCTATAAGTTCAGAAGTCATATTGCCTACAACTGTTTCAAGCTTTAATTTTACTCCTAAAGCCTCTTCCATAACATTTATAATATACTCAACAGTCTCTTTTACTACCTCTGCTCCCTCCGCATTAATAGGAGTATCCACAGCTTTATTTAGCTCTTTTACAAGTTCAAATATAGCTCCAAGTCCCATCGAAGTATTGAAGTCCTCATCCATAGCAGCTATAAATTTCTCTTTTGCTACAGCTAATTGCTCTTTTAATTCCATACAAGAGCTTCCATCAGCTTTTACATCTACTACTGCTTCTTTTCCTCTCATTAGAGCATTCTCTATTCTTTCAAGAGAAGTTTTAGCTTGAGTAAGTTCTGCATCTGAAAAATCTATTGGCTTTCTATAGTGAGAGCTAAGCACAAACAGTCTTACAACTCTACCATCATAGTGCTCTAATACATCTCTAAGTAGGAAGAAATTTCCAAGAGATTTAGACATTTTTTCTCCATTTACATTGATATATCCATTGTGCATCCAATATCTTGCATAATCTCCACCACAACCACATTTAGATTGTGCTATCTCATTTTCATGATGTGGGAATATTAAGTCTTGCCCTCCCCCATGAATATCAAATGTATCTCCTAAATATTTATGAGACATAGCTGAACACTCTATATGCCAACCTGGTCTACCTTGTCCCCAAGGAGAGTTCCAGCTTGGTTCTCCCTCTTTAGCCTTTTTCCATAGAGCAAAATCTAGCGGAGATTTTTTTATTTCACTTATCTCTATTCTTGCCCCACTTCTTAAATCTTCAAGATTTTGATGAGATAATCCTAAATACTCATCTTTGTATGATTCTACATCAAAGTATACATCTCCTTGAGATTCATAGGCATGTCCTTTTTCTATTAGAGATTTTATTAATTTTATCATTCCACCTATATGCTCAGTAGCCTTAGGTCTAATCATACCCTCTTCTTTTAAGTTTACCTTAGCTGTATCTTCAAAGTAAGCTTTAATATATTTAGCAGCTACCTCTTCACAACTTATTCCCTCTTCATTTGCCCTTTTAATTATTTTATCATCTACATCTGTAAAGTTTGAAACATAAGTTACCTTATATCCTCTAAACTCAAAATATCTTCTTACAGTATCAAAAAATATTGCTGGTCTAGCATTTCCTATATGTATATAGTTATACACAGTAGGACCACAGACATACATTGATACCTCTCCCTCTTTTACAGGTTTAAATTCCTCCAATTTCCTAGTTAAAGTATTATATATCTTTATCATATGCCCTCCTAATACTCTCTTGTTATCTCTTTTAAAACTTCCACTGGAATTGTAACTTTCATATTTACCTTTTTATTTTCTCCCTGAATTTTAGCTTCAATTCCCTCAAATCCTATTACCTTTGGAGAATCTATCTCTCCATAGATAAATGTATCTTTGCTTATATTAAAAGAATTTTTATTTTCTTCGAAATTACTCTCTCCTATTCTAATAATTCCATCTTTCTCTTCAAATTTATTTCCAAGGTAGAAAGATGTATTTTCATTAGTTAACATAGTTAAAACTCTTCTTATCTCTGGAGCTTCATCTTTTATTTTAACCATAAATGATTGCTCATCTAATTTATATAGTACCTCTCCATCTATCTCTTTTAAAATCTCTTCAATATCTATTCCTAAAATATTTTTCCATAGAGAAAATATAGCTTTACTATCCATATCTGCTCCTATTACTAAAGGATTAAAAATAACTCTATCTAATTTAGAAAAATCATCTACTGATACATAGATATCATTTTTATCAAGGTACTTTATTAGCTCTCTGTTTCCTTTACTATTTTTAAATATTTCACTCTCTTTATCATCTATGATTATCTCACTCTCAGATATCATCTTATTATTTTCAATGGTACTACTATTTATTATTAGATTTACTCCATAGAAATCTGTTCCGCTATTATTATATATAAAAGTTCCTAGAAGATTATCTCTTTTTATATCAATAGCATCCTCTATCTCCTTATTATATAAATATTTTCCATCTTTTGCTATAAAATCTTTAAGATTTTTTTCACCAAATGAGAATATAAATAATCCCTTGTAATTTTTTAAATATAAATCTCCTTGTACATTACCAAGATATTTTTCTTTATACTCATTTTTTAAAACATAGATATCATCTTTTAACTCAAAATATTTTCCTAAATTTTTTAAAATTAAAAAATACCAATATCCAGTATCTACAACACCAGTGAAAGTTTTTTCACTTATATCATAGAACTCCTTATCTGAAAATATATAAAATTTAGAGATATATTTTAAATTTTCCATTTCAGAACTTAATTCCTTTTTCTCCTCTTCATCTTCTATCAAGGATAACAAAGGGGTAAAGTTTTTTGTATTTATTCCCTCATTAGCATATATTATTCTAGTATCTTTAGTTATAAAATCTCTAGGAGATGCCTTGTATACTACTTTATACCCCAAAAATATTCCTAAAATTAGTACTACAACTGCTATAAATCCTATTATCTTTTTCATAAACTATCACCTATTGGAATCTTTTATTTTCTATTCTCTCTATCTCTTTTTTTGTAAGATTTAAATTTTCTGTCTTAAACATTGGAGCTTTAAACCTAACTCTTCTTATCTCTTCCTCTTTTAACTCACAAGTGAAAGAATCCTCTTTTAAATACTCTCCCTCTGCTACTATCTCTCCATTTGGTGCCACTACAAATGAGTTTCCAAAGAAAGCTGTTCCATCTTCAACTCCAACTCTATTTACTGCTACAGAGTATATTCCATTAAGTAGAGAGTTAGTTTTAACTATTGTTTTCCATCCTTCAGATAACTCCTCTTTTCTCTTTCCAACTACTGCAGGAGAATTGAATAGTATAAAAACATATTTTGCTCCATCTTGAGCTAAGATATATTGAGTTGATTGATGCCACACATCTTCACAGATTAATATTCCTAATCTTCCAAATTTTGTATCAAAGGCTCTTACCTTATCTCCTGCCATAAAGTTTCTACCCTCTTGATATGCTCCATAAGTAGGAAGATATACTTTTCTATGCTTATGTACTACTTTTCCATCTTCTAAATAGTAAGCTGTGTTGTATGGATACTCCTCTTCTCCTAACTCCACTGCTCCAAATATTATACCTATTTCCTTACTCTTTTCTAATAATACACTTGGTACCTCTTTTATAGCTACATCAAAAACTATATCCTCCAATGAGTATCCTGTAAGTGATAGCTCTGGAAATACTACTATATCATTTTTTTCTGCTATGGCTTTATCAATTACTTCTAGCATCATATTTAAATTTTTCTCTACATTTCCTAGTGTTGGTTTTATCTGTCCTATATATACTTTCATGTTCACTCCTTCTTTCTTGCAATTATTTAATTTTGATTATAAAAATTTTAAGTCCTCTTGAGTAGTAATCTTAATATTATCATAATCTCCAAGAACTATTTTAACCTTTCCCCCTATTCTCTCCACTAGAGATGAGTCATCAGTTCCTAAAAAGTTTTCTCTTTCAGCTATCTCATAAGCTTCTTTTAATAATTTTCCTTCAAAGGCTTGGGGTGTATGTACTGCTATTAAGTCAGCTCTTTTAGGAGTAGATACCACTTCAAAATTCTCATTGATTACCTTAATAGTATCCTTTACCTGTACTCCTACTACTGCTCCTAATCTCTCTTCTGCTACTACTCTACAACACTCCTCTATATACTTCTCTTTTAAAAATGGTCTTACCCCATCTTGAACTAAGATTATATCACTGTTATTATCATATTTTAATGCATTGTATATAGAGTTTTGCCTTTCCTTTCCACCCTCTGTTACTTTCACTACCTTAGATAATCCATATTGATTACAATAATTTTCTACTAGAGATACATTTTCTTTATTAGTAACTACTATTATCTCATCCACTATATTAGAATTTTGTGCTACTTCCAATGGCATTATAAAAAGCGGCTTTCCTTTATACTCTAAAAATTGTTTAGGGTAACCTAGTCCCATTCTCTTTCCTACTCCTGCAGCTGCAACTATCATAGTTACTTTAAAGTTACTACTGTACATCCTAGTCCTCCCTCTCCATGTCCTCCTAATCTGTACTCTTTTACATATCTACATTTTTTCAAGTAGTTTAATATTCCCTCTCTTAGAGCTCCTGTTCCCTTACCATGAATTATATATACCTCAGTATATGAGTTCATAACAGCTCTATCTAAATAAGTCTCAAGCTCATATACAGCCTCATCTACCATCTTACCTCTTAAATCTATCTCATTTCTTACAGAAGTCTTAGTGTGTGAGAAAGTGTTGTACTCTTTCTTAGCCTTTTCCTTTACAACTTTTACATCATCCATAGATACCTCTAATTTTAAGATACCTGCTTGAACTTGAACTGTCTCCTTTCCACCATTAATTTTTAAAACATTAGCAAATTGATTTAAGCTATTTACAAATACCTTATCTCCAACTTTATAATCAACTTTTCTAGCAATCTTTGGTTTTTCTTCAACATTTTTATTTCTATCATCTTGAAGAGCCGATCTAAGCATATTAAGACTTTTTTGCACATTCTTAACATCCTCTTTCTTATTTTCTTCCTTTTGAATCTTCTCAACAAGAGCTACTGCTTTAGCTTGCATCTCTTTCATCATCTTATCAGCTTTTTCATATGCCTCTTTTAATATCTCATTTTTCTCTTTTTCCAATACTCTTAATTTTTCAGCATACTCATCTCTATCCCTTTGAGCTGCAGCTTTTAAAAACTCAACTTGTTGTTTCATAGCCTCTAGCTCATCAGCTTTCTCTTTTATATTAGCTATCATCTTTTCTATTTTTTTATTATCATCACCTATATAGCTCTTAGCTTTCTCTATTACCTCATCAGACACTCCAAGTCTTTTAGCTATTGTAAGAGCATTACTTTCACCAGGGATTCCTATTAATAATCTATAAGTAGGAGATAGAGTATTTACATCAAACTCCATAGAAGCTGTCTCTATTCCCTCTTCATTATATCCATGAGCCTTTACCTCACTATAGTGAGTTGTGATAAAAGATTTACACTTTCTATCTCTTAAATAATCTATAACAGCCATAGCAAAAGCTGAACCTTCTATTGGATCAGTTCCTGATCCTAACTCATCTAGTAATACTAAAGAACTTTTATTTACACTTTCTAAAATCTCCTGTACATTTTTTAAATGTGCAGAGAATGATGATAGAGATTGTTCTATACTTTGCTCATCTCCAATATCTGCATATACTCCTGTAAAGAATCCTATGCTTGTATGCTCATGAGCTGGGATAGGTATTCCTGATAGAGCCATAAGAGTTAGAAGTCCAGCTGTTTTAAGTGCTACTGTTTTTCCCCCTGTATTTGGTCCTGTAATAAGTAGAGTATTGTAATCTTTTCCTATCTCAAATGTCAATGGAACTATCTTATCAGCTGGTATAAATGGATGTCTTGCATCTACTAAGCTCAACATCTCTCTATTATTTATGTTAGGTATTACACAATTTTTTTCTATTCCATATACAGCTCTAGCATTTAAAATATCAAGAGATAGTATTGCTTCTCCTACTGCATCTATATCCTCTCTATTATTTCTTACATGCTCAGTTATTCTAAGTAGAATTTTTCTTATCTCCTCTTTCTCTTTTAACTCTAGCTCTCTCATCTTATTATTTAGAGCTACTATTGAAAGAGGCTCTATAAATACTGTTTGACCACTAGAAGACCTATCATGCTCTATACCTTTTATAAGTCCTTTAAAGTCAGCTTTTACAGGAACTACACTTCTTCCATCTCTCTCTGTTATTATTCTCTCTTGGAAAGCCTTAGCAAAACTTGGTTCATCAAATAACTCATCAAATTTTCTTTTTATATTCATTGAAAGAGTTTTTTTATGTATTCTTATATCTCTTAAATCTAAAGAGGCATCATCTTTTATCTCTTTATTATTATCTATTGCTTTATTGATAATATCCTCTATTCCCCTCATTACAGGTACATCATGATATCTATCTTTTAAATCTCTATATTTTCCTAAATCCTCTAATCTAGTTTTAAAAAGTCTAAAGATTCTTAAGTTAAAGTTTATATCCCATAAATCCTCTACATCAAGATATGTTCCTATAAGTTGTGACTTCTCTGTCATTTTACAGATATCTTTCATCCCAGCAGTTTCAAATCCACCATCATATTTTATAAAATCTGTAAAATCTCTTAAAATATCTAACTCTCTATTTAATGAACTAAAATCTCTTAATGGAGATAGATTCATTATTTTATAATGATTTTCCTCTATCACGCTATAAGCAGATAATTCCTCTCTTAATTTATCAAACTCTAATACTTTATAACTATGTGTATTCATTTTTTTACTCCCTATATAATTATTTCATTCATTTTTTATTATACCATAAATCTTTAATTTTCCTAACTTTATTCAAGAAAATTTAAAAAAAACTTGAAATTTCCTTGAATTAATGATACAATTATATGCATTGTGTATGTAAGTTATTTTAGGAAAGGAGAGAATCAGAATGCAAAGATGTGAAATTACAGGAGTAGGACTAATCAGCGGAAACCAAATTTCTCACTCACACAGATTAACTAGAAGAGTTTGGAAACCAAATTTACAAGTTACTTCTATCAATGTAAACGGAACTCCAGTTAAAGTAAAAGTTTGTTCAAGAACTTTAAAAACTTTAAAAGGACTTAACGATGTAGAAGTTATGAAGTTCTTAAAAGCTAACGAAGCTACTTTAAGTGCTAGACTTCAAAAAGCTATGGCAAAATAGTTTTTAGCTAATAAAAAAGACAGCTTAATTGAAAGCATGTCTTTTTTTATTTTTTGTACTCTCTTCCAATCTCTATTTTTATCTTAACTACATTTATATTTTCTGGTAATCCCTCTAATTCCGTTATAAGATACTCTTCATATGCATCTCCTAATACAACATAGTTTTCTTTTTCTATTTTATTTAATATATCATTGTATATTCTATCTATCTCCTCTACTCCACCTTTATAATAATATACTGCATAAGTTTTTTCCTCTAATTCTACTTCATTTTTTCTATCCTCTATGAATAAACAACATACTCTTCCAAAGTTTCTCTTTTTTAAATCTTCTATAGATATTACAGAACCTATACTTATCACATCTATCTTATTTAACTTCAACATAAATTCATTATACATCTCTAGCCACTCTTCTAAGGAGATTTCTAAATCTTTATCTGTCAAATTACTATAGATATACTCTCTGCTCTTCTCTTTTTTTATATAAAGTTTTTCAAACTCAACACTCTCTCCTTCAAGAAGATTTTCCTTTATACTTTCAAATCTCCTTTTTATATTTTCTAATCTCTTTATCTCTCTATCTATTCCTATTATCTGCTCATCTACTAATTCTAATAGCTTAAATACTGATGGTGTTGCAAAATATTCCTGCAATTTACTTATTGAAATATTCATCTCTCTAAATGCTAAAATTGTAGCTAAAATAGGAATTTGAGTTGAGCTATAATATCTATAACCCTTTGCGTCTACCTCTATTGGTTGAAATAGTCCTATCTTATCATAATAAAAAAGAGTATCTTTCTTGATATTAAATTTTTTGGCAAACTCTCCTGTTGTATATAATTTTTTATCTCTTCTATTCATAAATCCCACCTTTTTTCTCTTGACTATGGAGTTACTCTATAGTTTATACTATTTCTGGAAATAAATCAAAGATTTAAGGAGTTTTTATGGAAAATATAACTTTGTTTGAAAAAACATCACCTTTAAAATTATTTTTTAAAGCTGCCATACCAGGTTCTATTGGAATGCTTGCTTCAGCTATATATCTATTTTTTGATGGAGTTATTATCAGTAGACTTCTAGGAGAAACTGCATTTGCTGCTTTTAATCTCACTATTCCAATAGTTGTTTTAAACTTTGGTTTTGCTGATTTAATAGGATTAGGTTCCTCAGTAAGTATTGCAATTTTATTAGGAGAAAAAAAGTTTGAAAAAGCATCTAAAATTTTTTCACTCTCTTGTTTTACTATACTTATATCTAGTACTATCTTAGGTATCCTACTATTTCTCCTTGCTCCCTCTATTTTACACTCTTTAGGAGCTACTGGAGAACTTGCTAGACAATCTATAAGATATTTGAGAGTATATGCTTTATTTTCTCCACTTACTACTATCACTTTTGCAGTTGATAATTATTTAAGAATTTGTGGAAAAATAAAATTTAGTATGTTCTTAAATATTTTAATGTCATTTTTATGTATCTCTCTTGAGATTTTATTTCTATATTTCTTAAATTTTGAATTAATAGGTGCTGCCCTTGCTAACTGTATAGCATTTTTTATATGTACTCTTATAGCTTTTTCTCAATTTTTTTATAAAGATAGTAGCTTAAAATTTTGTAAATTTAAAATTGAGTTAGAACTTTTAAAATCAATATTTATAAATGGAATACCCACATTTTTAAATAATGTAGCTAGCCGTATCACTAATATTTTATTTAATTACTTATTACTCTGTCTAGGTGGAGTTTCAGCTGTTAGTGTCTATGGGATATTGATGTCTATTGAAGCTTTTATCCTACCTGTTCTCTATGGTATGTGCGACGCTTTACAACCAGCACTTGGATATAACTGGGGAGCTAAAAATTACTCTCGTGTTAAAGAGATAGAAAAATATTGTTTAATTGCTAGTGCTGTAACTTCTATAGTTACAAGTTCTATTCTTTTTTTCTTTACTGATGAGATTGCTTCCCTATTTATTATAAAAAAAGATGAAACCTTTATAATGGCTATACCTGCCCTTATAATCTATGCTACAACATACCTTACTAGATGGTTCTCCTTTGCTATACAAAGTTTTATGTCAGCCATTGGAAAATTTAGCTTTGCAACTATTATTTCATTGTGCGTGAGCTTTATCTTTCCAATAATCTCTATTCCTATTTTATGGAATTTAAAGCTTACAGGTCTTTGGTGGAACTCATCTATTACTTCAATGCTTACAGGAATTATATCAATGCTTTTATTAAAAAAACTTTTAAGAAATTTTAAACAAAAAAATATATAATTTTCTTATTAAAATAGAGAAGGGGACTATTATAGCAATTTATATCAGTCCCCTTCATTATTTTACTTATCTATTATCCTATACTCAATAACTTTCATCTTTCTATCATTAGGTTCAGCCAATCCATTTGTTACCTTTCCTTCATCTATTCCCTTTATTATTAATTTTACTTCAGGATAAGAAGTTCCCTTTGTTTCAATCTCTTCTCTCAATTTTACATTTAGACTTTCAACTGTATCATCATCACTATATAACCAATACTCTTGATTACTCTTGCTATCTTGAAATATTCTTACCTCGTGTCCATAGGTATATACCCCTTGATACTCTTTGACTTTTTGATTACTACATCCTAATAATATTACTCCTAAAGTCAAAATTCCTAACATCTTTTTCATTTGAAACCACCTCTTTAGTTAAAAAAGAGGCATTAAAGCCTCTTATATTAAAAATTAAATTTATATCCTATTGATAAAGTTGTTCTTGAATAGTCATAACTTTTCTTTAATTTTTCCCCATCATTAAACGAGTAGTTTATATCTGCTTTATTTACCTTATGCATAACTTCAAATAAAAAATTATTATACTCTATTCCAGCACCTAGTCCATAGTATAATCCATTATCTACTGATGTTTTTGCTATTGGTCCATCCCATGTCTCTATGGCATCTTTTTCTCCAAAGTTATAAGCATAACCTAAATCAGCCTTTAAATATGGTTTTATATTGCTCTCTAAAGGTATATTATATTTTGCTACTCCATATATTGGTAGTGATTTATATCCTGTATTTTGTACTTTATCATTACCATTTCTTATATACTCTGGTCTTCCATGATCTTGATAAGATAATCCAAGTCCTAACTCTAAATTTGGATAAAACTCTCTAGTTACCTCAGCTGTCAGATCAAATCCTAATCTATCACTCTCTGATTTATTGGCATTCTCGCCTAATATATTTACCTTATCAAATTTTCCAGAGATATCCAATCCTGTTTTTAAATAAAGATTTGTTCCCTCTCCTACCATTGCCATTGATGATACAACTGCTAATCCTAATAATACTTTTTTCATAAACTAAAAATCCTCCTATTTTTGATAATATCCTCACCTTTTATCAAATATATAGACTTTATTAGTTATCATAGAGTATTATATCACTTTTTCAAAAATGCGTCATTTTATTTTTAAAAAAAATTTTTTATAAAATAAAATTTTTATAATTTTTATTTTATTAATTTTAGAAGATATCCATATCCTTCTTTTTCCATCTCATCTACCGGGATAAAATTTAGTGCTCCACTATTTATACAATATCTTAACCCACCTTTATCCTTTGGTCCATCTTCAAATACATGTCCTAAGTGGGCATCTCCTACTCTACTTCTAACCTCTGTTCTAACCATATTAAAACTTCTATCTGTATGATAAGTTACTACATCTTCACTTATTGGTTTAGTAAAACTAGGCCAACCACACATAGAGTTATACTTATCTTTAGATGAGAAAAGAGGTTCCCCAGTTGTTATATCCACATATATTCCAGGCTCAAAAAAGTTCCAATACTCATTGTCAAATGCTCTTTCAGTATCATTTAACTGAGTTATTCTATACTCCTTCTCACTTAATTTTTCTCTTAACTCTTTATCTGAAAGTTTCTTATACTTACTTGCATCTACTATTATGTCATTAGCCTTATTTAAATCTATATGACAATATCCATTGGGATTTTTCTTTAAATAATCTTGATGATACTCTTCAGCTAAGTAAAAGTTTTCTAAAGGTTTATTTTCTATAACTACTTTTTTATCATATTTCTTTTGTAAATTTTCTAATGCTTGAGTTACTACTTTTTCATCTTCAGCTTTTATATAATATATACCTGTTCTATATTGTGTTCCTCTATCATTTCCCTGCTTATTAAGGCTTGTAGGGTCTACTATTCTAAAATAATACTCCAGTAGAGTACTTAAAGATATTTTGTTACTGTCGTAAGTTACTTTTACAGTTTCAGCATGTCCTGTATCTCTGTATACTACATCCTCATATCTTGGATTTTCTGTCTTACCATTAGCATATCCTGAAACAGCATCTACAACCCCATAGATTCTCTCCATATATGCCTCTACCCCCCAGAAGCATCCTCCTGCTAAATATATCTCTTCAATTTTTTGTCCCTCATTCTTTGAAGTTACTGGTACATTATCCTCTTTTTTTACAATTTCCTCTTTCTTTTGAGAGTCTACTCCCATTATTTTTAAAATTTGCTCCTTAGGTAGTTGTCCTGGAACAACTCCTTTTATCTCTCCAGTTTCATCTATAAAGATAGAAGTTGGAAAAGCTCTTATTCTTGCTTTTTTTAACAGCTCTCCCTTCTCATCTACAAGTACCTTTATATTTTTATATCCTAAAGATGAATACCACTTTTTAAACTCTTCCTTACTCATCTCTCCACTTTTTCCTGGGAAAACTACTGTTACTATCTCTATTCTGTCCTCTTCTTTTATAAAACTATCTAATTCCTCTAAACTAGACAAACATATTGGACACCATGAAGCCCAAGCTTTTAAATAAACCTTCTTACCTTTTGGTAAAGTATACTCTTTTCCATCTAATGTTTTTAACTCAAAATTCTCTATTCCTCTTCTATTTGCAAATACCATAGTTCCTCCTATTAAAAAAAGAAAAGTTAAAAATATTTTATAAAATTTTTTCATATCTATCACCCCCTACAAAAATATATTTAATTGGTTTAAAAGTAATAAAATTCCCATTATTATTATTAATACTCCACCTATCTTTTTTATTCTTTCTAAATATTTTTTTAAAAAAGTATTGAGATGAAAAAGAAAAAATTAAAAATGGAGTTGCCAAACCTAATACATAAACAAACATTAAAACTGCACCATATAGAGAATTATCTCCATTACTTGATATAAGAAGAATAGAGGCTAAAATAGGTCCTATACATGGTGTCCACCCTAGACTAAATCCAAATCCTAATAGAAAACTAGATATAATACCACTTCCCTCAGTTTCTATTTGAAGTAATTTAGTTTTTTCCAAAAGCTTAATTTTTAAAATTCCAGTTTGAACCATTCCAAAGATTATTATCATAATTCCACTAAAAATTCTAAAAATATCACTAGTTAAAAAATTACCTATTATTCCAAAACCAAATCCTAGTAATACAAAAGCCACTGACAATCCCATAATAAAAAATAGTGTCTTTAGTATAGAACTTCTTTTCCCAGTACTTAAAATACCAAAATAAACAGGTATTATTGGAAAGATACAAGGGGAGAAAAAAGACAGTATTCCTGCTAAATATGCATAACTATATAAAATTTTATCTTGACCCATATCACACTCCTTATTTTCTATAAATTTTAACTCCATTATTTTGGTATAATATTATCATATTTTGAAGTTTTTTTCAACTGTAAATATTTTTAATTTAAAATAAATACATTTTTAATTTAAACATAAATAAAAAAGAGTCTTAAAATCTAAATATATAGATTCTAAAACTCTAGGTGTTTATAAAAGAAAAAAGACTGAGATTTTCTCTCAGTCTAATTAACTAAAATTACTTTTCAATTCTTGTATAAGGAATTAAAGCGATATTTCTAGCTCTTTTTATAGCTTTAGCTATTTTTCTTTGTAACTTAGCGTTAGCTCCTGTTACTCTTGAAGGATTGATTTTTCCTTTATCAGATACGAATCTTTTTAAAAGGTCTACGTTTTTATAATCAATTTCTTCAGCTTTAACTCTTAATTTAGCTCTTCTTCTTCTGAATTCTGCCATTTTTTTAACCTCCCTATTGATTTTCCATTAACTGATTATTAGTCTTGCTTAACTATGATGTATCTTAATACTTCTTCAATGATGTTTAATTTTAACTCAACGTCTGATAATACAGTTCCATCAATTTCAAAAGTAGTTAATACATAGAAACCAGTTTTTTTCTTATCGATAGGATAAGCTAATTTTCTTTCTCCCCATTTTTCGCTCTTTTGAATGTTAGCTCCTGCAGCAGTTAAAACTCCAGTTACTTTCTCAATAACAGCATCTCTACCTTCTTCAAGTATAGTTGGGTTGATAATGAACATAATTTCGTATTTTTTCATCTTTTAACCTCCTCCCTATGGTATTAGCCCAAAACACAAACGTTTTTGAGCAGGGTCGTTTAATATTATATCAAACTTTTATAATATTTTCAAGTATTTTTTATCTTTTTCTTACCCAAGGTGGTAAATCTAAATTAGGCTTCTCTGTTTCCTCTTTTGTTTCAGTTGCTGCTTTCTCACTTTTCGCTGTGTCCACACTTATAAAAGGTTCATTCTTTTCCTCTTCATTAGCAAAATTATTAGCTATTATTGTAACTTGAACTCTATCTCCAAAATCTGGCTCAATAACAAGTCCAAACATTACGTCATCAGCTGTCTTACCAGCAGCATCTCTTACCATATCAGAGATAGTTTGTGCTTCCATCAATGTTATATCTGGTGCTCCTGTAATATTAATAAGTATTTTACTAGCACCAAGAATAGATTTTTCTAGTAATGGAGATAATAATGCTTTTTCAGTAGCTTTTATAGCTCTGTTTTCTCCTTCTCCCTCTCCAAATCCTAATACTGCTATACCTGAGTTTAACATTGTTGCTTTAATATCAGCAAAGTCTAGGTTGATAAGTCCATTTCCTATCATAAGGTCAGCTACACCTCTAATACCTATCTTTAAGATATTGTTTGCTTCTTTAAAGGCGTTTTGTAATGTTATTGTTTTATCTGGTAATTCAAATAACTTATCATTAGGAATGATTACTAAAGCATCTACTGCTTTCTTTAGATTTTCTATTCCTACATCAGCATTATTTTTTCTCTTTCTTCCTTCAAATGAGAACGGTCTAGTTACAACAGCTACAGTTAAAACTCCTAACTCTTTAGCTACTCTTGCAATTACTGGTGCTGAACCTGTTCCAGTTCCTCCACCCATTCCTGCAGTAATAAATAGCATATCTGTCTCTTCTAAAAGATTTTTTATTTTTTCTACATCCTCTTCAGCAGCTTGTCTTCCTATCTCAGGATCAGCTCCTGCTCCAAGTCCTCTTGTTAATTTCTCTCCCAATTGGATTCTAATATCTGCTAATGATTTCCCTAAATCTTGAGCATCTGTGTTGGCAGCTATATACTCTACTCCTCCTACTCCTGAAGATATCATATCATTTATAGCATTTCCACCTGCTCCACCTGCCCCTAGTACTTTTATTTTAACTAAATCTTGGTCTAGTAACATAGTTTTGTCCCTCCCTTTTCTTAAATGAAGTTTGAAAACCAATTTTTTATAGCTTTCACAACTCCACCTTCTTTTTTCTCTTTCTCTTGCTCTACTAATTCTTCCTCTAATATCTTAGATAACTCTTCTTCTGTACTTACTGGTTGTACAACTTTCTCATTTTTTACTTGTATCTCTTGATGAGTATAACTACCTGTTCTTATTTTTCTGTCCTCTTCTTCCATTACCTCATAAAAGATTCCAATAGCTGTCGCCATACTTGTTGTAACATTTTCCAAACCACTAAATTCACTTGGTAACACTTTTCTAGCTACATATCCAGTTTTCTTATTAATTTTTTCTAGTAGTTTTTCTGTATTTATTATTTTATCAGAGATAACTCCCCCTGTTAAAACCAAACCTTTACCTAGATATCCATTAAATCCAGATTTTTCTATTGTATCATTTATATAATCTATTATCTCTTCAACTCTTGCATTTATGAAATCTTCTAATTCAAGAGCGGCTATATGTTTTCCCTCACTATAATAGATATATCCATCTAGAGAGATATCCTTTTCTCTATATTTATTTAAAATTTCAATAGCATCATTTTCATCTGCAAGTTTTAATATATACACTAAGTCACTTTTAAAATGCATTCCTCCTAAAGGAATAGTCTTAGTATATATTAATTTGTCATTTTTATAAAGAATGATATCTGTACTTCCCTCTCCTATATCTGCAAGGGCTACTCCCATTCTTTTATCCTCTTCACCTAGTGTAGCTTTAGCTGATGCATAGGCATTTAATACTATATTCTCTACATCTACTGATATTCTATTAATAGTTTCAACTAATTTTGCAACTCTTTTCTTATCTGTATATATTAAATGGACATCTCCCTGTAATTTGCTTCCTAATATCCCTAGTGGATTTTTTACAATTCCAGAATTGTCTACTCTCATATTATATATTTCAGTTTTTATTATCTGTTCTTCTGGAATCAAAACTTTCTTCTCTGCTTCTAATAACAGAGCCTTTATATGTTCTTCTGTTACTTCCTCTTCTGAAAAATTATATTCCATATTTACAGTTCTTGATTTTATACTCTCTCCACTTATTCCAATTGTTATAGATTCTATCTCTTGCTCTGTATCCTCTCTCAATCTTTCTATAACATCATTTACAGACTTAGATAAGGCTTCTCCATTTCTTATTTCATTTTTTATCATTCCAGAACTTGGACCCTCTATATATCTTAGTACTTTTAGTACCTCTCCATTGGAAGATAATTCTCCAGTGATGGCTTTTATTTTTCCATTACCTATATCTATTACAGTTTTTACTACCTTATCTCTATTTATCACCACTTTTTTTCTCCTCCAAACTCTTAACTATAAAATCATTAAATCTTATATCTATATATTCAATTTTTTTGGTTTTAGCAAGTTCATTATACAAAGTTTCTAAAACCTTATATTTTTCATCTTCCACATCTAAGTTTGTCTTTATAATAGTTCCATCTAATAGAATAATTTCGATACAATTTTCATCCTTCATATAAAGTTGAGATATTAATATCTTTAGTAAACTATCATCTAATCTTTTACCTAATTGCAAAAGTTTTTCTAATTCACTTTCATCTTTTATCACTATAAAATAAGTATCCTTTTCTAACCTCTCTTTTAAATATCCAAACTTTTTCCCATTGGTATCAATTAAGTATATCCTATTTTTAGTTTGAAGATAGTATGCTAACTCTCTCTCTTTTATATCTATCTCTATTTTCCCTAGACCTAAAATTTTTATTTTAGCTCTCTCTATTCTCATATCTTTCTCTAGATATTCTTCTAATCCTTTTAAATCAATATCCCATATGTTACTATTATAAATTATTTTTATCATTTCTGTCAATTCTCTTGACAACATTTTTGGACTACCTTCTATTTTTATCTCTTTTACTTTAAAAAAATCTAAAGTTAAAAATTTACTAGGGATTAAATATAACAACCAACTGAATAAAAATATAAATACTAATCTAAATATAAATTTCAAAAGAAAACTCCTTATTTTTTAAAAGTATCTACCATTATTTTTACTAAATCATCGAAAGTATATCCTTTAAGTGTTCCTAAGTCAGGAATTAAACTAGTTTTAGTCATTCCTGGGCAAGTATTTACTTCTAAGAAATATACCTCTCCATCTTTTAGCATAAAATCACTTCTTGATATTCCCTTTAAACCTATAACATTATGTATTTTTACAGCATTTTCCATGGCTTTATCATAAGCTGCTTTATCTATTTTGGCTGGGTATTCGTGTATAGAACCACCAGCTGCATATTTTGACTCATAATCATAAAATTTATTCTTAGGAATAATTCTTAGTACTCCAAGTCCTTCTCCATTTAATACTCCTACTGTAAGTTCCTCTCCTTGTATCATCTCTTCTATTAAAGGTTTTCTTCCCTCTAAAGCTCTAAGAGCCTCTCTCACTTCCTCTTGAGTATTACAAAAGTATATTCCTACACTTGATCCATCTCTTGATGGTTTTACAACTACTGGAAAATCTTTTATCTCTTCAACACAATTATAAGTTTTTGCTGTCTTTATTCCTACTGAATTAGCTACTGCCTTAGTATAAGCCTTATCCATAGTTATGGCACTTTCCATAGCTCCAGACCCTGTATATGGTTTTCCTAGCATATCAAGTAACCCTTGAAATGTTCCATTTTCTCCATATCCACCATGAAAAGCTATATATGCTAAATCATATTCATTCTCTGTAAAAGCTGAAACTAAATTTTTTTCTGTTACATCTACACCATAAGCATCATATCCTTGAGCTTGTAAACTTTCTAGTATAGCTGCTCCACTTCTTAAAGATACCTCTCTTTCAGAAGATATTCCTCCCATAAACACTGCTATTTTCATTTTCCCACCTCTATAATACTCTATTATTTTTTAATATGATTATCTCTTCTTCAAGTTGTATATTGTATAACTTTTTTATTTTCTCTTTTACAAGAGTTAATATTTTAGAAATATCTTCAAATGTTGCATCTCCATGATTTACTATAAAGTTAGGGTGCTTAGAAGATATTTCTGCTCCACCTACTCTTGTCCCTTTTAAACCAGCTTCTGAAATTAATCTTGCTGAAAAATCTCCCTCTGGATTTTTAAATGTACTTCCAAGATTTGGTTTATCTAGTGGTTGTTTACTTTCTCTTAGAGCTTGTATATCTATTACTTTTTGTAAATCAAAACCTCTTTTAAATTCAAAAGTAGCACTTATAATTACCCATTTTTTATCCTGTATCTCTGTACTTCTATATGAAAATTTTATATCTTCCTTTTTTAAAGTTCTAATTTGATGATTTTCATCAAATATTTCTACTTCTTTAATACAATCAAATATCTCGCTTCCATAAGCTCCTCCATTCATGTAGACAAGTCCTCCTACACTTCCCGGAATTCCAGCTAAGTTCTCTAATCCTGAGTAATTATTTCTATTCATAAAAGCTATAAGTTTATTAAAATCCAATCCAGCTTCTACCCTTACTATTCCTTCACCTAGCTCCTCTATTTTATTTAATTCTTTTAAAGATACAAAAGTTATATCTAAATCTCCCTCATCAATAAGAGTATTTGTCCCATTTCCTATTAAAAAGATATTTCTATATTTTTCGAATATATCTTTTAACTCCTCTTTATTTTCTACTACAATAAATCTTTTTGCTACCCCTCCAACTTTCATATTAGAGTGATTTTTCATGCTGTGATTTTCAAGTATTCTCATTATCTATATTTCCCTTCTAATTTTTCTGCAACTCTATGGGCTATCTTAGAAATATCTCCAGCTCCCATAAACATAAATACTCTATTTCCTTCAAAATTCATTATCATATCATCTATATTTTGAGGATTTTTCTCTATAACTGCTTTTGGATTTTCTATTACATTTTGTAAGTCTTCAATTGTTACTCCAAATATATCCTTTTCTCCAGCACTGTATATTGGTAAAAGAACTACTTCATCAGCTTTTTCAAAAGCATTTTTAAAGTTTTCTAATAAAAATTTTACTCTACTATAACGGTGTGGTTGGAATATTACTGTTATCTTACTATCCTCAATAGATGTTGCTCCTTGTAAAGTAGCTTTTATCTCTGTTGGATGATGAGCATAGTCATCTATTATTCTTATACCATTTCCACTATAAAGTACCTCATATCTTCTTTTTGAACCTCTAAACTTTTCAAAAGCTCTCTCTATATCTTTTTCCTCTAGTCCAAACTCTAGAGCTAAATAGATAACAGGTAGAGAGTTTAAGATATTGTGTTCTCCAGGAATATATAGGGTAAATCTTCCTATTTTTTCTCCCTTAATAACTACATCATAACTTGTTTTTCCCTCTCCTACCTCTATATTTTCAGCATATATATCAGCAGTTTTATCTTTTATACTATATCTTGTTATCTTCTTATTCTCTTTTATTGCTGCTAATCCTCTTAATATTTCACAGTCAGAGCAGATAAAAACCTCTTTTGAAGTTTGATCAATAAATTTAGAAAATGATTTTATAATATTTTCTAAAGAACCATGGTTTTCTAGATGGTCAGCTTCTATATTAGTTATGATTGAATAAGTTGGATTCATATATAGAAAAGAGTTATCACTCTCATCTGCCTCAGCTATAAAATAGTTTGATTTTCCAGGTTTAGCATTTGAACCTATCTCTGGTAATATTCCCCCTACAACAATAGTAGGATCTAATGGTAACATTACAGAGGCTGCCATCGAACTAGTAGTTGTTTTTCCGTGAGTTCCAGCTACTGCTATACCACACTCTTCATTTAGAAGCATAGCTAGAAGCTCTCCTCTTTTTACAACTTTTATTCCATTTTCTAAAGCATATATATACTCTGGATTCTCTTTTTTTATAGCACTAGAAGCTATTATCATATCAAAGTTTTTTCCTTCTAGATTTTTTTCAGAGTGCTCATTGTGAACTACTATTCCCATACTCTCTAACTCATCAGTTACATAAGAACGACTTAAGTCACTTCCCTCTACTTCATATCCCTTGCATTTCATTATCTTAGCAAGTCCACTCATTCCTATACCATTTATTCCTATAAAATAAATTTTTTTCACTTTAATTCCTCCAAATATCAAGAGATTCTATTATCTTTTCCACAGCATTCTCTTTCTTTAAATTTCTAATATTTATTTTCATCAAGTCTAGCTCATTTTTATTTTCTAATAATTCAAAAGCTTTTTCTATAGCAAGAGTTGCCTCTGAATTTTTATACATAAGAGCTGCTCCTACCTCTTCTAATAATTTACCATTTGCATATTGTCCTACTTTTATAGAGTTATAAGGTATTATAACAGATGGTTTCCCTAATTGTATTATCTCTGAAATAGTAAGTGCTCCTGCTCTACATACTACCAAGTCTGCTGCTGCCATTATATTTATCATATTTTCAAAATATGGTCTTACAGTATCTTGAATCTTAGTTCTATTTATATTTTTTACTATCTCATCATAGTTTTTCTCTCCAGTAGCCCAATAAAGTCTTATATTTTTATCCTCTAAAATTCTTTCCCAATTTTTTAGAACAGCATCATTTATCTCTTTAGCTCCAAGACTTCCACCTGTTACTAAAAGAATTTTTTCATCAGCTTCTACCTTTAGTTTTTCTCTCTCTTTATAGCTTTTTATACTATAAATCTCTTCTCTCAGAGGATTTCCTGTTACTATACATTTGCCTTGATATTTCATTGGAATATCATCATAAGTTTTCTCAAAAGCTAGAAATATCTTCTTTGCAAATCTATAAAACAACTTATTTGTTCCACCTAAATTTGCATTTTGCTCCTGTAAATATATTTTTTTCCCAGATAACACTCCACCTACTAATACTGGTATTGATATATAGTTACCAAATCCAATAATAGCATCTGGTTTCTCTTTAAATACTAAAGCTACTCCTTGAAGTACTCCTCTAATATAACCAAATATATTTTTTAATGTTCTAGGAGGAGCTATATTTAAACCTACAAATTTAAATCCAAATTTAGGTACTATATCCTTCTCCATTCTTAGGCTTGTTCCAACAAAAAGTACATCTACACCTTTTTTTCTCAAACCTTCAGCTACTGAAAGAGCTGGATATATATGTCCTCCTGTTCCCCCTGTTGTTAAGATTACTTTTTTCAAATATCTCACCTACCAAAAATCTCTCTTACTAATTCCTTAAATACTTTTCCTCTATGTTCAAAGTTTTTAAATTGGTCATAACTAGATGTAGATGGAGAAAATAATACCACTCTTTCTTCCTCTTTTGAAAATCTTTGCTTCATATCTTCTAAACAAATTTTTAATTCTCTCAAAAGGAATATTTTATCCTTGCTATATCCAATATCTAACAACCTTCTATTTAATTCATCTGCTATATCTCCAATTAAATAAACACAGTTAGCGTGTTCTTTTATAAGCTCTACCAATGGTACCCAATCTAATTTTTTATCATACCCTCCACATATTAAAGTACAATCTTTATATGCTTCTACTGCAAAACTTGTAGAGTCTATATTTGTTGCCTTTGAGTCATTTATAAATTTTATTTTTCCATAGTTATAAAAATCTTCCATTCTATGCTCTAGAGTCTTTGTATGATATAAAAACTCTCTTATCTTTTCACTCTCTATACCACAAAGTTTTCCTGTCGATACTATAAAAAGTATATTCTCTAGATTATGTCTTCCCTTTAAAGAGAGTTTGTCAGTTTCTAAAACCTCCTCTTCTCTCCAATATAATTTTCCATTTTCCACATAGCAATCCTTTTTAGATTTTACTGATATCTCTATTTTATTAGTAGGAATTAAATTTAATCTTTTTACTACCTCTTCACAGTCAGTATTCAATATAAAATACTCCTTCTCTCCTTGATTTTTGCAGATATTAAATTTTGTATCATAATATTCATCTACATTGCTATATCTAACTAAATGGTCTGGAGTAAGATTTATTACCATAGAGATAAAAGGTTTAAACTCTATTAAATTTTCTAATTGAAATGAACTTAACTCTAAAACAATATAGTCTAACTCTTTTTGTTCTAGTAATAGCTCAGCAAAACTTTTTCCAATATTTCCAGCATACTCAGCTCTATACCCACAATATTGTAGTAGTTCAGTTATCTTTGTTGTAGTTGTTGTCTTCCCATTAGTTCCTGTTATAGCTACAATTTTTGAATTAACATTATATTGTACCATATATTCATAGCATAATTCAATTTCATCTATTACTTTTATTTGATTTTTTTTAGCTTCTAATACTAATTCATTATATGGAACCCCTGGACTTTTTATAAAAAGTTCTATATCTCCTAATAATTTTTTCCCGTCCTCTGAACTTACTCCCAATTTATCATCTACTAAAATTACATTATAATTTAAGTGTTCTAAAAGTTTTTTTGCTCCAACTCCACTTATTCCAGCTCCAAAAACCATTGCTTTTTTCATAAAAAATTACCTCGCTTTATTTTCTCTCCTAGATATGTTTATAACCACGGCTTATCTACCGTGGTTATATTATTTTTAAAGTATTCCTCTCATTCTTATTATTCCTAAAGCTATTATTCCAAACATCAATGTAGCTATCCAGAATCTCATTGTTACTTTAGTTTCAGCAAGTCCACACAATTCAAAGTGATGATGAATTGGTGCCATTTTAAATACTCTTTTTCCTCTTAATTTAAAAGAACCTACTTGAATTATTACTGATAATGCTTCCATTACAAAAATTCCACCAATAATAGGTAGAATAAGCTCTTGTTTTAAAAGTATTGCCACTACTCCTAAGATTCCTCCTAGTGTCAATGAACCTGTATCCCCCATAAATATCTGTGCTGGATAAAAGTTATACCATAAAAATCCTAATCCAGCTCCACACACTGCTGATAAAAATACAGTTATCTCTCCTGAACCCTCTATGTAAAAAAGGTTTAAATGTCTACTTAACTCCATATGTCCAGTGAAGTATGCTACTACACCTAATATTGCTGAACATATTACCATTGGCATAATAGCTAGTCCATCAAGTCCATCTGTTATATTTACAGCATTAGAAGTTCCCATCAATATTATCAAAACAAATATCAACATTCCTATTCCACCAATATACAGCATATTCTCTGCATATATTGGATTTATTATAGATAAATCTACTGCTCTATTTCCTGTAAGTCCAAAGAAATTTACAAATGCCCACACTAAAACTGCTATTATCCCTTGACCTAACAGCTTTTTCTTTCCTGAAAGCCCTTTTTTATTTACAGTAAATTTTTTATAGTCATCTATAAATCCTATCCCAGCAAATCCCATCATACTTATAAGTAGTAATATTATTATCTTATTACTTATATCTGAAATCAACAGGCTAGTAACTAATATTGTCAAAATTATTAGTACCCCTCCCATAGTAGGAGTGCCCTTCTTAGACATATGAGTTGCTGGTCCCTCTTCTCTTATTTTTTCTCCAAACTTCTTTATCTTTAAATAATTAATAAAAGGTTTTCCTGCTATTAATACTATTATAAAGGCTACCATAAAAGCCATAAAACTTCTTAAATAAATTGATTTTAAAAATTGTAAACTGTGTACGTACTCTCCTATTAAATAAAACATCTATCTCCCTATCCTTCTATTATCTCTTCCATTTTCATTCCCCTAGAACCTTTTAATAAAATCGCTTTTGAGCCTTTAATACTCTCTTTTATGCTCTCTCTTATAAAATTTTTATCTAGGCTAGTTATTATTTTTTTATTTTGCTTCATAAGCTCATAAGCCTTTTGCATTCTCTCTCCATAGATATATATTCTATCTACTTTTATATCTAAAGCTTTTTTTATAATCTCTCTATGAAACTCAATCTCTTTATCACCTAATTCTAACATATCTCCTAAAACAGCTATCTTAGTTCTATCATTATATAATTTATCAAAAGTTTCTAATGAGTATCTCATAGATATTGGACTAGCATTATAAGCATCGTTTATATAGAGAGTTTCACCTTTTACAATTTTTTGAAATCTCATTGGAGTTAAATTTAAGTTATCAAACCCTTTTTGAATCTCCTCAGAAGTTAAATCTAAACTCATTCCAACTACTACTGCCATAGCTCCATTTATACAATTATGTTTTCCATTAAGATTTATTTTATAGTTATTTCCTTCTAAAGAAAATTCTATTCCTTCATCTGTATCTTTAAAATTTTCTATTCTTTTTTTACAATTTTTTTCATATCCCACTGTAATCCCAGAAAGATTTTTTAAATAGTAGTCATCTCCAAAAATAATTAAATTTTCAGAAACTACATATTTTATTATCTCTCCTTTAGCTTTAAAAACATTCTCCCTTGTCTTTAAAAACTCTAAATGAGAATCTCCTATATTAGTTATAAGAGCATAGTCTGGTTTAGCTATCTCACATAATCTATCTATCTCTCCAAAGCCACTCATACCCATTTCAAGAACTGATACCTCATCAGTATCATCTAATTGTAAAATTGTAAATGGTAATCCTATGTGATTATTATAATTTCCCTCTGTTTTTTTACACCTATATTTTTGTGATAAGACAGAATATATCATATCTTTTGTAGTTGTCTTTCCATTACTTCCTGTTATAGCTATAACTTTTACTCCTAAAGCTTTTCTATACTCTTGAGCTAAATCTTGCATAGCTTTTATGGTATCCTCTACAACAATTACTCTACTATCATCTCCAGAATAATCATCTGCTATAACTAAAGTAGCTCCCCTTTCCAATACTTCATCTATATATTTATTTCCATTATTGATAGCAAAAAAAAGAGAATCCTTCTCTATTTTTCTACTATCCATCACAACTTTTAAAATTTCATCTAACTTATCTAATTTAAATTTTTCTTTTAATAATTTTGTAAGAATTTTCATAAATATTACCAAATTAATTTAAAAATTAACATACCTTTCTTTGTATTTAATACCAATATTTTATTGTATCATTAATGCTTGTAGAATACAATATAAAAATCCTACTTGTTATAATTTCTTATAAATTTAACTTAAACTTTTCGCAAATTGTAAAATATTATCAAAGTTAGCAACTCCTAGTTTTTTTACTTTTTCTATATGCTCTATTCCATGACCTGTTTTTACTAATACAGGAGTAACTTTGGCATTTATTCCAGCCTCAATATCACTTATATTATCTCCTATCATAAAAGATTTTTCTCTATCTATATTAAACTCTTTTATAGCTTCTTCTAACATCCCAGGATTAGGTTTTCTACAGTTACAATATACCTTATATTTTCCAACTCCTTTTTCTGGATGATGTGGACAAAAGTAAAATTTTTCTATTTTTACTCCTTCTTTTTCTAATATCTTTCCAATATAATTATTTAAAATTTCTAAATCCTTTTCAGTATAATATCCTCTTGCTATACCTGATTGGTTAGTAACCACTACAAAAATATACCCTAAATCTGCTAGAATTTTTAATCCTTCTACTACTCCCTCTTCAAATTCAAAATCTTCTATTTTATGTAAATAATCTTTTTCTATATTTATAGTTCCATCTCTATCTAAAATAATAGCTTTATTCATTTTTACCTCTTTTTTCTCTATATTTTTAAATTCTAGTTAGCTTTTATTATACCATAGTTTATTAAACAATAAAACACAGTAAAATTTACAAAAAATAAAAAAAGCTTGGCAAGTTCCTATCCTCCCAGGAGGCTTCCCTCCAAGTACTTTCA
>OGJN01000329.1_pt1 | contig 40624 bp, 26 predicted proteins | sample 1572221 | NCBI WGS metagenome assembly OGJN01 (sample SAMEA2582148, study PRJEB24529) | metagenome | biome: Human gut stool | place: China | collected 2011 | reverse complement strand
TTCAAGGCATACGTACGCGTACCCGGATTATAACGCGCCTCACACCAATCGGTTTCTTCCAACGGTGTAACCGTACCGTCCGGCAGATGCAGGCGAAAACGGATATTACGGCAGTCGTTCTTGACATACGTGGCAAATATCGGACGGTCGCCGGTTTCCAGGCGCCATGCCGTATGTCCGCCATACAGAGCACGTGTGTAGCGGTTCTTGCCATTGACACAGACAAACTCTTCACCGGACGGCAAGTATTGCAACATACGGGGAGCGCCCCGCTTATGGTCATTGTAGGAAGTGGATTCTATCAAATCGCCTGCTTTCTTCGGAGTTTTAGACGAAGAAGCATATTGCGCGTAAGAACCCAAAGGGATAAACAGAGTAAAAATAATTGCAAAAACAGAAATACGGTTCATAAGGTTTTATTTAATTCAAAGGATGAAGGCATAACTGAAAGCCATTCACTATACGATTGAAATACATTCAGTATACGACTGAACCTATATCAGTCGTATACTGAATGCCCCCCTTCTGCAAGCTATTCAGAAAAGGGGTAGTACTATCAAGTACCAGATTAGTTATATATAATAATATTTATATACAAAGAGGCAATTACGGCATCGGCTTCAATCCTTCCCAACGCACATCCCATGTACCGTCTTGCGGGAAACCGGGATTCTTCACCTCACACCCGTCCCAACCGGCACACATCAGCGCTACGGCAGTCAGCAAGCCGCCATTGCCCGGCAGGTAGCAACGCAGACGTCCGTCCTGATAATTGTGTCCGTTCAACAAGTAGGTATTGGTGCGCTTATCCATCAGCAAGGCGCCTACAGCCTTTTCGGGTTCACCCAGCCGAGTGGCATTCATAGCGGTCATCGGGTAATCCCAACCCCATGTCTTGCCCCAGTTCCAGTTGTCCCACACCCAATGAAGCGTATTCTTCATATAGTCGGCACGTATCAGCTTGTTCATCGGCAGGATACCCACAGAGCCAAGCACTGCCATGTGGTCGCTGGTGAAACGGATATCCTTGTAAGTATCCACTGCATTTTCGGCAGCCAGATAAAGGCTGTCTTCATTATAGGCCAGCGGAGAGAGTTTGTCTATCATCTCATCCCATTCCAGATTACGCTTTTCACCGGCACGTTCACGCCACTGCTGAGCCACATTCATGGCATAATGCCAGTAAGAGAGTTCGAACGGCGGATTGATGGTAGTAGCCGCACGCAATGTTTCTTGTGCGGGAATAGCGCCTTTCAGGATAAAACGTCCATGGAATTCATCGTAAGTGGCGAAAGAATACATGAACTTTGCAGTTTCCTGCACCAAATGATTGTATTTCTTAATCACCTCATCCGAAGGATTGGCACGGTAAACGAGTTCGGCCAAATAGATAAAATGCGGTTGCTGCCAAATCAGGAAACTGCCTACATTGGACGGAGCTTCCGTTCCGCTGGGATCGGTCATTTTCATCCAACGCACTCCGTCGAATCCCTGACGGCGGGCTATCTCACGGGCAACAGGTTCTACCGTTTCGTACCAGCCGAGTGTGCGATCCAACAATTCGGGATGCCCCCAAAGTGCCTGCCAAGCCTGATGCCACCATATCATTTCGAGGTGGAACTTGCCAAACCATGAATTGTAGGTTAGCCCTGTTTCCTGCGGCGGAACACTGCCTGCCGACTGAATGGCGAGCAGGTATTGGCTCAATACGACACGGCGTTCCAGTTCTTTGGCACGCGGGTCGGTACAATGTGAGAAGTCTACAGCCGCACCATTCTTCCAGAAATTGTTCCAATAGCTGTTGCCGGCTGCCAGAGTTTCGGCGAAAGTAGGCAGAGTATCGGCAGATGTATAGACAGCCGGTTCACTCTCGAATACAGTTCCGGGAAAAGCGGACGTAAACTTGCAAGAAAAAGCGAGTTTATCTTCCGCCGGTGTCAGTACAAAATAGTTTGCAGACTTCTTCTTGAGGGAAGCTTTTCCTTCCCAACGCAGAGATACATAATAAACGGTAGAATCGAGTGTACGTTTGAGAACTGCACTTTGCGCATTCTCAAAGACTATATCTGTAGTGTGTTTGTTGTTGGCATCCCAATTGCAGGCATCATCGGCATGAGCGCCCGTAGGGTATGGAAAATGCAGTTTCACCCCAGCACGTGCCGGACTGGTGATACTGGCTGAAATCATGTCCATTTGCGGATGACATACGGTCTGTACATCAAAGGCGTTGCCTTTCAGTGTGAAGTGACTGTTGATGACACCGTTCCACATATCCAATGTCTGGGCAATATCGGTAATGTCAGAAGTCTTCACATCATCGCCCAACTCCAGTCCCACGATACCCAAATGCAGGCGATGAGGGTTCATGCGATACCAATTGGAAGCTTCTTTCTGACGTCCGTCTTCTTTAAACTGACAAGCGTATATTTCTTTATGTCCACGACCAAAATCGTGTTCTTTCAAGTATTCTTCCGGTTTGTATTTATTGGGATTACCGAAACTATGCCAGCCCCATTGACTTTGCGTACCCAATGGCACACCTTTCTTATATACTAAGGGAAAAGTCTGGAGACCGGTAGCATCCACTGTAAAGGCAAACTCACCGTTGCCGACCGACAATGATGCCAATGAATCAAACGAAGATACCTGAGGGTTGTTACGGGCAACCAGCGCCTCACGATCTATCGGCGCTTGCTTTTCCGAACCGCAAGCTGCCAAGACGACTGCAAGTAGAGAATAAAACAGTTTTTTCATGGTATTTTTAGTGTAAGTAATATATCTCATAGTTGAGAACGAAGCAAAGATAACGCATTTCCGCCAAACCGATTCTGTCCGGTTTGGCGGAAATGCTAAGAGAAATGATTATCGGGCATACACAGCCCAAGCTGTCACAGAAAGTCAAATGCCAACTCCAGTTTCAATCCCTCATCCCCTTTTTTGATACGGATAGTTCCAGGCTGACTCTGCGGCCCGTGCTGACTTATCGGCTTGAAAGAGCGAATGGCGGGAATATCCAATAAGAAAGATCCCCGGCCGGAAAGTCCGGCATTGTACGGATACCATCCTGACGCCCACGAGGTTCATCCGGAGTGAATACACGAAAGAACACTCCGTCCGTAGCCGCATAGACGGTAAAAGCATTCTGCTTGCCTTGAATTGTGGCCCAATAAAGATTGGCGTGATACCCTTTAAATTCCGGATAGACCAGTTTGTCCGCACTCTCTCCGGTAACAGTATTATTAAAGTCTTTCTGCCAGATACCGTAATTCGTACCCGGAATACGGTTCTTCCACACACGGTAAGGACCGCGCCCCAACCAACGCATACCTGTACATTCGCTTTCAGGATAAGAGAAGGTAAACCCGAAGTTAAGTATGGCATTATCCGTAAAAGCATCATCAAAGCCGCCACCTCCCGATGCCCGGTTCAGCAATACGGCATCCATCTTCAACAGCCCGTCCGGACGCAAACGCCACACAACGGAATCCGCTCCGCCCCGATAACGGACACAAAGGACAGCATCACCTCTCTGCTCCATACGAGCGGAAAGGGACACCAGTTTCATTTGCATTCCAACAGGCAGCGGACCGTCTTTCAACGGAATTATCCGGTTGTCTTTCTTCCGCAATACAGAATATATGGTGGCATCGTTTCGGCGAAAGGATATGTCCACCCAATCGGAACACAACGTTATTAAAGAATCAGTCTCGTTCACGCAACAACCTTTTCCTGTTCTTTTCAAAGAAGCCAGTTGCCCTTCAAAATAGCTTTTCGCAAAACTGATGGGATACGTACGTGTACACACGCTCTTTCCATCCAGTCCTATAGCCTCCAACTCCAAAACATCTCCCTTAGAGAAGAATTTTTCCCGGATTTCCGGATTCTCCCATGCAGCTATACAGGCATATCCGGTTTCACCCGGTTCCAAAGCAGGCAAATTCACCCGGCCGCTGTCTACTGTGCATCCCTCTGCCCGGCTCTGTAGCGGGGAAGGATAGGAAAGGACGCGATAGCGCATGGAACACTCCTTCAAATTAGTAAACAGATAACGGTTCTCCACTAAGAAACGGCCATTGAAAGAAGGCGTTAGCTGGAGAGGCTTTATCTTTATAGGCGACCATATTTCCCGTACGGAATAGAAACTGCCTTCTTTTTCCCGATAAGGACCTACAATACCATCAGGCGCATTATAATCTTCACTGTCCAAAATGCCGTTACAGTCTGTCCGGCGTACAGCTTCATCGCTATATGCCCATAAAAAACCTCCGGCAAACAAAGGGTGTGCCGTATATCGCGTCCAGAAATCCTCCAGTCCGGCTCCATGTCCCTGGTCGTACAGACCATGCATAAACTCTGTCGGCATGAAAACCTTATATCCGTTGGTGAAACGGCCTACACCGGTCAGGTAAGCCGGGTAATGGTGTGTATCCAATTCATCAAAGTCCGCCCAAGGATGGATGACATGACGACGCTGCGGATCATAACGGTAGAACAGTTTATCCGTAGCCATGTTCCACCCGCCTTCATTTCCATTGCTCCAAAGTACGATACATGGATGATTTACATCCCTTGCTATCATTTCTTTTACCAACTTGCTGCCTGTAACAGTGTCGTAAGCATTCTGCCAGCCCGCAAGTTCATCAATATAGAGCAATCCCAACGAATCACAAGCATCCAGAAAATGCTCATCGGGTGGATAATGGGAACGCACGGCATTCATATTCATTTCTTTAATGAGCAGGGCATCTTGAATGCTGAGTTCCTTATTGGTGGTACGCCCGCCATCGGGGTGAAAAGAATGACGGTTTATGCCTTTCATCACCAGTTTCGTACCATTCAGATAAACACCGTCGCGTGGACGAAAGTCAACAGTACGGAATCCGACGCGGACAGATGTCCGGTGTAAAGCCTTCCCTTCTTCATTCCGCAAGGTAACAATGAGATTGTAAAGCCGAGGTTTTTCCGGAGTCCAAGGTTCTACATTTTTCCAAACATGAGCAAACACACTGTCATGCCCCACTTCCCACGTCCGAACCTCCGAACAAACGTCCGTTCCTCCCAAAGGATGTAAAGCAGCCGTTAAGTTTTCCTTCCCTTTCACTCCTTTCAGCTCGGTATAAAGTCGCATTTCCCCATCCATTTTCGCATCCACAGCAATATGTTCGATACGTGTCTGAGGTTTGGCTTCTAACCATACAGGACGGTAAATCCCCCCAAACAACCACCAGTCCGCCTTACGTTCGGCCGCATTCACCGACTTATTTCCGGAATGTTTTTTTACCCGTACTTCCAGCTTATTGGCAGCACCATATTTCAACAAAGAAGTTATGTCGTAGAAAAAACGATAAAATCCGCCCCGATGTGTTTCTCCGGCCGAAACTCCGTTTACAATCACATCCGTATCTGTCATAACCCCATCAAACCACAAACGTATGTTCTTACCTCTCCAATCTTCCGGTACACGAAATGTATGACGATAAATCCCCTCTTCCATACTGGGATTCTTAACCCCCTTCTTCTTATACCAACGCCCGTAGGTATATTCACCAAAACCTTGCAGCTCCCATTGAGAAGGCACTTCTATCTTACTCCACTTCCCGCTGTTCCTACCCTCGGAACAATAAAACTGCCAGGTTACGCCATCGCCCAGTCCGGTACCGGAAAGATAACGGCGCTCTGTCTGCTGAGACCATACGCAAAGAGCGGACAATAGTCCTAAAACAGTAAAAAAGATTCTTATATTCATACTTCTTTTATATGGATTTTAATTTTCGAAAATAATAAAATAATCAAAGAAAAAGGCAGTCTGACTTTCACAAGTTAACCGCCCATTTTTCACTAACCCAAATTATAATAATCAATCACTCATCAATAACGAAGGTGCAATACGATTCCTTACTCACCCGACAATGGCCAATTAGGAGTAGGAATACGCATCGCTTTCATCTCTTTTTCGAACTGTGCTACTTTTTCCGGATATTTATTTGCCAGATTGACAGACTCCGTCATATCCTCTTTTATGTTATACAACTCTAACGGAGCATCTTTCTTTACAGTCACTACTTTCCAATCTCCACGTCTTGCCGCACGTTGCTTTCCCGGGAACTCCCAATACAACAAACGATTATCTGTATCAAGCTGTTGCCCATAGAACAAGGGAAGAATATTGATACCGTTAAGTTTTTGTGGCAATTTATCTGTAGCACCAGCCAAAGCAGCCAAAGTAGGCATTACATCCGGGAAATAAATAATATTATTCAAATTCTGCATCGGAACCTTTCCGGGCTGATTTACAATAAACGGTACGCGAATGCCACCTTCATAAAGCTGTCCTTTCATTCCTTTAAGAGAACCTTTACATCCCAATTCCTCCAACGGTGCCTGCTTGGCAGCACCGTTATCCGATGCAAAGATGACTAAAGTATTTTCGCGCAGCCCCAACCTATCCAGTTCTGCCAACAAACGTCCTATCGCCCGATCCATATGGGTAATCAGAGAGGCATAACGCTTGGTGTTCATATCCCAAGCCTCATCATCATACCAGGTTGTTTCATCTATATTATAGGGTTCGTGCGGCGCATCATAAGCTAAATACAGAAAAAACGGATTGTTTTTATTACGGTTAATAAACTTTATTGCATCTTCCGTAGAAAGGTCTGTATTATGCTTAATGTGTTTATCGCCTTCATTCTCTTTTACATTCTCCAGTTTCTCGTTGTTGAAGCGCCAATAAGGATAGTAGTACGGATCATTAGAATATGCAGTACTGATAAGCCATCCGTAAAACTCATCAAACCCTCGGTTCAAAGGAGTTGCTTCCGGATTAAATCCGTCCAAATGCCATTTGTTTACCAAACAGGTTCTATATCCGGCAGCCCCAAGCACAGTGGCAATGGTTGTATCATTCGGTTGTAAATGCATGCGGCGTATGGTCTTGGTGCCTTTTAATCCTTCAATGCCACCTGCAATACAAAAGTTATCGCGTATAGTTGTATTTCCCGTATTCTTTCCCGTCATCAAGGCACAACGGGAAGGTGAACTGATACCGGAACCGGCATAGCATTGCGTAAAGGCCGTTCCAGTAGCTGCCAAACGGTCTATATTAGGAGTTTCTATATATTTATTTCCATAACATGACAAGTCGCAATATCCCATATCGTCGGCCAAGATAAAAATAATGTTCGGCTTGTCTCCACCGTCTGTTACAAGTTGCCGGGCAGTCATCAACTGAGGCATAACAAACATACCCGCACAAACTCCACCTAATACTATATCTTTTCTAAACATAATCTGATTTAAATAAAGGAAAAGGTGGCATACCTTTTAAAAGCACCCACCTCCCCTTTTTAATAACTTAAATTTAATGTAGCCAAGGCTAAGATATGACATTCAATCTTGATAATCAAACAAATAGCATCAATTTTCATATCCCTCGTTTTGGACATAAAGTCCTGGAGTAACATTCATCTGATTCATCGGAATTGGATAGAGGTAACGACCTTCTTTTAAATTTGCTTTCAATTCAGTAAAGTTATAACGCTCAAATTTTGCTTCTGTATCTTCCTTCCAAGTGCCATAACGTACTTGATCGAACCAACGAATACCTTCTCCCATAAACTCAATTTTACGTTCAAGTTTAATGTATTTCATGGCATCCTCTACACTAACTCCAGTCTCGGTTCTCGGATCGCAGTTTGCCCTTTCACGTATTTCATTTACAATTTTCATGGCATCCGCAGTGTTACCTTCACTCGCCAAAATCTCTGCATAAAGAAGCTTCATATCTTCAATACGAATAATAGGTAGATTTACTCCCCAGTCATCATACTTTTTCATGCCACTCTCTGCATCAAAAGACATCCCCAAAGAGGCTATTTTAGTTTTAGTAGGAATCATTTTATAAAACATAGCTTTAGTATACACATTACCCGTAGTTCCATCTTCAAAAGTCATCAACTCAGAAGGGCTCTGATATTCAGGAGCTACCGCATCACCAGCAAAGCCAGCCATCACACCAAAATTATAGCCACGTCCGTCTTTTTTTCCATTAGAGTATTCACGATCAAATTCGTGCATCAATGTCTTTTCCACATAAATAGAATTTTGCGAAAAATTATAGTTTTTAGACCAATCTTCCGGAACGATTTTAACTGGAAGCATATTGAATATGGCTGGGTTTCCCGTACCACCCGTACGATACTGAATGGCGAAAATAGAATATTTATTGTAATATGCATCAGTCGGCATCCACTGTTTTTGCCATTCTTCCAATGATGGTGCCCAATAAGCGGCTGCATGAGAATCATCTAAAACGTTTTCCAATTGCGTTTTAGCCAAACTCTTCGCATTAGTATCATTATATGGATAACCAGCCAATGTCATATACACACGTGCCAACATAGCCTTCGCGGCCATTTTATCTGCACGGCCTTTTTTATCTATTTTAGCACCATTGGCATCTTGCATATCTGCTTTATAAGGCAAATCTTCTGACTTTTTCAAATCAGGAATAACACGATTATTGAGAATATCCACTGCAGTAGATTGCTTTACCGATTTAATCTCTGACGGAGACATCGGTCTATCTACCATAGGAACATTTCCAAAAAGACGAACTAACTCAAAATAAGCCCAACCTCTCAGGAAATAAGCTTCATTTAAAAATTGATTTCTGATAGACTCGGAATCAAAAGATGCACTCGGAATCTTAGAAATAGCGACATTGGCATCATAAATGACCTTATACCACATATTCCAAGTATCATTAAACATCGCCATATCATCTGTTGCTCTAAATGTTCCTATTTCAGAGTATTCACGAAAAGCGTCCGGATTAGGTTCTACCCACGCAACATCTGAACGACATTCAGACATAAACCAATACATGCAATTAGATGCTTGGCGCAAATCCGCATAAATGCCTAAAATACCTTGCTCCGATTGAGCTTGAGTTTGATAAAATCCATCTGAAGTTATTTTATCTACAGGTGGAGTATCCAAATAATCATCACACGAGGAGATAGTCACGACCAGCGCAGCCAGCCATATTATATTTTTAAGTTTAAGCATAGTTCTTTGTATTAAGGATTAAAAATTAACATTTATACCAAAAGTAAATGTACGAGCATTAGGATAACCACCATAATCCAGTCCAAGTGCACTTGCTCCTCCAGGACCTGAGCCCACATTGGCAGCTTCTGGAGAATACCCACCATAATAACTATCCCATTTGGCTAGATTCTCAATAGACAAATATACACGTGCATATGATATAAATTTAGGATTAATCGGTAACTTATATCCCAGAGTAAGATTCTTAATACGCAAATAATTAGAAGAATATAACCATCTGGAATCCAGCGTAGTGCCAGTTGTTTGACTCAAAATATAAGGAACCGATCCGTTGCCTGGTTCATCTTCAGACCACCATGCATCTCTCCAATGCCCCATTATATTAGATTTAGCTCCCATACTTGGACGGTCTATAGCACGTCCCAAGATACCATAAATTTTACCTCCAGTTTGTGCTGTTAATAAGATTGATAAATCAAAATTCTTATAAGAGAATCTATTAGTCATACCAAATACAAATTTAGGTGTTGGACTTCCCAAATAGTCTCTATCATTATCCTTATCATATTTACCATCATTATTGACATCTCTATAACGGATATCACCCGGTTGAATCTGTTTACCTTCAAATGTAACGGGTTGTCCATTATGAGCTGCACTATAAGCATCAATCTCAGCTTGATTTTTCCATACTCCAATAGCATCGTACATATAGTACGTATTGACAGCTTTACCCACAGTCAATATATTTGAGTAATTGCTTCCGGAGAATCCAGAATAAATAGGAGTATTATCCGTACCCAACTTCTTTACTTCATTCTTATTATACGACATATTAAATGAAGTATCCCATTTAAAATTCCCTGTCAAATTATGCGTATTCAACTCTATTTCAAAACCTTCATTATGAATATCACCTAAATTATCCCAAATAGTGCTGAAACCAGAAGCACCTTCTACGGGAACTTGATATAATAAGTCGGTCGTATTTTTTGTATACCAATCCAATGACAATTGAATACGGTTATTCAAAAAGCCCAAGTCCACTGCAATATCCGTACTATGAGTTTTCTCCCAACCTAAATCAGCATTACCCAAACTACTAGTATAATAACCTGCAGCTCCCCCATAGACGGAAGAAGTCAAAGTTGCATAAGCAGCTGTATTACTGATAGAATTATTACCTGTCACACCATAACTAGCTCTAATTTTCAATGTATTCCACCATTTTTGATCCCAATTCTTAAAGAATTTCTCATTAGATATAATCCAACCACCGGATATTGCAGGGAATACACCCCATTTATTATTAACTCCGAAAACAGAACCTCCATCAAAACGCAAACTACCCGAAAGCATATAACGTTCATCATAATTATACTGCAAACGACCAAATGTAGATAATAATTTATTAGGTGTCTGTTCTGTTACTGTATTAGTTCCAGCGGCAACCTTTGAACCATCAAACGAACCTGTAATGGCATCATTGGGAAAAGGAGCTTTGAAACCTTGTTCTGTTTTATATCCTAAAGAAGATTGTTCTGACGAAAAACCGAGCATAGCGCTTACTCCATGCTTATTGAATGTATGATCATAATTAGCTACAGCTTGTAATAAAGTATTCCAAATACGACTTGTAGAGTGGCTACCCGAAGAAGATTGGCCTTCACCCTTTGCCCAACCTTTGCCTGAACTTGAAAAAGAATATTTGTTTCCATCCAAATCATAATAATTTGCTGCAGCAGACAATTCAACTCGAAAATCCTGAAATGGAGTGATACGTAAGAAAGCATTACCGACCATACGTAATGTACGATTTTGGCTAATATCCGTATTCAAAATATAACTTGGACTTGAAGTTGTATCTGCCCATCCGTAACGGCCGTTAGGTTGTACGTAAGTCATATATCCGACACCCGGTTCTGAAACCGGAGCAGAAGAAAGCGTTTTATGAGCTTGCGAATCCTTACCATTAGCACGTCCCGAGCCGTCTGTTACAATATAAGTTGGAGCTAAATTCATTCCAATAGAAAGATATTTATTTATTTTTGACTCTACATTTGCACGGAAAGAAAAACGCTTATAGCCAGTTCCTGTAGCTAATCCCTCTTGGTTCATATAACCACCAGAAAATAAATAGCTGACATTATCAGTAGCACCGGACACATTCAAACTATAATCCTGTACAATAGCGGTACGATAAACTTCATCTTGCCAATCCAACAGACTAAGGCTTTCCGAAGTTGGAGTATAGGTATGGGAATCTCTCATATCTTGACTTAAATAATTAAACCAACGGTCATCAAGAATATACAAATAAGCGTTATCTGTACCAGCCTTAACTCCTACATTTGCCAAACGCGTGGCATTATCATCGCGGATACTAGCATTAGTGATTCCTTTCTTTTGAGCTTCAGATAAATAATAAGCATCATTCCATCTTGTTCTGAACTCCATCCATTCTGTAGCACTCAGTAAATCTATTTTCTTTTCCAAAGTTTGAAAACCAACGCTAGCATTAAAAGAAACTTTTGGTTTACCTGTTTTTCCTTTCTGCGTTGTCACAATAACTACACCATTTGAGCCACGAGAACCATAAATAGCTGCAGAAGCCGCATCTTTCAAAACTTCAATAGAAGCAATATCTGCCGGATTTATTCCACTTAAAGTAGTCATAGGAACACCATCAACTACATAAAGAGGATCGGAGTTAGCATTTACCGAAGCAGCACCACGTACACGAATTTGCATATCAGCACCAGGTTCACCGGTAGTAGTACGTACCGTTACTCCAGCCAATTGCCCTTGCAAAGCTGTTTCTGGACGCGCCAAAGGACGATCTTGAATTCCTTTAGTATCCATTTTTGCCACAGCCCCCGTCAAAGTACTTTTCTTCACAGAACCGTAACCAATAACAACAACTTCATCAAGAACTTCCGTATCTTCTTCCAAAGTCACTTTTACATTGCTTTGTCCTTTCAAAGCAATATCCTGAGTTTTATAACCAACGAAACTAACTTGTAGGACAGCATTTTCCTGAACATTGTTAAGAGTAAAGTTACCATCAACATCTGTGATAGTACCATTAGTAGTTCCTTTCACTAAAACACTCGCACCGATAACTGTTTCACCCGTTTTGTCTAATATGACACCCGTAATAATTTTGCCTTGTGCAAGAATGTTTAGATGACAGCTTATTAAAAGAAGCATTAACAAGCATAACTTTTTGTGTAAAATTCTCATAGACTATTAATATAAATTGGTTGATTAATTAATTCAAGATTAACCGTCCGATGCAACTGTTATCGGACACAGAGCTTATGAATGCAAAGTTAAATATAGACAAACTTAACAAAATACACCTACTGATACAAATACTATCCTTTTTGACTTTCTCTTAAGAAAAAAGGAACTTTATAAATAATAAGAAGCTGACAATCAAAGTTTTTATAACAATTTTGATAGTAGACTATTCATTTTGACATTAATCAAAATCCTCGTTCTCCACCTCAGTCTCCCGACCAAAAGAACGATATTCCAATGGGGTAAACCCTGTGCGTTTTTTAAATAATGAAAAGAAATGTTCGGTAGACTTATAATCGAGCATAAAAGAAATCTCTTTAACGGAATGAGAAGTACCAACCAATAATTGTTTGGCTTTACGCAACTTCAATTCCTGGAAATATTTAGCCGGTGCATAACCTGTATAGTCCTTGAATACTTTCCGGAACCAGGAATAGCTGATATTCAATTTCATAGCCAACTCTTCAGGATCAATATCCTTAAAGACATTCTCATTCATTATAATCTTGGCCTGTTCAATCTTCTGATCAACATCGCCCACCTCAAAAATTTTATTTTTAGAAATGGACAGTATCATACCTACTATGTGCAGCACTATACCGCCAAGATACTGTTGGGAAGATATTTTATCCGCTTCCGCTATTTCCAAAGCACGGGAAAAAAGAGACACCAACTCCTCATTCAAACCCACCTCAAGCACTTGATTGTCTTTAGACAAGAAACCGCCTTTCACCAAATTATCAATGACAGGACCTTCAAAACCGATATAATATTCGTTCCATCCGGTTTGGCGATAAGGGTGATAAGTATGCCATTGACCGGGAAACAATACCATTAGACGTCCTTTGCATACCTGCTTTTCCGGCGTTGTTTCCGAGGAAAACAAACCCCGTCCTTTCGTGATATAAACCAATTGATACTCACGCAAGACACGTCCTTTCTGGGCATTAAAGAAATAGCCGGAAGGATGATCCTTCAATGGATACGGAGAGTCCGGCTGAATGGATTGAAAGCCGACAGTATTTACCCACAGACCAAACTTTTGGTCCATGTCATTTACGATAAGGTACTTAAATTCCACTCCTAAATCATTGTAATTCTTAGTCATACCACGTGTCCTTCATGATGGGTTCGGGACAAAAATAGGAAATATTTGTGAAATAAGAGATACCTATGGAAGATTTAATAAAAAAAGTCCCGTCTGGAAGTATCTTTGTGTTTCCAGACGGGATTAACATACTATCTAAAAGGATTATTACTTTTTGACTACAATTTTATCGTATTGCTGTTCAGCCTTAATCTCTGTATACTTCGGCGCATCCATCATTTCAATCAATGCGCGGAGAACAGGTCCTTCACCCATCGGATCATTCTCTTGGGTAGGACGGTTGTAGTAGTATGCAGGCGACGGCATGATACCCGTTCCGACACAGATTTTGGTCACATCGCCTTTGTCGGACATCAGTGTCATCATTCCTTTCAGCCCCTGCTCGGCAGCATAAATGAAATCAGGATGCAGCCAACCATGCTTTACACCACGTGCGATACCAAAAACAAACATGGCTGTACCCGTAATTTCCTCATAGGAATCTTCCTTATCAAGAAGCTGATGCCAAAGACCGTTCTTACCCTGATAACGCACTACACCGCTACATTGACGGCGGAAGCACTCCAGAACCTCAGGACGCATAGGATGATTCTGCGGCATCACTGCAAGCAAATCGGCAGTTGCCATGAAAACCCAACCGTTGGCACGACTCCAATGAGCAACACCGTGCTCGTCCGTATCCGTATGATAGCAATGATAGAGAATCCGTTTTTCAGGACACCACAAATATTTGTGATATTTGATTACCTGATTGGCAGCATCATTGATATAACTCATGTCACCGGTCATCTTAGCCATACGTGCAAGGAAAGAGATAGCCATGAAAGCATCATCAGCCCAGATGGTATTTTCATGAGGCCAGATACGGGCAATAGTACCGTCAGCCAAACGAGGCTCGCCATAGTTCAAGTGCTCGGCTGTTTCATTAATATAATTCAAGAAAGAATTATTCGGATGCTTCATCTGCAGGTCAATCAGGCTGGCTCCCATAGGGCCGTTATCATCCAAACGCTTTCCACGGAATATCATGTGCCAACTCAATTTACGAACGCCATACCATCCTTCATTTTTCATTGCCTGATCATACTGTTTCTTAAAGAAGTCAAGATTACCCTCGTTAAATACGAAATTCATATTTTTAAGAACATAATCATCATACTTCTTCGCTCCCGTTTTATCGGCCAATTCCATTAAAGCGATATGGGTTACTCCATTGGTATAATGCCAATTATTGTATTTACATGCAACCTTGACATTCATATCCAAAGGCAAGTTCTTGACAGACTTATAGGTTTTACCGGTCTTGGTATTCTTAAACTCATAAGTAGTAGTTGCAAGGATACGGTCTGCTATTTTCACAGCAAGGTCAGAAGCCGAAAGTTTAGCTTCAGCTGCCGTCTTCATTGGTGTCTGCGAAAAAGCAGTGACAGCTGTTAAAAACAGCACACATGAAATAATAGTTTTCTTCATGGTAATTCAAATTATAATTAAAAAGCTTTACGATACAAAGTCTCAATATCTTCGACAGAAGTAGGACGAGGATTACCGCCCGTACAAACGTCATTGAAGGCATCAACAGCCAATTGATGCAAGTCTTCCTCTTTTACATTTATCTCATGTAGCTTTTGAGGAATGCCAATGCTCAATGACAGCTTCCGGACTGCATCCACAGCCGCACGCACTCCTTCTGCCTCGGTCATACCCACCGTATCTACTCCCATAGCTTTAGCTATATGAAGATATTTGGGGGCAGCCGGAGACTCTGCATTATATTCCATCACATAGGGCAACAGCAATGCATTGGCAACTCCATGCGGAGTATCATAATGAGCGCCCAACGGATGCGCCATGGAATGAACAATACCCAAACCTACATTACTGAATCCCATACCGGCAATGTACTGAGCCTGTGACATCGCTTCGCGAGCTGCGACATCATTGCCATCGTCTACCGCAGCTTTCAGATTAGCGGCAATCATTTCGATGGCTTTCAACTCAAACATATCGGACATCGCCCAGGCGCCCGGTGTTATATAGCTTTCAATGGCATGCGTCAAAGCGTCCATTCCTGTTGCAGCAGTCAGCCCTTTCGGCATGGAATACATCAGTTCCGGGTCTACAATCGCCACAACCGGAATATCATTAGGGTCTACGCAGACCATCTTCTTCTTTGCATCTTCATCTATTATCACATAATTGATAGTGACTTCAGCAGCTGTTCCAGCCGTTGTAGGCAATGCAAAAGTCGGGACAGCCTTATGACGGGTTGCAGCTACACCCTCCAATGACTTCACATCTGCAAAATCCGGATTATTCACAACAATGCCGATACCTTTTGCCGTATCAATGGAAGAGCCACCGCCCAGCGCTACAATAAAATCAGCACCGGATGCTTTAAAAGCGGATACGCCATTCTGTACGTTCGCAATCGTCGGATTTGCCTTTACATCACTGAAAAGCTCATAAGGAATACGATTCTTTTCAAAAACTTCAATTATTTTGTCTGCGACTTTAAAACGGATCAGGTCTTTATCTGTCACAAAGAACGCTTTCTTAAAACCTCTACGCATGGCTTCCACCGCAATTGTTTTCCGACAGCCTGCTCCGAAATAAGAGGTTTCGTTCAATATCATTCTGTACATATACTTCACTTTTATTTGGGTAAATTAAAAGCCACAGTCATCTCTTTCATTTGTTCCTGACTCATTCCGTCCGGTTCAAAGCCCATATTTTTAGCTGCAATGTAAATCAGTGCAGATTTATTCAACACATCTACCTGGTCAAAAGCAGACATAATATCCACATCTACAGCAAAGACTCCATGCTTTTCCCACATAGCTACATCATAATCGTTCAAAGCCTCAATAGTAGCGTCAGCCAATTTTACCGAACTTGGCAATTCATAAGGAATTATACCCAATCCACGAGGACAGAACGCCTTTGTTTCCGGAATCATACTCCAAAGCAGATTGGTAGCCACATCCTTCTCCAGGAACTTCTTGTTATGGGTCATAGCAATCAATTCGATAGGATGTGTATGCAAAGATGCTCTGTAAGGAGAGCCTTTTTCAAGCAGATAATTATGCACGGCAAGATGAGAAGGCAATTCCGATGTAGGCATTACAGGCTGGTCTGCTATAATTACGTAGCTGGCACAGTCATCCAGAATACGGATGATTGAACCGTTTGCCATAGGCCAACGTGCCAAATCACGCATACGCATCTGAGTACCTTTACAATAAAAATAACCACCTTTCAGATAAGGGAGTACTTTTCCTATCTGTTTTACTTCGCTGATAGCCGGCAAAGCCCGGATTTCATCATCTACATATTCAGTGATGTTTAAAGTTATATTACCACCATTACGTTCTGCCCAACCTTTTTGCCAAAGATAACCGGCCACTTCTGCCGCTTGATTGACTTCATAAGCCAATTCGGGACGATTTTCAAGAATTGATTTCATGTGTCTATTTAATTACAGTTTATTAGATATTATTTTTATGCTTGCGCCATCGCCACTACAATAATAGAAGCGATGAGAACGGCCAATCCCAATATTAATACGCCTATTGTACGGGAACCGCACCCCTTCCATTCTTTCAGCAGGATTCCCCAGACATTACTGAATGTAACATTCAGCGACATCAGTATACTCCAGGAAAATGCAAGCAATATCGGACTGCCGCCTAAAAAACTCTTACCCATTTCCAGACCGAAAAATTGCGAATACCATAATACTCCGGCAAGAGCACAGAACAAAACATTATTCACAAGGACATCGCCGCTGACCGACAAATACTCCTTACCCGTCCTATTCTTTATATTTTGCTGGATACAATAAGCCGCATTCGTACAGAACCCGCCCAAAGTTACCAGAAAGATAACAGGAAGTCCGGCATACAACGGAGCCACCCCACCTGCCAGCGCCGCCTCCTTAATAGGCGTTCCGGCATCCAGGCCGAGGGCAAAACAGGCACTCATCACACCTGCCAGCAAAGCAACCAGCAACCCTTTTGTCAACGCAAAATCTTTCACGGCAGCCTTTTTTTCCTCCTCACTCATATTTCTGGAGCGTAGGCTGCCCGCATAACCGATAATGGCAATTCCCGCCAAAGTGATGCAAACACCAATAAGGAGCATCAGACCGTCACCGTGCAGCAAATCTTTCCCTGCAAACAGAGCCGGGAACAGGGTTCCGAAACCGGCACAGGTACCCAAAGCTATACTTTGTCCTAAAGCAACGCCCAAATAGCGCATACTCAATCCGAATGTCAGACCGCCGACACCCCAAAGGACACCGTAAATAATAGCCGGCAATGCACCACCGGCTCCCCAAAGTTCTATCAGGCTGCCATCGGCAGGAATGGCAAGTAAAGCGCCGAGCAGCGGAAAAACAAGCCAGGCAAAAATGCCCTGTACCAACCAGAAGTTTTCCCAGGACCAACCTTTGACTTTATTGATAGGTACATACGAGCTGCTCTGCCCAAAGCTTCCCACAGCGATAATTAATAATCCTATTAGTGTATTCATGATAATCAACGGTTAATGTTCTATGAGTAATGAAAGTAGCGGGCAAAGATATGCTTTCCCCGCTAAACACTATCACTAACTCTGATAAACTTAGTTACGTCTGGATGTAACCTCAGCTTCGTATTTTTCTATTTCAGCAATGAATTCTTCACCTACCGGAACATTATTCTTCAAACAGAACATATCCCAAACGGCATTCCAAGGCAAAGCTTTAGCTTCTTCCAACAGGGCAAGACGCTGGAAGCCCTGACCGGCAGCCTCATACTCGCGAAGTTTAGCCAACGGTTCCAGCAATGCCCGCAACATACATTTCTGTGCGGCACGGGTACCGATGACATAAGCGCCTATACGGTTGATGGAAGCATCGAAATAATCAAGACCGATGTGTACACGGTCCAAGGCATTGCAACGGACAATCTCCTGGAAGAGTTCGAGAGTCGGGTCATCCATAATAGTCACATGGTCGGAATCCCAACGTATCGGACGACTTACATGAAGCATCAGTTCGGGTACGAACAGCAACATGGACGAAACTTTATCAGCAGCACTCTCCGTAGGATGGAAGTGACCCGTATCGATTGTTATCAGTTTCTGGTGTTGCACGCTATAACCTACACAGAATTCATTAGAGCCCACTGTATAGCTTTCCAGACCGATACCGAATACTTTAGATTCCAGACAGTCCTTCATATTTTTATATTCCGTAGCAAAAATCCGGTCGAGAGAGTCTTTAAACAGTTCACGGTATTTCATACGGTTTACCGTAACATCCTTGCTACCGTCGTGTACCCAAAGATTCATGATGCAAGGATCGCCCTGACGGCGTCCCATCTCTTCCGCAATGGCACGGCAGCGTTTGGTATGTTCAATCCAGAAATCACGGATGCCTTTATCCGGATTGGCTAAAGACAAGTTACCGCTTTTAGGATGTGAGAAAGAAGTCGAGTTGAAATCCAGTTTCATCCCGTTTTCAGCCGCCCATTGCATCCAGCTTTCAAAATGTTTCACTTCCACCTGGTCACGGTCAACAAACGTACCGCCGAAATCACCGTAAATTTCATGCAGGTTCAAGCGATGTTTACCCGGTATATAAGAAGCGGCCTTTAAGATGTCGCTACGCAATTCTTCCATATTACGGGCCTTACCGGGATAATTACCTGTAGTCTGGATACCGCCGGTCAGCGAGCTGCCCGACTCAAAGCCGATAACATCATCGGCCTGCCAGCAGTGCATGGAGATTGCAACCTTCTGGAGCTGTTCCATTACCTTTTCCACATCTATCCCAAGAGCAGCATAACGTTCCTTTGCCACTTCATAAGCCTTTGTTATTAATTCTTCTTTCATGATACTGATTTATTTAATATTATTTTAAACATTAATGATTCATTGTCACCTGTTTGAAGTGTAAATATGCGGCATCCCACACGTCCGTATCTTCCGGATAGAAAGTTTCCAAAGAAATAGAACGATTGATCAACTGGCGCATGGAAGCAATATCTTTTGCCGTTCCCGCCGCCAATGCCTGAATCATGATATTACCGATTGCCGTAGCCTCAGACGGGCCTGCCACAACAGGAATACCGACAGCATTGGCTGTCCAACGGTTCAATAATTCATTACGGCTTCCTCCGCCAATAACGTGAAGTGTCTCTATCGGATGAGGAGAAAGAGTGCGAAGATTATCCAAAACCTGACGATAGCGCAGAGCAAGGCTCTCAAAGATACAACGTACAATTTGCCCCCGTGTCTGCGGAACAGGCTGATGAGAATCCGAACAGAACGTCTGTATAGCCTGTTCCATATCGGCAGGATTAGCAAACAGGACATCATCAGGATTAATCAGACTGCGGAACGGCTCACTGGCATTCGCTTCGGCTATCAGTTCCGGATAAGATGTCTGTCCCCACGCCGCACGGCAGCGTTCCAACAGCCACATCCCACAAATATTTTTCAATAGACGGATAGTGCCATCCACACCGCCTTCATTCGTAAAATTCAAAGATTCGGTTTCCTCTGTAATAACCGGCCCCTTCGTTTCCACTCCCATTAAAGACCAGGTTCCGCTGCTCAGATAGGCAAAATCAGGATTCATTGCAGGAACCGAAGCCACAGCAGAAGCCGTATCATGCCCGGCAACTGCGATTACAGGTATATCTCCCAATCCGGTCATGCGCTGTACTTCCTTTGTCAATGTTCCTATTTTCTCACCGGGATAAACAAAACGGCCGAAATTACTTTCCGTCAGTCCGAGTTCGCGCAATAAAGCATCTTCCGGTTTACGGGTGTTTGCATTGACCAACTGCGCCGTACTGGCAATGGTATATTCCGTTACCATTTCACCGGTCAGCATATAACTCAAAGCATCCGGTATAAAAAGCAATTTATCGGCAGCGGCCAATGCACTGTCATTATTACGTCTCAATGTATCAAGCTGGAACAAAGAGTTGAAATTCATCACTTGAATACCCGTCCACTCATAGACCTGCTTGCGGGCAACCTTTTTAAAGAAAGCCTCAGGCGCTCCGGCTGTATGAGGATCACGGTACGAATAAGGCTGACGAAGAAATCCGCCGTCTTTACCTACACAGACAAAATCCACTCCCCATGTATCAATGCCGATGGAAGTAATTTCCACATCCTTTCCCTACACGACGCTCTTCCGATCTGCTCATATATATCCCAATAAAAATGTCCGCCGGTTTCAATCAGATGATTCGGGAACCGATTCACATCTTCCATTTCCAATCCTTCCGGTGTGAAAGTTCCCAAGATGGTACGGCCGCTGGTAGCTCCCAAATCGACCGCAAAAAAACATTGTTTCATGGTAATTAGTTTTAGTCGCTATTTCATGATACAAAAATAGGGGAATCATCCCCTATTCCTTGTACTTATTTTGACTGAAAGGGTGTCAGATTTGACAATCCGTTTCATCCGCTATTACCACATCCGGTCCTCTATTTCACATCCTCACAAAAACGGGTGACAATTTGCTCGCCTTCCGTATTCCGGATGGTTACGTTCTTCATCGTAACGGCCTTGCTATAAACAAATTCGGCTCCCAATCGGGAAGTTATATCAACATCTTCCAAAACCACATTTTCAATCGGCATTTCCGGGATACCGTTGAAGAACAATGCACGACGGGCGCCTGCGCATACTAAATTCTTCACATGAATATTCCGGAAACAAGGAGTTGTTTCATCCACAGGAAGAGGCTCTACTTTAGCCGGAACTTTTTCACCGCTCTCCAACACTTCAACGGCAGATTTTCCACCATAATAAAGATTGAAAGTAATCGGTTCGGTCGGAATATCCATCATAGACACATTGGTAATCCATATATTTTCAACAATACCGCCACGACCGCGCTTGCTCTTAAAACGCAGTCCCACATCCGTTCCCAGGAACTGGCAATTGCTGACGGATACATTACGTACCCCGCCACTCATCTCACTGCCGACAACGAAACCGCCATGGCCTTTAAATACCGTGCAGCCATCTACCACTACATTTTCGCAAGGACGTGCACGACGGCGACCATCTTCATCCTTACCGCTTTTCAGACAGATTCCGTCATCTCCCACATCAAAGGTAGAATTCACAATCAGCGCGTTTTTACAAGATTCCAAATCCAGTCCGTCACCGTTCTGCGCATAGCTCGGATTACGCACCTGCACATCTTCAACCAGCACATTCTCACACATCAGCGGATGCAGGTTCCACGCCGGAGAGTTCTGGAAAATCACCCCTTGCAACCACACATTCTTACACTCTATCAGACTCACCATCACCGGACGAAGGAAATGACGGACACTTTGCCACTCTTCTTCCGTTTTCAGATTCTGGGGGACATTCATATTGCTGATAGTATCCCCTTTCAAAGTTTCAGGATAAGGAAACCAGTAGGTAGGACGTTTATATACACCGCCACGGGCTGTTGTCTGCTTCCAGACGCTCTCCGTAACCTTCTCACGCTTCAACGGACGCCAGTAATGGCCGTTTCCGTCAATTGCCCCTTCGCCGGTTATAGCTACATTTTCCAGGTTACGGCCGGAAATCGGAGACTGGCAACGACGGGTATCCAACCCCTCAAACACTGTTTCCACCAAAGGATAGAGGTCCACATCAGGAGAGAAAAGGATAACAGCCCCTTTTTCCAAATGCAAGTCGATATTGCTTTTCAATACGATCGGCCCTGTAAGCCAAACACCGGCAGGAACAACAAGATGTCCTCCCCCTTGTTCGGAAAGGGCATTGATTGCATCGGCAAAAGCCGATGTACATAGAGTTTCCCCATTACCGACGGCATTAAACTCTTTCAGATTGACCGTACGGTCGGGAAATCTCGGCGCTTCCACACGAGGCATGTCAAAAGGCAGGTTACGATAGACAGCTTCATATTTATAGTCCGTAGACTGGCAAGAACTGAATATCCATAAACAAACAGCAGCAATTACATACAATGGTTTTGTCATTCTTAATAGCGTTTTAAAGTTAGCAAACATACCGGAACATCTTATTCCGATACATGTATTAATTATCTCCTAAATAATAAGACGGTACGGGTGCTTGAGGATACCCCATGCTACGATGAGCCACATAACTACGGTACAAAGCGTCCTGCATCAACGTTACCCTACGGTCTGTCGCAGGAATATCGGTGCGGTAAATACGCAGTTCGCCGGGCAAAGCCGTTATCAGTTCCTCGCGCCAGTCACCTTCCATATCAGCCATCAGTAATATATCCCCCTTGATATTTTCCGTCAATATCTCACCTTTCCATTTCCAGATGCTCTGACTACGTCCACCGGAAGAGGAGCCTGCTCCCCAACGGTTATTGTCTCCTTTAAATGTCTCACGCAACAAATCAGCATCCCACCATATCCAGTTACGGCAGCCGGGAATCTCATCTTGAGCTACTTGCAGTTTCTTCCCGTCGGCAGTAAGCAAATATCTGTCGGTACTTCCCCCCTTACGGTCTTCGCTGGCAAAACACTCCAAACCGGGATGAGCAGGATCAAAATCCGTTACCATACCGTCACCTACATGATAAGTAGTATGACCGATGCTCCATATCAATTTACCCGTAGCCGCATCCACTACTGAAACGCCACGGCCATCTTCCTTTTTGGGTTCACTTACCATAAACACCTGCATGCCTTCCCTATCGGGATGCAACTTGCAAAGATATGCCTTGTCGCTATGTCCCAAGCCCGAAGACCACAAAAGTGTTCCGTTATCATCAAGCATACAGGAACCTAACATAACCTCATCACGGCCGTCACCGTCCACATCGGCAGTAACCATGCTGTGCGCACCCATACTGCGGACAACAGGATTCTCCTCATCACCGTCCCAACGCCATGCACGTTCCAATTTACCGTTTTTCAACATCCAGGCATCCACAACCATCAGCTTGTAAGTGCCGCGTGCCGCCAATATAAACGGGGTCTTTCCGTCTAAATAGGCAGCCCCCATCTGATTACGATTCTGACGAATCAGATTTCCGTAACGGTCATTGCGCTCAGGCCAATCCACCCGGTCTATCTCCTGTCCGGTCATGCCGTCCAGTACGGAAAGATATTCACTCCCGCCGCAAACACGTCCTTTCTCGTTTTTCACATAGTCAGCACCCGCTGTTTTAATCGCCACCTCAGCCTTACCGTCACCATTGAAATCGTATACGATGAAAGGCGAGTACCAGATACCCGGTTCAATCCCCGGTCCCATATCGTATGTCCATAGGTAAGTACCGTCACTCAAATAAGCGGATATTTTATACGTTTTTCCGGTAGTATCACCCGGCATGCCCGGATCCACATTCGTTTCGGGAGTACGGACGATATAATCATAAGTTCCGTCCCCGTTCAGGTCGGCCAATGCTATCTTTCCTGCTTTTGCATTATCTTTCAAGCGGATAGATGTATAAGGCTTCAAATCGGATAACACGACCTTCCGTTTTTCCGATACAACCGGCTTCTGTCCTTTGACAACAGCTTCCACCCAATAGACGGCTTGTGCATGAGGAGCGGTGTCCACAAAGTCACAAGTACGGGAAACGGCCTTTTTCGTCAGGCGACAAGCCTTTCCGCCCACCTCACGATATACATGGAAAGCCGTGGCGGGAGCATCCGATGCCAGCAAACGCCAGCTGAGATACACAGATTTGCCGTCCCGGGAAGGGGCAACCGCCAGTCCGCGATTTAAATTTTCAGTAATCCGTTCTTGGGCAAATCCCTCTACCAACGGTTTCGGTTCATGCTTAGGATCAAGGATTTCATAGAAATAGTTTCGTTCACGCGGGTCTTGAGCATATAAAGAGCAGAAAGCGCAAACAAGCGCTACTCCGCCCAGACTGATTTTTTTCATTGCATTTCGTTTTTAGTTATCTTCAGTGGTATAATACGTACAGGGCCTAATAATCCGCTTGGTACAGGTTCCCAGCCGGCATAAGTCCCTTTTTTATAACCAAGCGCTGCAATATTTATATCTTTGAAGATGCGCCACTTCACTCCACGGCGATCCATATCGGCTATGCGATTGGCAGGAAGATTGGTTACTTCTATTTCCAAAGTATTCTTTCCCGGACACAGGTATTGCCCGACGGAGCAACAATAGGGCACAGCCCATAAAGTGGCAACATCCCGGCCATTGATACGTACACGGGCGCTTTCACGGACATCGCCAAGTGAGAGTAACCAGTCCTGGGCCGAGGCCGGATTTTCAATCACAAAAGTGGTTGTATAACAGCCTATTCCCATCGTCGTTTTAGCACCTTCAAAGGATAAATCCGTCCATGAGCCCAAAGCAACGGAATCCGGCACACTATGTACCGCAGGAGCGCTTTCCACAAACCGCAGGTTCCATAAGCCGGACAGTTCGACAGCTCCCCGTGCAGCAGTCTGATACTTCCATTCCGGAGCCTGTACGTCAGCTTCCGTAAAAGTTTTCAATATGGCAGATTCTCCGGAAGCCAATTGCAAATAAACTTCCGTCTTTCCATCCTTCTGACGCAAACGAGCCTTGCCGGAAACGCCGTTCATCGGATTATAAAGCATGGCCGAACGTGCAGGCACAGCCAACGGTATCCAACTTTCCGTATCTTTTCCGGTCAGTGCGGAAATGAAATAATGATAACCTTCTGGGTTCTTCCGACGAATACAGCTCAAATCAAAAGAAGTTTTCATCGCTTCCGGTATAGCAACAGTCTGCGCCAGTGTACGGACATAATCCGTACCGAAGAACACCGTCTTACCTTTACCTTGTTTATTTCCTAATTTCTTTACCTGCTCCAGAGTACCCTTAAAGTCCGTACGGCGCTGTTCCAACCTGGCATACCCCGGAACATCCTCCGGATACCGGTCCAGAAACACAACGGTCGCCCCCTCTTTTGCCAATTCGAGCAGGCGGGCAAGTACGTCCGCAGGCATTAAACGTGCACCGGGAACAATCAGCGCTTTATAAGCTGTTCCGCCTGACGTCACAATTTTCTTATCACGGCAGGTGGCCGTACGAATGAAGTTATCGGAAATATAATCCATATCATAACCAGCATCGTTAATGCGGTGCACCGCTTCTATAAAGCCCGGAGCACGCCGTGCCATTTTATGAATATCAAACATCAGCAGACGTCCGTCCTGCTCCTGCCACATATCATATACCGGCAAATACACAAGGAAGTCATTATCCGGCTGTCCCATCTGCAAAAAACTCTGGCAACGGGATATATATTGAAAGAAAGCAGGCGCATCATGCCAGATGCTGTTCGTCGGACTCATATCCACCGTAGCATAAAACTTCCAGCCGGGCCAGGCAGCCTCAGCAGGAGAATAAGTCGTACCATGGAAGAAAGTATGATTGACGCCGGAAACGAACATGAGGTCGATATCCGGCTTGCACTGTGACAGAGAAGTGCGGAAATGTTCCGTCAGCCAAGTAAAAGTTTCTGAAGAAGTATAAGGTTTACCGGCAATATGAGCACCCGAAGATGCGTATTTCAACATGGAGAGGTCGGAATCATTGGGACGCGTCAGCGAATCCTTACGCAATCCCCGTATACCGAAATCAGACAAACCGAAACCTTCGCACTCCGGAATATCCACCGTAGCATAAAGGTCTATCAGATTTCCCGGCGAGCCATGAGCCTGATTTCTGGTTTTAGCCCCGTGCCGATGTGCCCACTCCGTCCACTGACGGGTGAAATTCTCCTGCAACAGTTCACCGAGAGTTTCACGATAATCGGAGATGATACGCCGGGTCTTGTCCGAACGCTCCCCTGCCGCCAGAAACTCCGGCAGGTGTTCTTCCAGTTTATAACCGCGACGCGCCAGAAACTCATCAAAAAGTCCTTCCGACCAGTCCGCCCCGTAAACCTCATAGGAGTCGTTAAAGAAATTATGGGGATAAGCTGTAGCACCACCTGCCGTATCCTTGAACTTTCCGTCAAAAGCGCGTTCAAAGCGTCCGAGATAGTTTTTCACGGCACGGGCCGAGAAATGATTCATCACATACCCCTCACCGCCGGGTGCCGCACGCTTCACCTTCTGCAAAGTCTTGCCGCAAAAGGCGGCAATCAAACGCCAGCTCCCTTTCGGAGCTTTCCAGCATAACATTCCGTCTTTTACCTTATCCGTCAAATCCAGACACTTCCCCGTATCGGAAAAGGCCATCAGGCGCTCCAGTTTGGCATAAGGCTTTTGTTTTTTATCGGCAACCTCTATTCTCTGATCAAGCGTATTCCCGCCTTCTAACCGATATTCCGTAACAAACAGTTTGCAGGCGGCATCCTCTATCCCCACTTCAGGGCCTCCGAAAGGCCAGCCGGTACCGGTGTTCATATCAATCTGCATGCCCAGACGAGACGCTTCACTTTCCGTATATTGCAGCATCTGCATCCATCGGGGAGAGAGAAACGAAATATCCTTCGCATCATTTCCCTGTACGCCATAAATCGGAGTAATCTCCATCGTACCCATTCCCGCCGCAGCATATGCTTCCAGATTACAGGTCAGGTTTTCCTTATCCACCGCACTTCCCATCCACCACCAGCGTGCAGCCGGTTTGGCATCCAAACCAATCTCCGGCCACGAAACATCTTGTGCAGACAAAAAACCTGCACAAAATGCAAACATGGCAATACAAAACAATCGATTCATACCTATTTTATTTTCTCCAGTTCCAGACATCCCATAATGAACGGTCCCGTTGCTTTGGCGTCATTATCCCTCATCTTTTCACCTATATAATATTCAAAACTTCCGTCGCGATACGGATGACCGCCCAAACCGCCAACCTGGCAACAACGGGTCAGAGTCAGCGTTCCGTCCTGTTTCTCCACCAGCAATTTATCTTTCAAGCCCTGCAGAGCCTTTTCCGCTACAGCGCGGTATCTGGCATCGATATATCCTTTATTCACTGCTTTTGCATAAGCATACATACATTGGGTGGTCACGGATGCCTCAGGGAAATTACCCTTGCGTTTAGGCTGGTCGATAACCTGATACCAAAGTCCCGCTTTATCCTGATATTTCGGCAATGTCTCCGCCAATCCGCGGATATAGCCAATCATGTCGGCACGTCCCGGATGATTTTCGGGTATATAGTCCAAAGCATCTACCAGCGCCATAAACCACCAGCCTATACTGCGTCCCCAGAAGTTGGGAGAATGTCCGGTTTCCGGGTTCGCCCAACGCTGGCTCTTGCTTTCGTCCCACGCATGATGATACAGTCCTGTCTTGGCATCATAGGTATGTTTATGACAGAGACGGAACTGCTTCACCGCCTCATCAATCCATTCCGGTTTATTGAATTCCGCACCATACTGCGCCATAAACGGAGAAGCCATATACAGTCCGTCCAGCCACATCTGATGCTGATAAATCAGTTTATGCCAGAATCCGCCTTCCAAAGTACGGGGCTGGTTCTTCAACTGTTTGATAAGAATATCCATTGCCGCTTTATATCGTTGGTCGCCGGTTTCACGGTAAAGGTCAAACAGCACCTTTCCGGAGTTAATGAAATCCAGGTTATAAGTGGACTTATCATACAGATGGATTTCCCCCTTTTCATTAATCAGAGAGTCGGCCCATTGCTTCACATAATCATAGTAACGACGTTCGCCCGTTGCTTTCCACATCTGCAACATGGCGCAGCAACCCACTCCCTGGGCATAACCGAAGAACAGACGCTTGCCGTGATCCAACCGGTAAGCCTGCGGGAAACGCATCATCTCGGAGTCGGCAAACCAACGCGCATACGAGCCTTGTTCCCATGTATCCGTACGGAAAGGCACTGCGGGCAAACCCGACTTATTATAAAGATTTACACGGAAGAAGTTACAAAAGCCGTAACGTACGGCAACCGGCTCCGCTACCTGCGGAGCGGAAACTTCCAGCCGGCTACCTTTTATCACAGCCACCGCCGGATAGAAACGCCGGTCGGCTCCCGCAACCAGAAAGCCCTTGACCGGAGCATTCTCAGGTGTCATCAAACCGTCTTCGGCATATTCAAAACTCAATACAGCCTTATTGCCGCTGACTTTCATCGTTTTGAAGAGCGGGCCGGAGTATGCCACATCCTTCCCATATTGTTTGGCAAGCGCCCACAAAGCCATGCGTTCACCCGCCACGCGCTTATTACGCGGATGAATATCCGTAGAATCCGCCGCATCCGTAACAACCGCCATGCCCACATTCTTCAGCCCGCTTTGCCATGTCTTGAGCTGTGCTTCACGAATACCGGCCGGCTGTCCTTTATGCGGAGCAATCTGCATGAAATAGAACGGCATGTCGGGTTGCTTCCATTCTTTCCGCCAACTGTTAATCATATTGGTGAATACCTGCTGATATTTTTCATGACGAATGGCATTCGATTCTCCCTGATACCAGATATTTCCTTTCACCGTATATCCCAGAATAGGATGAATCATACCGTTCCAAAGCGTAGCGGGGACCTTGCAATATCCCTTCTCCTGCTTCACATTCTTCAAAGCAAAATCTTCAAGTACATCTGCATAGAGCGGATTGTTCTTCATAACACTCATTTTCGTCCACGATTCCGCATGCGTACCTCCCCATGTAGACTGTATCATACCTACCGGCACATTCAATTCCTTATGCAACCGGCGTCCGAAAACGAATCCCACAGCCGAGAAGTCATACAGGTTTTTCGGCGTGCACACCAGCCACCGGCCTTGACAGTCATCCATTTCACCGTCGGGAGCCAACTGATGTTCCACCCGGAACAGACGAAGTTCCGGATAATCCGCGTCCTTCATCTCCTCGGCTTCCGTTATCATACCGGTCATCCATTTTTTATCGGGATGCTTGCAAACCGGATATTCCATATTGGATTGTCCGGTACAGAGCCATACTTCACCTACCAATACATTATTAATAGTAATCGTATTCTCACCGCTCACCGTAACAAACTGCCCTTTTGCAGCCGCAGGCGTTTTCAGCTTCACAGTCCATTTGCCGTCAGCCGCAGCCTTGGTTGTCACGGTTTTATCCGTCCATGACGCTTTTACCGAAACCCGTTCACCGGGCGTTGCCTTTCCCCACAGATTGACTTGCGCGTTTTGCTGCAATACCATATTATCGGAAAAGATAGCCGGAAGTACCACTTTGGCAGAAACGGAACCTGCCAATACTAAAAGAAAGGAAATTAATCCAAGTAGTTTTTTCATGTGCCTTTGATAGTTTTAATAGAATTAAGAAATGAACTTTATTCTGTATTGCAAAAATAAGAGCTTCACGGCAAACGGACTCTGAGCCTTTTGGCAGTTCTCTTATTGTTTTTGTCGTTTATTACCTACTCCACCTCGCCCAAGACACGGTTATACTTGCCGTTTCTCTTACGGCAGCCAGAGATAAACCGCACGCAGACAGCTTGCACTTACCCCACACTGAGTTTTTCAGGCTACCTGTCTGAAGTTGTCGCAAAGATATAATTAAAAGATTTCCGATAAAAGGCTTTTAATTATATTCCAAACCTGCATACATATACCGTCTTTTTTACGTTTTTTGCATATTAAAGAATAAAAAAATCCCATTTCTGTATATTCTTTCCAAAATATTCCCTACTTTTGCACCAACTTAAGAATAATTATACAGAAACATGAAAAAGAAAGCCAATCGGTTAGATGCCATCAAGATGATTATCTCAAGCAAAGACATCAGTTCTCAGGAAGAGCTGTTGCAGGCTTTGGACAAAGAGGGCTTTGAGCTGACACAAGCCACCTTGTCACGCGACTTGAAACAGTTGAAAGTAGCCAAAGCGGCCAACATGAACGGGAAATATGTATATGTTCTTCCCAACAACATCATGTACAAGCGCAGCAACGACCAGAGCGCAAGCGAAATGCTGATGACCAGCGGCTTCATTTCTCTCCATTTCTCCAAGAACATTGCCGTCATCCGCACCCGGCCCGGCTATGCCAGCAGCATGGCTTATGACATCGACAACCGCGAATGTCCCGCCGTACTGGGCACCATTGCCGGCGACGACACGATCATGATGGTTCTGCACGAGGCTGCATCCCACGAAGAGGTGCGTATGTTTCTGTCACAAATCATTCCTAACATAAAGTAAACCTGTACAACTATATTACAACGAATATATAACGAAATAAAAGAAATGGATTCGAAACAGATTGATGTGATGGTGGCCGACGCCTCACATGAAGTTTACGTGGATAAGATTTTGGATACCATCCGAGAAGCTGCCAAGGTGCGCGGAACGGGCATCGCAGAACGCACACACGAATATGTGGCGACTAAAATGAAAGAAGGAAAAGCTATCATAGCTTTATGTGGAGACGAATTTGCAGGTTTCACCTACATAGAAAGCTGGGGAAACAAGCAGTACGTGGCAACATCGGGCCTCATCGTACATCCCGATTACCGCGGCTTGGGACTGGCCAAACGTATCAAGACGGCTTCTTTCCGCCTGGCACGCCTGCGGTGGCCCAAAGCCAAGATATTCAGTCTGACCAGCGGAGCGGCCGTTATGAAAATGAATACCGAACTGGGCTACGTACCGGTTACTTTCAATGAACTGACAGACGACGAGGCTTTCTGGAAAGGCTGCGAGGGCTGTATCAACCATGACATACTGGTAGCCAAAAACCGGAAGTTCTGCATTTGCACGGCAATGCTTTACGACCCGAAGTTACACGAGGAAGATAAAATATAATTAATTATAGATTTTGAATTATGAATGGGAACACACAGACTCGTTTACAAGCCTGATTCCCAATTTATAATTCAACATTCAAAATTCATAAGTATTATGGAAAAGAAGAAAAAAGTAGTAGTTGCATTCAGCGGTGGTCTGGACACCTCATTCACAGTTATGTATCTGGCCAAAGAGAAAGGATACGAGGTATATGCGGCTTGTGCCAATACCGGCGGTTTCAGCCCCGAACAGCTGAAGACAAACGAAGAGAACGCCTACAAACTGGGTGCTGTAAAATATATTACTTTGGACGTAACGCAGGAATATTACGAAAAGAGCTTGAAATACATGGTATTCGGCAACGTATTGCGTAACGGTACTTATCCTATTTCCGTAAGCTCCGAACGTATATTCCAGGCGCTGGCCATTGCACGCTACGCCAATGAAATCGGCGCAGACGCCATTGCACATGGTTCGACCGGTGCGGGTAACGACCAGATTCGTTTCGACATGACTTTCCTTGTCATGGCTCCGGGCGTGGAAATCATCACGCTGACACGCGACATGGCTTTGAGTCGCCAGGAAGAGATAGATTATCTGAACAAGCACGGCTTTGCAGCCGACTTCGCCAAACTGAAATATTCCTATAACGTAGGTCTGTGGGGTACTTCCATTTGCGGCGGTGAAATTCTGGATTCCGCACAGGGACTTCCCGAAAGCGCCTATCTGAAACATTGCACGAAAGAAGGCAGCGAACAGTTGCGCCTGACCTTCGAGAAGGGTGAGCTTAAAGCGGTCAACGATGAAAAATTCGACGACCCCATCAAGGCTATCCAGAAGGTAGAGGAAATCGGTGCGGCTTACGGCATCGGCCGCGATATGCACGTAGGCGACACGATTATCGGTATCAAGGGCCGCGTAGGTTTCGAAGCAGCCGCTCCCATGCTGATTATCGGCGCACACAAGTTCCTTGAGAAATACACATTAAGCAAATGGCAGCAATACTGGAAAGACCAGGTAGCCAACTGGTACGGTATGTTCCTGCACGAAAGCCAGTATCTGGAACCGGTAATGCGCGACATCGAAGCCATGCTGGAGTCCTCGCAACGCAATGTAAACGGTACTGCGATTCTCGAACTTCATCCGCTCTGTTTCTCTACCGTAGGCGTGGAAAGCGACGACGACCTTGTAAAGAATAAATTCGGCGAATACGGTGAAATGCAGAAAGGCTGGACTGCGGAAGACGCCAAAGGCTTCATCAAGGTGACTTCTACCGCACTGCGTGCCTATTACTCAAACCACAAAGACGAAGAAATCTAAATGATGAACCGGAAGCAAAAATTAACGCGCCCCCGAAACGGAAGAATGCTTTCCGGCGTATGTGCAGGACTGGCAAACTTTTTCGGACTCGACGTGTCACTGGTACGCATCATCTACGTTTTTGCTACGATCTTCACTGCGTTTGCAGGTACGCTTATATATATCATACTATTAGTTATAATACCAGAAGAACCCAATAGATATTATCAACATGATTAAAGTAGGAATCATCGGCGGAGCCGGATACACGGCAGGCGAACTGATACGTCTGTTACTGAACCATCCCGAAGCGGAAATCGTATTCGTAAACAGCTCGAGCAATGCCGGCAACAAAATAACCGACGTACACGAAGGGTTGTACGGAGAGACGGATTTAACGTTTACCGACGAACTTCCGTTGGACGAAATCGATGTGCTTTTCTTCTGCACGGCGCATGGCGACACCAGAAAGTTCATGGAAAGCCACAACGTACCGGAAGACCTGAAGATAATCGACCTCTCCATGGACTATCGCATCAAGAGCGACGCCCATGACTTCATCTACGGCCTTCCCGAGCTGAACCGCCGTGCCACCTGCACGGCAAAGCATGTTGCCAACCCCGGTTGCTTCGCCACCTGCATCCAGTTGGGCCTGCTTCCGCTTGCCAAGCATCTGATGCTGAACGGCGATATTATGGTGAATGCCATCACCGGCAGCACCGGTGCGGGCGTCAAGCCGGGAGCTACGAGCCACTTCAGCTGGCGCAACAACAACCTGAGTGTGTACAAGGCTTTCGAGCACCAGCACGTGCCCGAAATCAAGCAATCGCTCAAACAGCTCCAGAACAGTTTCGATTCGGACATCGATTTCATCCCTTATCGTGGTGATTTTCCCCGCGGCATCTTTACCACTATCGTGATAAAGACCAAAGTGGCATTGGAAGAGATTGTCCGCATGTATGAAGAGTATTATGCCAAAGACTCCTTCACGCATATCGTCGGCAAGAACATCGATTTGAAGCAGGTTGTCAACACCAACAAATGCCTTATCCATTTGGAAAAGCATGGCGACAAGCTCCTTATCATCTCCTGCATAGACAACCTGCTGAAAGGAGCCAGCGGACAGGCCGTACATAACATGAACCTGATGTTCAATCTGGAAGAGACTGTCGGTTTGAGACTGAAACCCAGTGCTTTCTAAAGTATCTTTAATTTGTAATCAGTTACTGAAAGAATGAAACTATTCGATGTATATCCCCTTTTTGACATCAATATTGTCAAAGGAAAAGGCTGCCATGTATGGGACGATAAAGGTACGGAGTACCTCGACCTCTATGGCGGTCATGCAGTAATCTCTATCGGACATGCACATCCGCACTATGTAGAGATGCTCGGCAAGCAAGTAGCCACGCTTGGATTCTATTCCAACTCCGTTATCAACGAACTGCAACAGCAACTGGCAGAACGGTTGGGAAAGGTCTGCGGATACAATGATTATTCCCTTTTCCTTATCAACAGCGGAGCCGAAGCCAACGAAAACGCGTTGAAGCTCGCTTCGTTCCATAACGGACGAACTCGCGTGGTATCCTTCTCGAAAGCTTTCCACGGACGTACTTCATTGGCGGTAGAGGCAACCGACAATCCCAAAATCATTGCTCCCATCAACAACTGCGGACACGTTACCTATCTCCCGCTGAATGATACAGAGGCGATGAAAGCCGAACTGGCGAAAGGCGATGTATGTGCTGTAATCATCGAAGGCATTCAGGGAGTGGGCGGCATACAGTTGCCCACCGATGAGTTTATGCAAGCCTTGCGCAAGGCCTGTACAGAGCACAATACGGTACTGATTCTGGACGAAATCCAAAGCGGTTACGGACGTAGCGGCAAGTTCTTCGCCCATCAGTACAACGGTATCAAGGCCGACATCATCACCGTAGCCAAAGGCATAGGCAACGGATTCCCGATGGCGGGCGTACTTATCAGTCCGATGTTTACTCCTGTTTACGGCCAGCTCGGAACCACTTTCGGCGGAAATCATCTGGCTTGCAGCGCTGCGCTTGCCGTACTGGATGTCATAGAGCAGGAAGCTCTTGTAGAGAATGCCGCCCAAGTAGGCGCATACCTGATGGAAGAGCTGAAGAAATTCCCGCAAATCAAGGAAGTGCGCGGACGCGGACTGATGATTGGCCTCGAATTTGAAGAGCCTGTCAAAGAACTGCGTTTGAGGTTACTGAAAGAACAGCATGTGTTTACCGGTGTCAGCGGCACGAACGTACTCCGCCTGTTGCCGCCCCTGTGTCTCGGCATGGACGAAGCGAACCTCTTCCTGGAACGTTTTAAGAAAGCACTTTGACAATTTACGGATAATCAGCCGGCAAAAGATACGACCGAAAGAAGAATACCTTCCTGTTTCGGTCGTTTTTTCATTAAAATCTTTACCTTTGCCCGAAGACAACTTTTTAAATGACAAGATGATATGAAAACAGCAATTATCGGTGCAGGAAATATGGGCGGCTCCATCGCCCGCGGTCTGGCAAAAGGAACCATCATCCCCGCCAGCGACATCATTGTTTCTAATCCCACGCAAGGCAAACTGGATGCGTTAAAGGCTGAGTTCCCCGCTTTGCAAACCACATGCGACAATCAGGAAGCCGTTACCGGCGCCGAGCTCATCATACTCGCCGTTAAACCGTGGCTGATAAAACCGGTGGTAAGCGAACTCAAGCTGAAAAGCAAGCAGATACTTATCTCCGTAGCTGCCGGCATCCCTTTCGAAGAACTGGCACACTACGTGGCAGACAAGGAGATGACCATGTTCCGCCTCATCCCCAACACCGCCATCAGCGAGATGGAAAGCATGACGCTCATTGCAAGCCGTAACGCCAGCAAGGAACAGGAACAGCTTTTGCTCGACATCTTCAACCAGATGGGACTTGCCATGCTGATTCCCGAAGATAAGATAGCGGCAACCACCGCCATGACTTCCTGCGGCATCGCTTATGTACTGAAGTATATCCAGGCAGCCATGCAGGCCGGAATAGAACTGGGCGTTTACCCCAAGGACGGCATGCGCATGATAGCCCAGTCGGTAAAAGGCGCCGCCGAACTGATTCTGAACAACGACACGCATCCCGGCATAGAGATTGACAAGGTATGCACTCCCGGCGGAATTACAATCAAGGGTATCAACGAACTGGAACATCAGGGATTCTCTTCCGCCATTATCAATGCCATAAAAGCAAGTAAATAACCGTACTAATCCACTTAATAAAAACCACATGGACGAACAGATTAAACAAATAGCCGAACGCCTGCGCGGACTGCGCGACGTATTGGAATTGAATGCCGAAGACATCGCCCGCGATTGCGACATCCCGGCAGAAGAGTACCGTCTTGCCGAAACGGGAGAATTCGACATCTCCGTAAGCATGCTGCAAAAGATAGCCCGCCGTTACGGCATCGCACTGGATGCCCTGATGTTCGGTGAAGAGCCAAAGATGAGCAGCTACTTCCTTACCCGTGCCGGCAAGGGAACCAGCATCGAGCGTACAAAAGCCTATAAATACCAGTCACTGGCTGCCGGCTTCATGAACCGCAACGCCGACCCGTTCATCGTCACCGTCGAACCCAAGCCGGATAACGAGCCGATACACTACAACAGTCACTCCGGACAGGAATTCAACCTTGTACTGGAAGGCCGCATGATGCTGAGTATCGACGGCAAAGACTTGATTTTAAACGAAGGAGACAGTTTGTATTTCAACTCCAAACTGCCTCACGGCATGAAAGCGCTGGACGGAAAGAAAGTACGTTTCCTTGCTGTAATCATGTAACAACACATAAATGAAGAACGGTGAATGAAGAAATTCCAAAAGTTATGGTAGAAAGATTTTTATCGCAAACGTCCTTTACATCTCAAGAGGACTTCATCAAGAATTTAAAGATTAACGTACCGGAGAATTTCAATTTCGGTTATGACGTAGTGGATGCCTGGGCGGCCGAACATCCCGACAAGCCCGCACTGCTCTGGACCAATGACAAGGGCGAGCACATCCAGTTCTCATTTGCCGACATGAAACGCTATACGGACATGACGGCTTCCTATTTCCAGAGCCTCGGCATCGGCCACGGCGATATGGTAATGCTCATTCTGAAACGCCGCTATGAGTTCTGGTTCAGCATCATCGCACTGCATAAGCTGGGGGCCGTCGTTATCCCCGCCACACACCTGCTTACCAAGAAAGATATTGTATACCGCTGCAATGCCGCAGACATCAAGATGATTGTCTGTGCTGGCGAAAGCGTCATTACCGACCACATCACGGCTGCCATGCCCGACTCTCCGAGTGTAAAGAAGCTGGTCAGCGTAGGCCCGGAGATAGCCGAAGGTTTTGAGGACTTCCACAAAGGCATTGCCGATGCCGCCCCTTTCGCACGGCCGGAGCATCCCAACAGCAACGACGATATTTCCTTGATGTACTTCACCAGCGGCACTACCGGCGAACCCAAAATGGTGGCGCACGACTTCACGTATCCGTTGGGGCACATCGTTACCGGAAGTTTCTGGCACAACCTGCACGAAAACAGCCTGCACCTCACCATTGCCGATACGGGCTGGGGTAAAGCCGTATGGGGCAAGCTGTACGGACAATGGATAGCCGGAGCCAACATCTTTGTATACGACCACGAGAAATTCACTCCTGCCGATATTCTGACAAAGATACAGGACTATCACGTCACCTCGCTTTGTGCCCCCCCTACCATCTTCCGGTTCCTGATTCACGAAGACCTGACGAAGTACGACCTCTCTTCATTGCAGTATTGCACCATTGCCGGAGAAGCGTTGAACCCCGCCGTATTCGATACATTCAAGAAACTGACAGGCATCAGCCTCATGGAAGGTTTCGGACAGACCGAAACCACCCTTACCGTAGCCACCATGCCGTGGATGCAGCCCAAACCGGGCAGCATGGGATTGCCCAATCCCCAATACGACGTAGACCTGATAGACCATGACGGCCGTTCGGTAGAGGCCGGTGAACAAGGACAGATTGTAATCCGTACCGACAAAGGCAAGCCGCTCGGTCTGTTCAAGGAATATTACCGCGATGCCAACCGCACCCGCGAAGCATGGCACGACAACATCTATTACACCGGCGACGTTGCCTGGAAGGACGAGGACGGCTACCTCTGGTTTGTAGGCCGCGCCGACGACGTTATCAAGAGCAGCGGTTACCGCATCGGCCCGTTCGAAGTGGAAAGCGCCCTGATGACGCATCCCGCAGTTATAGAATGTGCCATCACCGGAGTTCCCGATGAAATACGGGGACAAGTGGTGAAAGCCACCATCGTACTGTCCAAAGACTATAAGAACCGCGCCGGCGAGGACCTGGTCAAGGAGTTGCAGAACCACGTAAAGAAAGTGACCGCTCCTTACAAATACCCCCGTGTCATAGAGTTCGTTGACGAACTTCCCAAGACCATCAGCGGTAAGATACGCCGTGTGGAAATCCGGAAGAAGGACGAGAAATAACCGCTTCGGAATAAGCAGAAGCATAGATGGCTTGTAAAAGAGACAGCGGTTGTATCAAAATGATGACTGACGTATTATCTGTCATTCTGTAATTGATACAACCGCTGTCCTGTTCTTTGGAATAAAGACTACCGCTTCTGTACTATATCCTGCAAACTCTTCTCTGCCGGCAACCACACATTCTCGGCCAATGCCGCCATACGAGGAAAGAGCGAGAACTCCGTTTCCATGTAACAGGAATATACCCTGTCCATAAGCACCCCGGATAAGTTCAGTCTGTCGGATAGTCAACGAATAAGGAAGCCACCAAAAATTTCACTGTTATTCCGATTGACCAGCATATTTCTTGAATAACATAGATGATGAATTATTAACCTTGCAAATATAAGATTTTCATGCAAATAAAAAGATAAAAGGATTATATTTGCACAAGATTCAGAGAACGCCACGACATCATGAATAGTAAAATGCGGACCGGGAGAGCTATGATTCTCTTAATGATTATACTGTTCCTGTCCGATAATATATGCGCACAAGATGCTTATATCCACCGTCTCGGCATTGAAGGCCGGGCGGGATATATTTTCCCCACCAGCTCCTTTCTGCGGGGTGAAAACGATATGCGCAAAATAATGAGGTCTGCTTGCTCCGCCCACTTGAAGTACTCATTCCGGCTGCCACCGGGTACTGTCGCCGACCGGGTATACGGAAGTTCCTATCAGGGAATAGGATTGGGCTATTTCGATTTCGACAACCGCAGGGAAATGGGAACTCCCGTTGCCCTCTACGCCTTCCAAGGCGCCCGCATCGCCGGAATCACTTCCCGCTTGTCGCTTAACTACGAATGGGGGTTCGGCGCATCTTTCGGCTGGAAGCCGTATGACTATCTCAGCAATCCCAACAATACTGTAATGGGAAGCAAAGTAAACGCCTATCTCAGCGCAGGCATTCACCTGAACTGGATACTTTCCCCGCGGTTCGACCTCAATATCGGCACAACGGCAGTACATTTCTCCAACGGCAATACCCGGTACCCCAACACCGGACTGAACACGATAGATTTTAAAATCGGAGTGGCATATAATTTCAACCGGGACATTGACAAAACCTTGCAACCGTTGCAGCAAATTCCGGTTCCGGCATTCCCCCGGCATGTCAGCTATGACCTTATACTGTTCGGTTCGTGGAGACGGAAAGCCGTAAACGTTCCCGGCGGACAAGTCCCCGCTCCCGGCAAATACGGCGTAGCCGGGTTCTGTTTCGCTCCGATGTATAACTTCGGATATAAATTCCGTGCAGGAGTATCTCTGGACGGTGTCTATGATGCCAGTGCCAACATTTATACAAAGGATTACGCTACCCAGCTCGACGATGCCAGCGAGGAAGAGGCATTCGGCACTCCCCCGCTTCGCAAACAACTCTCTCTGGGTGTCTCGGCACGCGGAGAATGGGTAATGCCCTACTTTACCGTCGGCATAGGTTTCGGAGCCAATATCCTGCATGGCGGGGGCGACTTGCAATCATTCTACCAAATCCTGGCGCTCAAAATAGATATGACCCGCGACACATTCCTGCATGTCGGCTACAACCTGAAGGATTTCCACGAGCCCAACTATCTGATGCTGGGTATAGGGTATCGGTTTAATAACAGGCGTCCCCGGCTGTATCGTTAATTAGCAAGCACTTACCTGCTTAAATTATCCAAACAATGATTTTTCGGTATGATTAGACCTGTACAACCTCAAGATGTCAAGTACATCACCGATATTTATAATGAGTACATCCTCAACAGTACCTATACATTCGAAACAGAGCCGATATCTGAAGATGAGATGCGCCTGCGTATAGCAGAAATTTTTCCCCACTTTCCCTTTTTCGTATGCGAAACAGACCATAAAGTTGTGGGATACTGCTATGCACATCCCTGGAAACAACGGACGGCTTACCGATATACCCTCGAAACGACAGTATACCTGTCTGCCCGACATAGAGGAAAAGGACTCGGCAAACTGCTGATGCAGGTTCTCATCGAAGAATGCCGGCAACATAATTATCACACACTGATAGCTTGTATTACCGCTTGTAATACGGCCAGTTGTTCCTTACACAGCAAACTTGGCTTTACACAAGTTTCCCACTTCAAGGAAGTAGGCATGAAGTTCGGAGAATGGCTGGATGTAGCAGATTATGAACTGATATTGAAATAAAGAAAACTGTTTTTTGGTCGTCACTCGTCACCTATTGCCCGTATCCCTTTACCAGAGGGCGATACAGAGGTGACGAGAAGTGTGACGACCGGTGACGAGAAACTATCGGTCATCACTAAAATGTCCGCTTTTTCAGCAATTCATCTTCTATAACTACTTAATTATCTGTTACTTTACCCAATAATACACATCTCATCATATTTTGCGGCATTCTGCCCATATTAAGGGAAAAAGTACCCCAACCCCTTACATTTTGTCCCAAAATGCACAAGGAAAATACACTTTCTCGGGTCAATGTAAAAACCTGAGGGGTAAATTTATAAATTGTTATCTTTGTCTCCAAATTCATAGCTTATGGAGTTAAACGGTTATCGCCTTCTTCTTCCTGAAGGC
>OGJN01000321.1_pt1 | contig 41326 bp, 48 predicted proteins | sample 1572221 | NCBI WGS metagenome assembly OGJN01 (sample SAMEA2582148, study PRJEB24529) | metagenome | biome: Human gut stool | place: China | collected 2011 | reverse complement strand
GTATTTTCCCTTGTTTTTGCCCTTATGAGCCGAAACAAGGGAAATTTTTTATGCTCTGCCGATTACCTTATCCAGTAGTCTTGCGGAAGTACGCTTCGCTTCCCTTGTAGCGTGAGCGTAAATGTTCATTGTGGTACTAACATCAGTGTGTCCGAGTAGTTCCTGCACATCTTTAGGTGCTGCACCGTTTGAAAGCAGATTGCTTGTATAGGTGTGTCTGAGCATATGGAAGTGGAAATCCTCCAATCCCTCCAACTTTTTTCTCGCTGTCCTGCACATAATCCCCACCGTACTCGGTGCTTCAAATGCCCCGTCAGGTCTAAGGCAGACAAAGGATAATTCCTTGTACCCCTCTGGGACTTCCTCCGCCCTCGGCAGACTGTAAACCTCATAATAGGTGCGGTCTTTTTCTTTGACCTCCAAATAGTAATTAAGACTGTACAGTTCCCCGTATCGGAAACGGTTTTTATGCTGTTCTGCTTTCGCAGTTTTCAGGATTGCAACAAAGCGTATCGCAAAAGTCAACGGTGCGGATTTTTTTACGCTTTGTTGCCCCTATTTCTGTTTTGTGCCTTGCCCCGTTGTAACGCATACTGCGGCGTACTGTCAGATATTGTTCTTCAAGGTTGATGTCCTGCCAAGTCAGACCACAGACCTCTCCAATACGCAAGCCTGTATAATAGGCTATCTGTATAGGAAGAAGTGCAGGATTGTTTTTCTTTTTCAGGAAGTCCTCTAACCTCTGATACTGGTCATAGCTGAGCGTTGGTGTGGAAGTTGTTTCCCCATCCTCGTAAGAGAACAGCTCGTATTCTTCTTTCTTTCCTCGCCATACCACATACTGCATCGGGTTAAAGGTTATCAGCCTTTTCGGGAATACTGCAAAACGGAACGCCCCTTGTAAAACAGCCGAAAACAATCGGAGATACCCTTTGCTGAGTGCCTTTGCAGTTGTACCGTCAGGATTTGTGCCTCCAAAGCTGAGAAAGTCTATATACGCCTGTAAATGGTCGGCGGTTACGGTTTTCAGCTTTCGGTTTCCTATCGGGTGCTGTTTGATACGGTTGACCGTTCCTTGATAGGACATTACCGTACCATTGCTGAGATTACCGGGTTTCAGTTCTTCCTCCACCCACAGATCGAGCAGCATACCAACCGTGATGTTTTCAGACTTCGCAACGAATTTCTTTTCCTCATAGTCAGCGATTGCTTTTCTGAGCAGGGCTTCTGTTTCAGACTTGCTTTCTGTTCCCACAAACTCTTTCTGTACTTTTCTGCCGCTTTCATCTTCGATGTAGAAGCGTGCGTACCACTTTTTACCTTTTTTTCTTACAGAACCTTTTGCCATAGATAAATTTCCCCTTTCTATCCGTGGCAATCGGGACTGTGACATATGGTGTGCGTAAAGTAATAAGGTTACTTATGCCGATGAGTGTCAGTCATCGTTTTCACTTGTCAAAGAGCCACGGAATTTTTCTTTTTCAGCAACCCTTTCTTCAGCTGCTGTCACTATCCCGAACAGGTCGCCCATCTTTACAGCGGTGCGTCCCTCATCGTAGATATGTAAAATCCCATCTAAAAACTGCTTCATATCCTCGATAGGAAGTTCCATTTCTTTACGGTAAACTCTTTCCATAATTGCCCTTGACTCAATCGCATAGCGGCGTAAGGACTGCTTTAAGCCTTCGTCCTCCGCTACACGGTCAACTTCAGCCGTTGCGTCTGCAAAGTGATAAGCCATAACCGTATAGAGGTCAATCATCTTTCCGAGGAATGTCGTGAGCAGCTGTTGGTGCGGTTCTCCCTTTACCACAGAAGAAACCGTATCAAGATATTTTTTGATATGTTCCTCCATATCCCTTGCACATAAAGTGCGGCTATCATATTCCTTATCTTCGGAAAGTCCTGTCAGCCATTCGGGAGTGGTCAGGAGTGCCTCTGCCAGTCCATTGATAATCATTGTACGCTTCGGGTCTACTCCGTCCGCTTCATATCTCTGAATAGTAGATTTGTTTACCCCGACACGCTTACCAAGTTCGGGCATTGTTAAGTTTAATTCTGTTCGGCGTTCTTTCACTCGTTCACCGACCTGTTTTGCGGTGAATGTAATTTCTTTTTTCAAGGTTTTCACCTCCTATTGCTGATAGTATAGCATAGAAAAACTTATTTTGCAACCATAAATTTAATAATAGGCAAAAATATTTCTTAATAAGTTGCAAAACAAGTTGACAAGAGATAGCAAAATAAGTATAATTACAGATACACAGTTGCAAAATGCGTATTTTGAAAGGAGGTTGATAAAATGAGCAACATCAAAATGGGTTTAACCATAGAAGAAGCAGCAGAATGTACGGGTATCGGAAGAAATACAATGCGTAAGTTGGTAGACTGGGGCAAACTTCCCGTCCTCAAGGTCGGCAGAAAAGCGATTATCCGCAGGGATACTTTAGAGCGATTTATGAGTGTCAATCAGGGAAGAAACCTGCTCAATGAAAACGATGTCCGCAAAGTAGAATAACTGTTCTCCAAGCCCCCAGCGTTTGAGAGCGAAATACACCCCTCGCACAAATCTTCGATTTGTACTCTGGGTATTTCGCCCTTGCAGGGGGCACTGTATCACAGCTTCGGACAATGCACCGCCGCTATGATACAGAAGAAAACAGCACACTGTTTTCTTCGCTGTCCGTCTGCTTACGCCGCCGAAACAGCGGCAACCGATTTCTCGGTTGCAAAAAGAGTATGCCCGTCACGGGAGAAAGGAGTATATGGCAAGACATTCATTTATACAGATGTCGAAGCTACCCAATGTCAAGGGAAGAATATCCTATATCACAAGCCACGCAAGACAGGAAAATCTCTATGCCACCTACCGCACCGCTGACAATGAATTTTGGAGTAACCTTGCAAGGGAAAGCCAGCAGGAATTTAAGCGAAGCGGTACAGAGGGCAAATGTATTGAAGCAAGGGAATTAATTATCGCCCTGCCTGAAGTATATACAAGATACGAGCCGCAGGAAGTCCTTGAAGATTTTACGGAGGAGTTCCACAGGCGGTATGGTGTGGAGTGCGTGTCAGCCCTCCACCACAACAAACGCAAGACAAACTATCATATCCACCTTATCTTCAGCGAAAGAAAACTGCTTCCTGAACCTGACATCAAGAGAGCCACACGCAGCGTGTTCTATGATGAAACAGGCAAAAGGGTACGCACCAAGAAAGAAATCACAGGGGAGGACGGACAGATACGAAAAGGCTGTACCGTCATAAAAAAGGGCGAGGTTTACGAAAGCCACCTCTTTACCGTGAAAGATGATAAATTCAAAAGTGAGCCTTTTCTTCGGGAGGTAAAAGAGATTTACACCGACCTTATCAATCGGCATATCTCCGATCCCGAACAGCAGTTAAAGGTGTTTGATAAGAACAGCGTTTATCTTCCCACCAAGAAAATCGGTAAGAACAATCCCAAAGCCGCCGAGATTGAAGCGGATAACACCGCAAGGCAGGAATGGAACAGGACAGCGGATATGGCGTTGTTATCGGGTATTTCCGAAGCAAAGATTTTAGAAGTCAAGCAGACCGAGATACACGAAAAAGCAAGTCAGTCAATCATGAGCAAAGGCTGGTTACCTAATCTGTTCCGTGGGATTGTGGCAAAGGCAAAAGATTTTCTGCAAAGCCTTATCAGGGAAAAGGATATGCCGCCCAAGCCTACACTTGATATTGATATGGCAGAGTTCCGCCATATGCGAAGCCTGATGATAAAAGCGCATGAGGGGGCAAAGGAAATCCGTCATTTACAAGACGATATTCTTCCAAAACTGAGAGCGCAGCTTGCCGATACAAAAGGGATTTTCAAGGGCAAAGAGCGTAAAACGATTACCGAGCAGATACAGCAGACGGAAAAGAAAATCTCCGTTAAGCTGGATAAGCTGCCCGATATTCTGAAAGAGGACGGTTATCCCGATGTGCAGGCGTTTATGCGTACTTTCCGAGAAATGGAAAGTGTTGTAGAACAATATAACCGTGACCTTGCCGAATGGGAACGTCAAGTCAGCAGGAAACCGACAGCCACCGCTAAGGCACAGTACAGACCGCCCGAAAAGCAAAGCGTGTTAAAACATCTGCGTGAGATACAGGAACGCAATAAACAGAAACCGCCCCAAAGACAGCGTAAGAAATCCTTTGACAGAGATAGCCGATAGGCATTCAAAAACCGCCGTGTATGGTGTTATCCATAGCGGCGGTATACATAATTATTTACTGTCTGCAAGTGTAATTTTCATATCCTGAACATTGATGATTGTTTCCTGCTTACATTTCGGACAGTAGAGAGGAAAGTTTTTTAATTCCGTATCTTCCCGTATCATAGTACGGGTTTTATTGCCGCATACAGGGCAATATATCCATTCTGAAATAATAGTTGGCATATAATATCATCACCGCCTATCATTATTTTCATATTCATCAAATTGTTTTGTTTTTTTCAATATCCACAGTGCGTAACTTAAGCTAATAATACATAATACTGCACTTGAAATAATATGAAACTTCATTGAAGAATTTTCAACAGCAAAAACGCTCGAAGAATTTACAAAACTATGTGCAATAATACACGGTAAAAGGCTCTTTCCTTTGTAAAAAATAATTGTAAAAAGAAAACCTATTGCGATTGCATAACAAACTTGTAAGAGTGTAGGTATTAAATCTTTTCCGTTCAGTAAGTTTACAATATGTCCAATTCCAAAAGTAACACTTGAGATAACAATCGCCAACTTTACATTGTCATTGTATAATGCTTTGAACAGAAATCCACGAAAAATAATTTCTTCAATGAATCCAACGCAGAGCATACTTAAAATATATAACACAGTTTCTAAAACAGACAGCTTCATCGTAACGCCATTCCATAGGTTAATACTCATAATTAGAAGTAGCGGAGTAAAATATAAGAAATTTCTAAGGCTTCCATTAAAAGAACACAGACCGTATTTTTCTTTTAAGTTGTGTTTACTCACAAAAACTAAAAGAAGCAATGTAAAAACTATAGCAACTGGTGCAGCAATTATTTTTTCAGTGCCAAGCGAAGCAGAAAAGCTGTCAGCAACACTAAACAAAACAACATAGGAAATAATCCAAACCAATGAGAAATTTAATTCATTTTTCTTATATAAACGATACATTATAATCCTCCTTTCAATGAATAAACTGTTCCGTCAAATACCAAGTCTAAATCAGATATAATCGTCTGTTCGTCATAGGTCATTTCGTTATTTGCAAACATACTTGCATATCCGTGTGCAATCAGGAATAATGAACGGAAAATGGTTTTCGCCTGTTCTGTATTGACCTCTACTTCTTTACTCAGTATAGCTATAATAGGCTGTAATTCTTCAGAATTTATCAACTCAGAAATATTTTTTCCTATAAACTCATTTGTTTGAAATAGAAACCGAAACAAATTTTTTTCTGTTTCAGCAAAGCGTATATAATTCAGTCCAATATCTTTCATCGGATTTTCACTCTGAATATTAGTTATATATTCGGAATGATACTCATCTGCCTTAACATATACAGTTTTTTTCAATTCCTCTATTGTTTTAAAATGATACATAACAGGTTGAGTGGAACAGCCTAATTTTTTTGATACAGTTCGTGCATTGATATTTTCTGCTCCCTCACTTCGTGCTATCTCAAATGCTGCATCTATAATCATCTCTTTTGTAATTTTCACCTTTGGTGGCATATTTTTCACCTCTCCGCCATTTTATAATTATTGTTATATAACATAAATTATAATAAAGGGAGAGATTTTTGTCAAGTTTCGTAACGAAAATACAGTAAAAATAAGCGACAGAGAATTTACTCCCTGCCGCCTTGTCTACTTATGCGAATATAATTTCCCTCTCCACAATCTCCATAGCACAAGCCCGAATGTTATTCATCTGTCCAACCCATTCTAAGGCATTTTTCGCCTTTAGGCGTTCCGTGATACCCTGTGCCTGCTTCATCTGTTCTACAATCCTTTCAAAGCGTTCCTCCGCCTGTTTATCGACATCCGCAAGATAAGCATTCAACTTGCCACTTGTGAGTAGCGTGGCGTAAAACGCCCTCTTATGTTCCTGTAAATATCGTTTGTGTCGCTGCCCCCATAAACCGATAGGTTTGTTTTCTTTTTCGGCTGGTAAGGTCAGGCAAGGGATATAATAATCTCTTTGCAGTTCATACCAAAGACCATTGCTTTCATCATAAATATACTTGTTCATTAAAAAATCCTCCACTATAATATATTCGCACATATGTCACAGTTCTCCGATTGCCACACTCTGTTATATCTTGTTATGGGATTTTCTTTCCCTTGATTTTGCCCTTATAAGCAGTCAGGGAGAGAGTAAACTTGTGTGAAATCATATAAAGGGATAAGGCGAACACATTGCGATAAATCCTTTATTTTCAAGGCTTTTGGAGGATTTTATTGATAGACTATAACCTCTGCTAAGAGGCTATAAAATTGTGTTATTCAAATTCGTATTTACAATTATATTAGAAGGTTGAAGGTCTCCCATTCCCACACCCATATTATGCATATCACGTACTACCCTTATCAATTCATCTATTATTATCTTCACTTTTTCCAAATAGTTACAAATGTCTTGTTCCTGATGAAACGGATATGATGATGATACCCAGTGAGTTAAATCTATTCCTTCTACGAATTCTTCTACTAGGAAAGTGTTTTCCCACACCTTAAAATAATCTTTTACTTTTACAATACCATTTATACCTTTAAGTCTATCTAGTATTGTATGCTCAATATTAAGTCTATGCTCTGCGTCATGCCCATTACCATCATACCCTACTTTCGGTCTTGCTTCTTTAATAACAACTGTTTCCCTAGAGTCTTTATTTTCTGCTAAATATATTCCTCCGCCATTATTAAATCGCAATGCTCGTAATATTTTATATTGACTTAATTTGGATGGCTTTTTTTCTCCAGTTCGTTCTACTTCACATTCTACTTTTAATATTTCTGGCTCCGTAACAAAATCTGGCACTCTATAATATGGTGTCCTATTATCGGGAACTAATTTTCCTGTATTATCTTTTATTGCTAATTCACCAGATTCTGTAACCATCCTCTTAAATCCGCCATATCGATAGTATACATTTCCGTCCTTCCACTCTCTATCACTTAGAATATATGGCCCTTTTTCTACCCCCTTTAGACATTCATGTAACTCATCCAATAATATTGGAAATATATTATCATCTGGGTAAATTGCCATGAATTTTCCCGCGCTAGCTCTATTTCCATGTTTTGAATTCATGAGTTTTAGAAATTCCTCATTCGCAATATGCTTAAATGCGATATTTTTTTTAAAGAGTATTTCTCCTACTCGCTTTAATACTTCTTCTGCTGTTTCAGTTGTTGCACTAATATGTATTTTCCATCCCTGATCCTGCATTCTAATTGCAGAATTCGAATAAAATCTCCAGTTAGTGAATTCAACTATTTCCCAATCTTCTGAAGGCAAATCTAATATGTAATCTGTATGATCATCCACTTTGTCCGGCAATTCATAGTAGCGCGTACCTGGTTTTATGTAATTAAAATACAAAAAGTTTCCCGACATAATTTCTCTCCTTCTTTGTTTTCTTAACTCTGGATAAACTATACTACATTTTTTGTATGTTCTATTGATCTAGTCAAAAATACGGATTTACTTGTAAAAAAAGCGGGAAAAATATATTTTTGGAAAAACATGTAAAATTGCATTATATAAGTATATTCTCTGTCAATTTAATTACTATTATATTTTAATTTTCAGTATTGACAGATGTACTCATTTGTACTATATTGTATATGTGTAATAAGTACATTGTTGAAGGTGGTGATATATATGGATATAATTATCAGCAATAATACAGCACAACCCATTTACGAACAAATTACAAATCAAATTAAAAAAATGGTCATGAATGGAGAATTAAAAGCAGGCACCCCACTTCCCTCAATGAGGTCGTTAGCAAAATCACTACACATTAGTGTGATTACAGTTCAAAGGGCTTATGATGATTTACAAAAAGATGGTTTTATTGAATCTACTATAGGTAGAGGGAGTTTTATTACAGATCAAGATCGAACATTCTATCAAGAAGAGCAGCAAAAAATAATAGAAGATTACATCCTTAAAGCTGTCGAAATCGCAAAAACAAATAACATAAAACCTGGAAAACTTATTGAATTAATCAATATATTTTATTTAGAGGAGGAATAAACTTGAACAATATATTAGTAGTTAAAAATTTACAAAAAAAATATTCAGATTCTGAATTTACCTTATCAGATGTATCTTTCTCAATTCCTAGTGGAAGTATTATGGGTTTGGTTGGTGAAAATGGTGCCGGTAAAACTACAACTATTAGTGCTATACTAAATACGCTATTTAAAGACGGTGGATCTGTTGAAATATTTGGTAAAGAGATGACTGATACTTCATTTGATATTCGTGAAAATATTGGCGTGGTATTTGATGCAGTTAATTTTTCAGAATCACTCACTGCAATTCAGCTAAACAATGTTATGAAACATTTATACAAACAATGGGATAATCATCAATACTTAAAACTTCTTCATACTTTCAATTTACCAACTAAAAAGAAAATCAAAACATTTTCGAAAGGTATGGCAATGAAACTTGCTTTATCTGTAGCGTTATCTCATCATCCTAAATTACTTATTTTAGATGAGGCAACTTCTGGTTTAGATCCCATTGTACGAGATGAAATCTTAGATATTTTTTTAGATTTTGTCGGGGATGAAACTCATTCAATTTTGCTATCTTCACATATCACTAGTGATTTAGAAAAAATTGCAGATTACATCACTTTTATACATGATGGTGCTACTATTCTTACTGCAAAAAAAGACGACCTTCTTTATAATTATGGAATCATAAGGTGTAAAGTTTCAGACTTCGACAAAGTCAATACAAATGATATTTTATCATATTATAGAAGAGACTATCAAATTGATATTCTTGTCCAAGATAAAGAATTAGCCAAAAATAAATATCCAAATATGTTAATAGATAATGTAACACTTGACGAAATTATGTTACTTTTAGTTAAGGGGGTGCGCTAAATGAAAGGACTGTTTCTAAATAACTACTATTCTGCACAAGATGGACTAAAAATATCACTACTAATATCTGCACTATTAGTAGTCCTTACACTATTCGTGACTGATAATGTTGCTGCAGCTGCTATGGGACTTATTATATTTATCTTTCCTACAAACAACGTTTCATCACTTCAAGCAGATGAAAACTCAAAATGGAACAAATATGAAATTACTACACCTGTTAGCCGATTCCAAATTATTTTATCAAAGTATATATACTATCTAGGCACTGTAATTCTAGGTTTTATTTGTAGCTTAGCAGTTGTTTGCATTATATTTATTACCGGCCGGAAAGTGGAAGTGAGTATACTTCTATATCCCATTTTATTTGGTATTGCTCTCTCTTTATTTATGGGAGCTTTCCTATATCCGCTTTTACTAAAATTGGGAGCACTTAAAGCTGAATTGTTTACTGTTATTTCTGCTATATTATCAGTAGGAATAATGTTTTTTATATGGTTTGGAGTAAACAAATTGCTTTTTGTCATGGATTTTAAAAGTATAATGATGGGAAGTATATCTTGCATACTTTCACTCATTTTCTTTACTATTTCTTTTTGGATTTCTTATTGTATTTATCAAAAAAAGGAATTTTAACTCACTATCACTTTTCTAATAAATCAGCCCACCCGTCTAATGGTGTGCTACCCGTCAAGCGGACAATGAAAAATAATAAATTTTTCTCCGTCAGCCTATTAATCGGCTGGCGGTATTTTTATGCTACTTTCAATGTAAGTTCATGAAAGGCCATCGGTGTCATTATATGTAACTTACTCTGTAGTCGTCGGTTGTTATAGTATTCAATATAGTCTTGGATGCTTTGGATTAATTCTTCTTTTGATGTAAAGCATTTCCCATAATACATCTCCCATTTTAAGATTCCCCAAAATCTTTCCATTGGTCCATTGTCAATACAGGGTGCAGCTCTGGACATGCTTTGTTTCATATGATGTTTCTTCAGCCGACTATAAAATGCCTGACTGGTATATTGGAATCCGCGGTCTGAATTATACCGAATTCGGTATAATTCAGGCCGCGGAAGTCAGTACGTGTCAAAAGAATACAAACGTGTAACCGCAACTATGCAGTGTAGCTATTCTAAAAAGGCATATCCATGGGATAATGCATGTATTGAATCGTTCCATTCCCTAATTAAGAGAGAATGGCTGAATCGTTTTAAGATCAGAGATTATGATCATGCATATCGTTTGGTTTTCGAATATTTAGAAGCATTCTACAATACGAAACGAATTCATAGTCGCTGTGATTATATGTCACCAAATGATTATGAAGAGCTGTATCGTAGGCTTCAACAGGGCGAATTGCAGATGGCAGATTAAAATGGGGAAAACCTCATTCTCGTAAACGCACCATAGTGCGTACTATCAATTGATTAGCCACTCATCAGAGTGGCATATTTTATAAGTTACTTTCTACATTTCTCTGGCAACTTATCTGACCAAGGAAGCAGATCCTCACAGAAACTTGTATCATGATCTTCCATATGTTTTGGAATCTCTGTGAGTAAATATTCAAAATAATCGTATGGTTTCAGATTGTTTGCTTTTGCTGTTTCAGCAATACTATAGATGATTGCACTTGCTTCAGCTCCTGCAATGGTATCAATCATGACCCAGTTTTTCTTGCCAACACAGAATGGGCGGATTGCCTGTTCTGCGGCATTATTGTCTAGTGGGACATCACCATCTTCAAGAAACACACGCAAATATTTTTCCTGATTCAATGAATACGTGAATCCATTTGCTGTTTTACTCTTTGGCATCACAGACAACAAGTTTTGTTTTGCCCACGCAAAATAAGCATCTACCAGAGGCTTCACAGTCAGCTGTCGATGTTTCAAACGTTCCTCAGAACCTAACTCCTTGAGTTTATTATCCTCACGATAAATCGCTTGGATTTGTTTTAATGCAAGATATGCAAGTGACATTTTCTGACTTGCCTTCGGCAAAGCCTTTACCGCTTCATCAAAGCGACGTCTCACATGTGCCCAACATCCGGCAATCCTCAGGTCTTCACGTTCTTCTGCAATCGTGTGGTAAATCTGGTAGCCATCCGTTATACAGACTCCACGAAATTCCTTTAGGAAGGATCTTGGATGGTTTGCATTACGAGTAGGTTGATACTCATATAGGACAATCTGCTTATCAAGATACATCATTCCTGTTCGGTAAACCCACATGTAGTGCTTTGTTCCGGTTGTTCGGTATTCCTTTGAAACAAGAACCGGAATTTCATCGGCTTGAAGCACATGATATTCATATAACTTTTCGTGTAGGTAATCATAGAAAATCGACAAGTATCTTTCTGCACAAAGAATCGTCCAGCGAGCCATATCTGCTCGATCAATGTTCACTCCCATTCGTTGGAATTCTTGTTCTTGACGATAAAGCGGAACTGCATTTATATACTTTGCATTCCAAATTCCAGCGAGCAATGATGCTGATACAAGGCTGTTCCTTAATAAGTAAGCTGGATGATCTGCCCTTTTGAAATGGTTATCCTTCTTTGACTTATAGACTCCCACATGATGTTCCTCGATTTCAACTTTCATTGGTGTAAAACGGTAACGATTATATACTTCATCTTCTAATTGATACCAGCCGTCTTCTCCGAATTCAGCAATCAATTCATCCTCTGTCATCTTGTGTTCTACAGGGATGACTGGAAGATTCCGGATATCAGCAATACGTTTCCCTTTTGTCTTCTTTCCACGTTTTTTAACAGGTTCTTCTTCGGATTCATCCAGTGCTGCAACAGCCTCTGCCTCATTGAAAAAGACGATATTCCCATCAACCTCCATGAAACAAATCTGGTTATCTACACCTAGTTTCTCAGAAGATTTGCCGAAACGTTTGTTGTTCAATACAGCGACTTGCTCCAACAATAACTGCAACTTCTGATCAATATCCTTCAGTTGTGATTGTTGAACCAAAAACAGTTGAACAAGTGTAGACTTGTCAAAATGATTTAATTGTTCTTCTGTATATTCCATCGCCATAATGACACCCCTTTTCTAAGTATTATTATAGCGGATATGGCAGAAAATTGCGAATTTCATCCCCATCTGAATTCGTCATTTTGCCTATGGTTGTAAGCAACCACAATAAGATTCTACCCCATTAAAATCAAAGGCTTTTAAAGTGATTCCTATAAAATATAAGCTTGCCAAAGTGCTGTAACACACCGATAATGCCTAATAAATCACTTACTGATTGTTCAAAATAAAGGGAATGAAGCACTTGATTTATCCTGTAAAATTTCTACCTTTTGCACAAGGATTATGTGGTATATTTTGGGATGGAAATCTCCTGGACCTTTCTTTTGGGAGAAATGGTCAGTCCTTCCATCAGCCAACGGAATTGTTGTCCTGTAAGTTCCTGTACTTCAGATTCATTTCTTGGCCATACAAAACTGCCTTTTTCAAGACGTTTATACAAAAGGAGTTCTTTTAAAATTTTATTACCCTCAGCTATCAGTTGTATGGAATTACGCTTTTTGCATGTTGCTAAAAACGCTGCCTTAAATTGTTCCATGCTAATCGCATGGGTATATTCATTCTGTAAAATATACAGATCGTAGTAATCTCTCAATCTTGTATTCGCTACACCTCTTGCTATTACTGTTTCCATTTTCTCTGCAAGTACTGTTTCCAAATTATAGGCTAAAATAGATATAGTACGTTCTTCAAACATCAACTTAAACGTATACAATACTTCTCTCGGTGTGATAATGTCTCCAGTGGAAATATCTACTTTTAATGGCGTCCGCATTGTTTCCAATGTAGCCTCTAGATTCACTCGTACTCCGGTATATTCTGCCTCATCCATAATTTCACCGACACTTTTTATAGAAAATGTCATACCATCATCAATGGGAACCGCAATAATTTCTTCTATCATTTCCCTTGCATTTTCTACGGACAGTGGCATATTCTTTATGGTTGTATCAATATCCATTGTAGAACGAGTATCCAATCCTACCATAGCAGATACTAGCATTCCCCCTTTCAAAATAAAATTGTTTCTATATTTTGAAAGAGAAATCCGTTCTAAGAAACGCTCCATCACATAGTTACGCATAATAATCTGTGCCTGTAAGCTATCCCCTTTTGTTAAATTTCTTACTAACGCTTTCAACTGTCTTGAAGTTTTAATCATTATAACAATACCTCCAAATATGGTCTCAAAATTTTTTCTACACGAAACTCTTTTGCATATCGCATAAGTTGCGGCAGATTTTTTTCTTTACTTCGCAGGTATTCCTTTATTGCTGACTGTAAATCCTGAATCTCTACATTACTACGGCTGCGTAATAAATCACACACGGTACGTTCCGCATTGTACGCTTTCACAAGATGTCCCTCTGGTGATTCTAAATTTACTACTCCCAACTCTAAAAGTTCTCTTTTTACACGATATACTTTTATCTTCTGCTCTTTCATACTTTTTGCATGGTATCCTGCTTTTACAGTAACCGTAAATTGTAACGGCTCTCGCTCTGCCATTCCTAACAAATAAAGCGAAGTTTCATGAGAAAAAATAATCTGTGGATATCTCGTTTGTAATAAATAAAAAGGATCTTCCCATGCATCCGGCGACAAGTAAATTCCTTTTGCCACACATTCTAATTCCATTTTCTTTGCATATTCCATAAAATAAGTTTTTGAAATTCCTGCCTCAATCACATCGGCAGTTTGAAGAACTCCATTCTTTTCACATAGCATGTTGTCTAACTTTTCTTTTTTATTCATTTTCATCACCTTACTTTCACACATTGATTATAATTTATTAATGTGTGAAAGTAAACTTTTTTTATTTATTAAAAGAAAACTTTTTCTCTACTATCACAAATTTAACAACTCCTATATATGCCTCCTCCCAAGCAAATACATCTGCACTCGTCTCAATGTGCGAATTTGTATTTTACAGAGTTTACATATTCCATGCTATGTATGCGGTATTGGCTCACCAATACCGTTATAACTATCGCTCCATCACAACCTTATTTCTTGTTGTCTGTACTTCCACACTTTCATCCGGCTCCACATTCAAAATCGGATGTTCTTTCTTATCCATACCAAGTAATGTATTTAATTCCCCTAATCTTGCGTTTTTTTCTGTAATTCATCCCGATTCATAGCAAAGTTGCCTACCACATCTATTTTCTTTTTCATAGATTCTAATTTCCTTTTAATCGCTTCACCGCATAGTTAATAACTTCTTCCGGTGTTGGCCTGTCTCCCTTATGCTTTCCAGAACTGTTTTCCACCAATTCCAAACCGCCTATACTCCTATATTGATTTGTACTCTTGATCGTGTGAATTTATAAAGTGATATTATGAAAGAGGGCGTTCTTCCGCTAAGAAAAACGCCCTTGTTTTATGAGATAATTATAAAGATATAAAGATGTATTTTCAATCCTGAGCTTTTCCGATTAATCCAGATCTTCTGTACAAGCCTGCATAGCTTCCATCACAGCATTTCTAAATCCGAATGATTCCAATCTCTTGACCATTTCAATCGTAATTCCGCCAGGTGTACATACCTGATTCTGAAGTTCTGCCGGATGTTTCCCTGAACGAAGTACCATCTCAGCACTTCCCTTTACAGCCTGTGCACTGAATTTGATTGCCTGCTCCCAGGTAAATCCTTCTCTTGCTGCTCCATTGGCCATAGCATCAATCAGCATAAATACCATTGCCGGAGAACTTCCTGTTACTGGGATAATACCATTCAGCTTGCTTTCATCCAAAATTTCTGCGATTCCAAATCCAGAGATCAGCTTTAACATGATCTCTGTCTCTTCCTTGCTTACATTCTTATTCGGTACAACGGCTGTAACAGCTGCGCCTACCTGAGCACATGTATTTGGCATGCAACGTACGATCTTCGCATCACTCCCCAAATGTTCTTCCAGTTCTGCAATTGTAACACCTGCTGCAACACACCATACGATTGTTCCATTCTCCTTAACGGTATCTTTGATTTCATCCATAATAGCCGGTACCAGCCATGGTTGTACTGCTACAAGAAGTACATCATTCTTTGCTGCAATCATATTATCATCGACAGCTGTAAATCCTGCTTCTACCGCTCTTTTTCTGCTTCCTTCAAATTTATCCGATATGGTAATATTTTCAGGTTTTACAAGATCATTATTTACAATACCTCCAAGAATCGCTCCTGAGATCAATCCATATCCAATTCCACCTAATTTCATTATTGTTTCCTCCTTCAAATCCTTTTTCATTGATAATCAATTTGTTTCCAAATTGTTACCGTATACCGCTTCTTTTTTGTCCACTTTTTTCAAAGCTCTTCGGAACATATTGACACTGGTATAAAACACTACTACTATTACCATCCACTGTAATGTGGAAATCGACATTGACTTTACAATATATACTGCAACCGCTACACCAAACACACCGCCTACAGTCAATCCCATCACTGCATGACGGTCAACCAGACCTTTTTTCAGACTCATCAGACCTGTTGTCGGAGTAGATACTGCTCCGGTACACATCATGATAGGGAATGACACCAGAGGGCTCATGCCCAGCATATAAATCATACACATACACGGTGTAAAATTACCAATACTGAAGTTTAATGCCACACCAAAGATAAAGTTACCAACACATGCGATTACCAGTTTAATTCCTTCCATTCCAATTGCGTCTCCGCCTGCCGGCAGGATTCCAAACTTGCTTCCTAGCATCAGAAGTGCTGACAGCAGAAGTCCAAATGCCATAACAATCGTAACTGTTCTTTCTGAAATCCTTGCAACCAGTTTGTTGCCAATAGCAGCTCCCAACACTCCGCATATTACAATCGGAATCAATGTGCCGAATTCCACTTTCACAGAACTAGTAAAAAGTAATGCTTCAAAGATGACCGGGATTGCAACTCCAGCATTCAATGTCCCCGGAATTTTCTTGTCATCTACTAGACGGAACAAGCCGTAGGCCGCCGTTGTTGTTGCAAATGATCCAATTCCAAGTGCATCGAAGAAGTTCACAACTGCTCCTATGATGTAATGCAGTATCGTCTCTTTTTTAGATACTCCTTCTTCTTTATTCTTCTTATAATCTCTTACAATAATGGCACCTACCACGATCGCATACACGATCAGAATAATCTGAATTATTTTTAATATCATCTAGCTATCTCCTCACTCATACTTTTCTATAATAGATTCCATTGATTTTAATTGCACATCCTGGCTGATATTCCTGTAGCTTTGATGCTATGCTGCTCATCTGCTCCCGATTTGGTGACTGGATATCTTCAAGCTCATACTTTTTCCCCATTTTTCTATAGGTATCCACTCCCAGCTTATGATATGGCAACAATTCAATGTCCCTGACTTGTTTCAATGGTCTGACAAATTCAGCCGTAAGCCTCATGTTTTCTTCTGTCATATTAATTGTAGGAATTGTCGGAATTCTCACATGAATATCTCCTGTAAACTCCGCATCCATACGACGGATATTGTCCTTGATGATTTTATTGGATGCACCTGTATATTTTAGATGCTGTTGCTCATCGGCCAGTTTGAAATCCACAAAAACCGTGTTTAGATAAGGAAGCATCTTCTCCAGTGCCTCATATGGTCCATACAGACTGGATTCAATCGCTGTATTGATTCCTTCATCCCTGCATTCTTTCAGAATATCTCGGACAAAATCCGACTGCAGAAGCACTTCTCCGCCACTGATTGTCACACCACCACCTGAATGAAAGTAAAAAACTTCATCCTTGCGTATAATCTTCATAATACTTTCCGGTGTTGCATCATATCCATAATCCATCATACATTCTATGGACTGCGACTCCGGTGTCGAACACCACTGACACCGGAGTGGGCAACCTTTCATGAACACGACAGTTCTAAGACCATCTCCGTCATGGATGGATGCTTTTTCTATCCGAAGTACCTTTCCTGTCCGTCTTTCCATTATTACCTCCTGTTAACAGGTGCTACAGAAGTTGCTCTGTGCGGTTCTAGCAATAATCTCATCCTGCACTTCTCTTCCAAGCTCCGTAAAATATGCTGTATATCCAGCTACACGCACCAGCAGACCTTTGTAATTTTCCGGCTTTTTCTGTGCTGCAAGAAGTGTCTCTTTATCGATAACGTTGAACTGTACATGATATACATCCAACGTACACAAACTTCTCAACAGTGCCATCAGCTGCCGAATACCGTTTTCAGTCTTTACCATATCCGGTTCCAGTTTCATATTAAGCAATGTTCCCTGTGTATATCTTGAATGTGGAATACTTGCAACTGACTTAATTACCGCTGCCGGTCCTTCTACGTCTGTTCCTCCATTCGGACTGATACCATCTGCAAGTGGCATCCATGCTTTTCTTCCTGATGGCAGTGCTCCAACGTCCTGTCCAAATGGTGTATTACCGGATACTGGTAAGATACCAGGTGTCATCTGTCCAAATTTACTGTGATATTTTTCAATTTCATCTGCAATAAATGTAAGCATGTGGCTAGTAATATCATTTACATCATCGTCATCATTGCCATATTTATGACTTTCTTTACAAAGTTTCTGAATCTCTTCATATCCTTCAAAATCAGCATCAAGAGCTTTCACCATATCTTCCATGCTGACCAGCTTACGGTCATATACCAGATCACGGATTGCTTCCATACTGTTTATCAAATCCGCTACACCAATCAGAATGATACCATTACCGGTGTTGTATTTCGCTCCGCCCCACGCATAATCTTTGGCATTCTTCACACATTCGCGGAAGGATAAGGAAAGTGCCGGAACGATTCGATCCATGCAGATATCATCGATAATATGGCTTCCCTTTACACAGATACGTACAGAATACTTTAATTGCTCTTTTACTGCATTTTCAAAATCCTCATATGTCTCAAATGTAGTCGGATCTCCGGTCTCTGTTGCTACCTTTCTTCCTGTCTTACGGTTCACTCCATTCGTCAATGCGAACTCAATGATACCGCCCAGATTAATATCTGCAAATGCGGAATAGTGACGCAGTCTTCCGTCTAGATTTGTCTCTACACAGCCTGCCGGATTCCAGTCATATGCTTCCTTAAGTGGAATACCTTTATTCATCAACATACGTATTCCCACATCATCATTATAGAATGCCGGGAATCCGGTACCCAGGCTGATAACTTCTGCAACCTTCTTCAAAAACTTAGTCGGATTCTTAGCCATACTGTATCTTACACACATGTTTGGCTGATAGAGCTGCACATCCTGTGTAGCCTGTAACATCATATAAGAAATATCATTAACTGCATCTCTGCCCTCTGCATCGATGCCACCACAGCACAGTGTCTGGAACATTGGATATCCTGCTGAATATCTTGCTGTTGTTGCATCCTGGAATACACATGGTTCAGAGAACTTCACCCACAGACACTCCAGAAGCTCCTGTCCTTCATCCTCTGTGATTCTTCCACTTTCAATATCGACTTTGTAATATGGATAAAAATACTGATCCATTCTTCCCGGATTATATGCTGCTGCATTCTGCTCCATAAAAATCGAAATATGATAGAAGTAGAATGACTGAATTGCCTCCTGAAATGTCCTTGCCGGATATCTCGGTACATGATGGCAAGTCTCAGCAATCGTTAATAATTCAGCTTTTCTTTCTTCGTCTTTCTCCAGCTCTGCCAGACGTTCTGCTTCTTTCGCATATCTTTCAGCCATAATGCAGATGCCTTCTGCCGAAATCAGGAGTGCCTGAAGATAATTATCTTTATCAAATGCTCCCGGGTCTGTCAGGTCAAGCGCTTCTCGCTCTGCCTTGATTGTATTCATGATACTTTCAATACCTTCATCAATAATCTGCTTGTATCCGGCAGTCGTCTCGCCCCAGCCTCGTACAGCTTTCTTATCAATGTAGATCTGTCCACTGTCTCTTAATGCGCGTACATCATCTGGAATCTGTTTGAGCCATGCTTCATAAGTGGAACGCCCTTCCCAAAATGGTTTTACTACATCCAAGAACATCTGTCTGTCTTCCGGCTTTAAAATAAAAGGATCATATTTTCTTTCATTGATGGTATCCAGTTCTTTGTCCAAGATAGACCAGCAAGTATCTGCACTGAGAATACCGCCTCGCATCTTACTTCCGGCACACCCTACGATCAGCTCCTGATCCCATATCTTGATTGTTTTCTCCTGGCACTGTCTGCGAAAAGACTTTGCTTTCTGAATAGCCAATGGCTCTCCACCCGTCTCCCTGAAACTCTCCGTCAGAATTCTTGCATTTTCTAGATCCATTTCTGGGATTGTATTAACAACACGTTCTTTCATGAAATTTATTCTTGCTCTTTGTTTCTCATTCATGATATGACTCCTCCTTCACCATATTTATCTAGTAACTTTCGAACATATTCTCTTTACTTTCTGACAAGATTATAACGTTATATTTTTAACAATTCCATTACTTTAACAAAGAAAAATATTAATTTTTCCACAAAAAATTCCACAAAAAATGTGATAAAATCCAATTCCACAACACATTATTGCACAAAAAAAATAGAATGATACACTTACATTGTGTATCATTCTCTGAACGTTATCTCTTCACAACACTAAAAAATATGATTTCTGTATTGCTTAGGTGTCATTCCATTTTTCTTTTTAAATGCCTGTATAAAATAGCTGGAATCGTTAAATCCTACACGAAATGCTATATCTGTAATATCCAAATCTGTAGTCCGCAACAATTCCATGCCTACCATAACACGATACGAAGACAGATAATGCATTGGCGTTTCCTTAATGATATCCTTAAAACAGCGTCTGCACTCTTCAATGCTAATACTTGCTGATTCAGCAATCTCTTTAAGGGTAATGGCCTCATGATAATGCTCTACAATATACTGCATCATCTTTTTCATCCGCTCCTGACGCTGCAGATAACATGCCGGCATCTTCTGCATCGTATCCGAAACATTCCGTACAATCTGCAGCCAGATGGCAGTCATCCGGACTGCAACCTCATATTCAAATGCTGTCACATTCTCTTTATTATTAAACAGCTCCCTCAGATTACGAATATCTGACAATATCTTCTCATCTTCTGCTGATTCCCGGTACAATACGCAGACAGAAAGCACATTACTCTTCAGATATGGAAGTACATAATTTTGTTCCATCCTGCTTCCCGGGAAAAATCCAAGTAATTTCTCTGGAAACATAAAGCCTTCATATTGCCCATCTTCTGAAATACTTGTTGTCACATGAATAAGTCCACTGTTGATAAACAGTGCCTCTCCTTCTTTTAGCACATACTCTCTTCCCTCCACCTGCATTGTAAGTTCTCCTTTACTTACATATGTGAATTGTATTTCATCATGCCAGTGAACATCATGAAAACCTCTTCCATTCGGGAAAATATCATATTTGGTTATCGTATGCATACTGACTGGAAAAGCACAGTCATTATAATTCGGACATTCATGCATCTTTGAGACTTCTTCTTTTGCTTTCTCCATATTACTTACCTCCCTGTATAACATCTCCCAGTGCATCTCCTCTTACCATGTCTCCGGCAATAATTGATGCGAAAAGATCATCAGTCCCCGAATAACTTCCGCCAATATATGGAAATGCAATTAGCTCGCAATCTTCTTTATCAATGATCAGATTACCAATCTTTTCTTCTCCATTTTCTATCAGATAAATCTCTGTTACCAGAATCTGCTTTGCTCCCTTTTGTAACAGACTGTCTCATAATTCTCTTTCGTTAGCAGGCACAGCTCTTTCAGATTAGGAGTAAGAACATCCGCCTGACAGGTGAGTTCTTTCATCTTTGCCAGCAGTCCATCAGTAAACATATCATACTTTACCCCATCATCACCCATCACTGATATCACCGGAATCGCTGCTGTCAGCGAATATTTGACAAATCCGGACAGATTCTTAATCACTGCGCTCTTTTTTGTCATTAGTCTACTCGTCTCCCTGTTTGATATTATATCCGCATATGTGAAAAAAGATCAACACTATTATAGTAACAGCATCGATTCTTTTTTGTCAATATTTTAACACTACTCAATGGCACCTAACTTTGAAAATTTGAAATTCAGTGTCAAATTTTGTTCGACTTATATATTTTTTATTCTCAATGTTTGATTTAAAAAGTTCTAATTCTTTGCTGAGTTTCAAAGAATATTTTCCCTCTAGTGTGTTGGCATGTATATATTTAGCATTACTGCCACTTACACGGAAGTGGCAGTAAATTTGGGATATAGCGAATTCAATTTGATTCGTGCATCAGCAGTTTTAAATTGCCAATCCACCTTTGCCGCCCTTGTATTACGCTCGGTTTCCTATGCCGATAATTCGCTGCGGAGATGATTGATATCGTCAATTCGCCGTGACAGGCACTGGCGTGTCATTACATTAAGTTCTATTTCAGCGATATCCAGCCAGCTTCCATGTTTCGGTGTATAATGGATTTCCAAGCGTTTTATAAGACGCCTTGCTTCTGCCGCAGGATACTTTTTATATAAGGATGCCGGTTTATGGGTATTAAGGTTATCCATTACAAGAATGGTTTTTTCCACTTCTGGGTACATGACATCAACAAGGTATTTTATTTCTTCTGCCCAGTCAACTGCAGTCCGGTGCTCCCGGACACTGACATGATGCTTCCCAGCAAGAGGTTCTATGAAAGCAAAGATGCTGCATGTACCATTACGGATATATTCGGAATCTACTTTCCGGTCATCGCCCGGGCGCATTGGCAGCGGTTCCCTTGTCTCTCCCAACAGCTGGTATGGTTTTTCATACATGCAGACGACCGGATGCATTGGGTCATACGCGAGTTCATAGACATCGAGAACATCTTCCATACATGCTATGAATTCTGCATCCTCTTTTGGCGGGATGCACCAATAGTCATTGAGGTGAGGTCTAAGTTCATTTTTTTTAATACCCTGCGGATTGTTTCTCTGCTGACTGGTGTTTCCAGTTCAATACGTGCTTTCTCTTCCAGAAGTCGGAGTGTCCTTCGGGAGTGTCCTTCGGGTGCCGGACCGCAAGCAATTTGAATCAAATGCGCTTCTGTCCGTCCATCTGCCTTGCGTAATGCCGCACTTGAATTTGGGCTGATGTTGTATTTGACGATATTAGTAATACCGTTCTTAACATAAGATTGGATAATATTTGTAACCGTAGCCGGACAGACCGCATAAGTATGTGCAATTTGTGAGTGGGTCAAACCAGTACCACTGACTTCATCTAACTCTAATAAAATCTGACATCTCTTTAGGACGGTTTTACAGGTTTTCTTATCCCTGATAACCTTACGAAGAGCTGACACTTCATTGTCACTGAGTATAATATGATATGTTTTTGGTCTTGCCATAATGAATCACCGTCGTTTCTTTTTAGTATATCATGAAACGGCATGAAGCAAAAGAATAATTGTGTTAAATATAAATATGTCAATACACTAGTCTTTAACATTATTTTCCCCAAATTTAAGGGCATATTGCAAAATGCAATACACCCTCAACACTCACAGCGTTCCCTTTCTATTTTTAAACAACAAGTAAATTCCTCGTTAAGAGGTTGGGTAAATTTCTTTCCCCAATACCCTACCCAATCTGTACCCAAAATAGCACGATATTTTGTGAGATTTTACAGTAGTTTATAACACTTGTCAAAATAGCCAGAAATCGCTTAAATACGCTATTTAATTCGCTTTTTACCAGTCTTACGATTGATAAATTAGTTTCCCATCTGTTTTGCTACTTCTTCAGCAAAGTTTTCTTCTTTCTTTTCTAATCCTTCACCTGTTTCGAAACGAACAAATCTCTTAACTGTTACGTTAGCACCGTTTTCTTTAGCTACTTTTTCTACATATTTAGCAACTGTTAAATCACTGTCCTGAACGTAAACCTGATCTAATAAGCAGATTTCTTTCATCTCTTTGTTCAAACGTCCGATAATCATTTTTTCAATGATGTTTTCTGGTTTTTCTGGATTTTCTGTCTTAGCCTGAGCTAATAAGATTTCTTTTTCGTGTTCGATGTAAGAAGCATCTACTTCATCACGAGATACATACTTTGGATACATAGCTGCAACCTGCATAGCTACGTTTCTTAAGCATGATTTGATTTCATCATTTACAACATCTGTATCAGCTTCTACTAATACACCGATTCTTCCGCCACCGTGGATGTAAGATACTACACAACCATCTGTTGTAACTTTTTCAAATCTTCTGATGTTTAAGTTTTCTCCGATTACAGAGATTTTTTCTGTTAAAACATCTTTTACTGTCTTAGAGTTGTCTGCTGCCCATGCTTCGCTCAAGAAAGCTTCGATATCTGTTGTCTCTGTGTTTAATGCCTGATTAGCAACTTCTTCTACGTAGCTTTGGAAATCAGCATTTTTAGCAACGAAGTCTGTCTCTGAGTTTACTTCAACGATTGCTGCTACTTTATCGTCTTTTACAACTGCTTTTACAATACCTTCTGCAGCGATTCTTCCAGCTTTTTTGTCAGCTTTTGCCTGACCATTTTTTCTTAAATATTCGATTGCTGCATCCATATTTCCATCTGTTTCATTAAGAGCTTTTTTACAGTCCATCATTCCTGCGCCTGTCATTTCTCTTAATTCTTTTACCATTTTTGCTGTAACTGCCATGATTCATTCCTCCATAAAATTGTGTGTTCTTTTTAAAAAATGCTTCAACCTGTTCTTAAGGCTGAAGCATTCATGTTCGAAATCTTACGCTTCTTCAGCTGCTTCTACTTCTTCTGCAACTTCTTCGTATACTTCTTCAGCACCTGTTACACCTTGGTTTGCTTCGATTACAGCATCTGCCATCTTAGCAACGATTAATTTAACAGCTCTGATTGCATCATCATTACCTGGAATCACGTAATCTAATTCTTCTGGATCACAGTTTGTATCAGCGATACCAATCAACGGAATTCCTAATGTGTGAGCTTCCTGTACACAGATTCTTTCTTTTTTCGGGTCAACCACGAAGATTGCATCTGGAGCTTTCTTCATGTCTTTGATTCCACCTAAGTTCTTTTCAAGTTTTTCCCATTCTTTTTTGATTTCGATAACTTCTTTCTTAGGTAATACGTCGAATGTTCCGTCTTCAGCCATTCTTGTTCTCCTTCATCATCTTGGAATACTGGTCGGGGCAAACCCGATCAATCTGCGCCATCAGGCGGTAGCCGATGTCCTTTCGGCCTTCGGCATGCGCCATCGCGATCGGCATGTAGGACGCCCGCATCGGCGCCTCCTCGAAAGTCGTTCGGAAGACGCCCGACTTCGTGAGAAGCCAGTGCATCAGCCTGCGGCCCCGCACATCCCGCATGAGCCACTTGAAGTCGGACTCAAAATCGTCCGAGGATTCGTAGGGCAGTTTCTGTTCAGTCATAAAACGCCCGCCACTTTTAGCGAAACCAGTGAAGAGATAACGCCGACAAGAATCGGAACCGCAACGCTCTTGAAGGCGTCCCACCACCAAGTTTTGCGTTCCTTCTCTATTCGGCGACGTTCGTCTTCCCGAATCATCTGCCTGTCGTGTTCTTCAACCATTGTTCTTATCTCTTCTAACCGCTTCTCAAACGAGGTATACTTGTCCATAGATCTTCATAGGTCCTCATCGCTAGACGTTGAGAGTCTTAGAAAGCCGTTCGGATTCCGCCCCGAGCGGCTTTCGCTTTATGTGTTGAAGCTACTTTGACACGCTGTTTTGCTCTCATGCACCCATTGGATCAGTAGCCCGCGAACTGCCCCATGATCTGCTCGGGGGAGGCCGACTGAAGGTCCCCCTGAAGCGGGGACATCGGTGACGCGGGGACCGCGGCTTGAGCCGCTCCAAGATCCTTCGCGACAGAGGCCATCTCCTTGGCCTGCTCCATCTGCATCATCTTCGCCTGCTGCTCGGCTCTCTGCTGGCGGATGAGCGCCACCTGCTTGCCAGGCACGATCAACTGGGGATCAAGCCCCAGCACGTCGGAGTAGTAATCCGCCCAGTAGTCCGCATCGAACTTGTCGGCAAGGTCAGGCTTGATTGCCACGAGCATGCCGAGGTTCTGCGTGAAGCGGTCGACCGCGTTGGTTGCCACGGCCCTCTGGGCCTGCGCAAGGATCGAGACAAACTCGACGTTCAAGTCGATGCCTTGAAGCTCCTGCGGGACCGGCGGGAGCATGCCGACCTGCACCATGCGGTCGAACGTCATGGCGATCAGTCGGTCGTTCATCTCCGCGTTGAGGCGCTCGAGGACGGGGCCGAGCATCAACATCTTCTCTTCGTGGCGCTCGGCAATCTCAGTCGCCGTCGCACGGGCCGTCGTCGGCATGCCCGTAATCATCAGGAAGATGTCCTTGTAGAACGCTTCATCAATGCGCCGCCGCACGTCCTGAATATCCATCAGAAGCGCGTCGAGACGCAGGTTGACTTCGTAGGCAGACCGCACCCCCTGCACCTGCGCTACGTTGTCCGCCCAAACGATCCCGCCCGGAACCAGGTTCGCTTCCTGATTGCGCATGTCGGCCGACATAATGACCGCGGGATCGGCCTGCTGAGCAATGGCCTTTGACTTGTGAAGCTGCTGCTGTTGAAGCTGGCGAAGGTCGCCGAGCGCTTCCATGCCCGGCCCCGTCCCGTAGATGTCGCCGCCCGTCACATTCCAACGAGCTGCGAGAACAGGAAATTGTCGGAAGCCCGACTCGCGCAGGATCGAATCGCCTTTCCCGTTCTTCTCAAAGTAAACGGAACGATAGGGCATGTTCTTCGCGTCACGCTTCTGCGGATCGCGAAAACTTCTCGGCTCGATGGCGTTAACCACTTCAATCCATTCATCGTAGTTCCCGCGGTCATAGAGCCGCCTGACGTTGGGCGACACCTTGTCGTAGCCGAACTCCCCCACGAGTGCGGAGACCGTCATGCGAAATTCTCGATAGCACGTGTTCACGTCGCCTCGAGCATCGGTCGCCAGAGCGAACTCGCCGATGGTGAGCGGCATGCAATGGATGATGGAGTCGTAGTCGTCGAGTACGATCACAGACGTCGTGCCGAAAGCTCCGAGCTCCTCGTACGCCATCTGCAAGGCGCGGTAGACATTCGACTGGTTGAAGACCATCTGCATGAGGGTCGTCACCTGCGTCATCCACTTCTTGACTTCGTAGTTCTCGTCCAACTGCGGGTTCTTCGTCGTGAGACGGAACCACGGGCGAGCCGGGCTCGTCATGCCCGCCATCATGCCGCCCGACAAGGTGCGAAGCGCTCGCGTGCCTGAGTTGTCCAGGATGGCGCGGTGGCGCTTGTCCCCCTTGTTGTTGTCGGAGACGAGGAAGCGCCCCGCGCGAGGCAGAAGCACTTCCGAGATTTCCTGCCAGTGCGGCATCCAAGAGGAGCGCTCAGACTTCAGCGCCTCCCAGCGCTTGCCGCACTGTTTGCGAAGACTGTCCGCCATGATTAGCCTCCCAGAAGAGAGGAGCCGCCGCCAAGCAGAAGATCATTCTTGCCGACGCCGCCCGGACCCGTAATCATCGTGGCGCTTCCGCCGCCTTGATTCTGGCGCTAATGTCGACCTCGTTCTGGTTGGCCTTGTTGAACTCCATCTCCTGCTGCTTCTTCGCCTCGGCGGCCGCCTTGGCCTGCTGATCCGCAGCGTGACGTTGCGCCTTGTCCTGCTTGTTGGCCGAATACATCGACGATGCGGCGGAAGCCGCGGCTACGCCAACTGCTACCCATCCTCCTGACATAAGAGATTCTCCTTTCGAGTTAAGAGCCGATCGGGCTCATCAGTAAATTCGTTTTCGGCCTCCTCCACAGTCTTCGCATCCGTCGCGAAGCACATGGTGAAGGACGAGTTTTCAAGGGCATAGACAGCGGCTCTTCGCCCCGCCATGCCGTCGAGGATATGGACGCCGCGAAGCTCCTTCGTGACGCCCCCATCCGTGATTCTGAAGTGCCCGCAGCAGATCAACTGCGTCGGTACCTTGACTGTGAGCCCCACGACCGCCGCGCCTTTCGGGACGTATACCGTGCGGGAGTACATGCCCGCATGAAGGTGGTGCTCCGTCTCGATGTGGATCGGCGGGAACTCCGCCTCAAGCGCCTGCCCGAGGGCTTCCACAGCCGCGGCTCGGGTCGCAAGATCATTCATTGCACTTGCACCAGTAGCAGTTGTGCGTGTGCGTCATGCCGAGACGATCGCACAGCTTGTCGAACGCCGACCCCGGCGGCGCCATGAAGGTGAAGCCTGGAGCGCCTTCCTTCGCGGCAACCGCCTTGGCGCACCCGAGAAGATCAAGCCCCGTACGCCCACGGCGCCATGCCTTACGGAGGTAGAAGGCATCAACGCCGACGAGAGGAAACGGGTAGTGCTGGGACTGCGTGACGAGAAGCGCGGCCGCGCCAACAAGGCGCCCGTCGTCAAGCACGGCCACACAGCGAAGCTGACCGTCCTTGTCGAGCGCGGCATAGCGGGACACCTGCGCCTCGGCCGCGCCAATGGCAGGGTTGGCCGTCTCGTTGATGTACTCCGTCACCCAGTCCGTCCAACCGTCCAGATCGTAAAGTTCACCGAACGACAGCTCCTGATACTCAATCACTTCCCTTCTCCTCCCATGTTGCTTGCAGACTCTTCCGATACTTGACGTAGACGTAGACCTCTATGCCCTGCTTCAGCGCACCTGTAGCAAGCCAAAGGTCGATAAGCCCTAGCAAAATCTGCGTGTAGGTGGGTAATTCCGAAAACTCAACCATCGCTTCCCTCGGCTCCGGAACGGCCTATCGCTATCCGCAGCGCCGCCCACATGAGCCTCACTGTGCACATCGCCGCACTGACGTAGAAAAGCCACTCGAGCATCTTGTTCGCCAACGGGTCGTCTACAAAGCCGATAACAACCGCTTGCGCGATTAGAAATACGATGGTCAACACCGCACCGAAAAGAAGCGGATATTTCCTATGAGTTTCTGAAACCATGACGCGGATACCTGTTAAAATGCCTGACGTAATCTCGAAATAGCTCATCGCTACCCCATGTAGTTGTTGAGTCCTGAAGCCGCGGGTGCTGGAACACCTGCGGCTTTCTTTTCATTCGTCGGTCTCAATCAAACCACGCGGGCTTCGTCTCATGCACCCATTACTTCAGACAGGCGAAGGGGTCGTAGTCCCGCCTCCCCGATCTGCGGTTGCGGTACTCGAGCTCCGCGAGCGGGATGTACTCCTCGATCTTGTACGCGAAGGTAAGCGCAAGCGCGTCTGCACTGTCTGGCGACGGCATGCCGCGCTTCTTCATGTCCTTCTTCGACTCGAGCTTGATCTGCCCGCCAGGCAGGATGTCGTACTCGGGCGCCGTCAAGTCGTCGATCAGACCCTGATCGTTCGGGATCGTCCCGCCGTCCATCAGCCAGAGCTTCATCCTCCCCCACATCTCCTCACGGAGACGGGCGTACGTCTTCGGATCGTCCGCACCCGCACCGAACTGGATGCCGCGCACGGGGTACCCGTCGTCGCGAAGCTGGTCCTTCGGACCGCCGCCCACGCCCCCTTCGTCGACGTTGATGTAGATGCGGTCTCTCGGGAACCCGAGCGCCCTCACTTCGTCGAAGTGCTGCTTCACCTTGGCCACGAGTTGCGTTGTGGAGAGCCCCTTGAAGCGCTTGATCGGGAGCCAACCCCTGCCGATGCGCGTGTAGATCACGCTGTCGTCATCACCGAAGCGCGCCACGTCCACGCCGATGATCGCGCACGTCGCCCCGTTGTGCGGCATGTCTCGCCTCGCCGCCTCCAGCACGAGGTCAGATGGGATGAACTGCTTGTCGGACTGGCTCGGAAATTCTCCGCGAACACGAACGCGGAAAAAGTCGGAATCTTCTCCGTACTCTTTACGCCACTCTTCGATCTGTGCTTTGTTCGTGATAAAAGCGTCTCGGCTATCGAGCTTCACCGTCGTCCAGCTTCCCTTCCTGCGCCCGAAGCATTCGCGGAATCGCCCCGTGTTTCGTGTTGGGTTGCCGAACACGAACATCATCGGCTCTCCGTCTGTTAAGCCGCCCTCGCACACCTCCCAGATTACATCGGGCACTGCGCTCGCCTCATCCATCAAATAGAAGGAGGTGGAGGACGCAGAGTGCTGCCCCGCAAACGATTCAGAATTTTCTTCTCGGCAAGTCTGAGCATCAACACGCCACGATTCTGGGGACTCCTTGGACTTCACCGAAGCTGCGCTAACCTCAAACATGTCCGCGACGAGTGAACGCTTCAACCACTTGCAGATCTCCGAGAACGTTTTCGTTTCAAGCTGCCCCGCGGTATTTGCGGTAACCACTCCCTTGCTGTGCGGGCGGGTAGCCAGAATCCAGCAAACCAACCAGGCGGTGAGCGCGGAGTTGTGCGTCACGATGAAGTCATTCGCAAGGAACAACCCGTCCTCACGATCAACCGTCACGCACATGCACTCCCGCTCGCCAACGGGCTCAATGCTCTTGATAAAGCGCCGAATCCGATACCAATGTGGATCCTGTACGACCTTGTCCGCTTTTCTCTTCGCGTACATGTAGAACGTACCCGGCGGGAGCATGAGATGACATCGCCAGTACGTCACCGCATGCTCCCCTCCTCCGCAAGGCGGCTCAACAACCGCGTCATACTTGCGCTTTCGTGTCCGACCACCCAGGGAACGCACCAACTGGCACAGGTCATCGATCAGCCGCTCGGATGTCGTGCTGTACGTGATAGAGCCTCCGCTCGCGGACCCGTCAGTATCAAGCAGGCCGCGTAGCAGCTCAAGCCTCTGCTCAACACTCGCCTCCAGATATTCCGTCGGGATAAATCGCTCAGTACTCTTCTTAAAAAACACCCCTGTCGCGATAAACTCCTTTCGGCACTTCAACAACTGATACACCGTGGCCTTACCCGCCGCAACAATGTCATGGATCTCATAACCCAGAGCTTTCCACCGCTCCACAGCTTCTGGTTCGTCGGTAGTTATCCAGCATTGCCCGACCGTCCCGTCTCCAAGCCAGGAGCCCATGACATAGGGATGGATGGGGAGCTCCCTTTCTGGGTACTCGACGGGCTTGATCTCCGGCAAGGACCATCTAGCCCTCAACGACGTCTTCCCCTCGTACAGCCCTCGCCGGAGCAATTCTTCCGTCGAGAGCGTCTGCGTATTCGTACCCCGCTTCGCGCGTTGCCTAATCGACTGAACCGTCCACAGATGTTCGCCCGACGCGATAGCACTCGTTCCGTCGTCGAACTCCACGCGGTAGCACGGGCGCACGCCGCGATACGGAACCGCTATGACTCTTGTCGGCTTGCCGTCAGGCCCCCACAAAAGATCGCCTTCACGAATATCTCCCCACTTGCGCACGCCCACAGGCGTCGGCACGGCAGTGTCTACAGAAAGCGCCTTACCAACGCCGTGCCCTGACGCAACCGCAAGGCGGATGGGCTTGACAGCATGGATCCCGTCGAAACCGTTTGCGCGCACCTGCTGCCCAATCTCGTCCAAGACCTCACACGCCCACTTGTCCGGCCCGAACTTGCTCCCCGGGTACTTCGAAGCCCAAGGCTCGGGAAGCGGTACGATCGACAGCTCGGGCGACTCGCCCCATGGGAAGGCCCACAGCACGAAGCGCAGCGGATCGTCGTACCCTCGCGCCAGCTCTTCGGCAATGTCGTCTGACAGTTCATTCATAGAAAATTGTCCTCATGGAAAAAGACCCCCGACTTCGGAAAGGAAGCCGAGGGCCGGTTGGTTAGGGAATGTCTTCGAAGTCGTCTTGAGCGGGCTGGTCTAGGTCGACGGCACTCTTCAGTCGAATGCCAACTGCCAGGGTTTTGCCGTGACTCTTGCGAAATCGAAACGACGCACCCCTCCTGGTAAGGAGTTTCTTCAGCCGCTCGGTCAACGTCCTAGGCCGCGCATCGGACGTCGGCTCGTTCATGCTCTCAAGCCATTGGCAATAGCTCTCGAACAAATCTTTCGTCGACGGATCGTTCTCCTTTTCCGGGCGCCCGATCTCGCACCGCTCATCGAACCACTGGGTGACAAGATCGTGCGAGTCGACATAGGCGTTCGACGCGTCCTGCACCGACTTCGGCACGGCCAGGCCCTCCTTCAGCTCGCCCTCTCGTCCCTCTAGAAGCCAATTGAAAATGCCCGAGCGCTCCGCCTTAAGCACCCGCGACAGCCCCTTGATGCGCATGGCGCGGTACTTGGGATCGTTCTCGAAGTCGTGCGGGAAGTCGATCAGACGAATGCGGCGGCGCATGGCGTTGTCCGCTCCCTGCATGTTCGGCGCAAAATTGGTGGCAATGAAAAGCGTGAATCTGGCGGGAAACTCCTTCACCTCGGCGGCATACGCGCCTCGTGCGGAGATCTTGTCCCCACCGGAAATACGCTTCAAGTCCGCTGCGCGGAAAGACTCCCCGCTCCCGGTCTCGGAGCAGTACACGAACCTGGCACCCTGCAGACGCACAATGTCCGCACGATGCCCACTTGCCGGCGTGCCTTTGCGGCCGATGACGGTCTTCGAGTAGCCGCCCATCACCTCGCTGATCGTCTCAAGAAAACTCGACTTCCCGTTGGCTCCGTCGCCGATTAGCAGGTAAAATGCCTCCTCATCCGGTCGGCCTGCCAGCATCTTGCCAAGCACCTTCTGCATGTACCACGCCACTTCTTCGCTTCCGAACCATGTGGAAACACACTTGCGCCAGGTGGGGCAGTCCGCACTCGGGTCGTACCGCACATTGCAGTACTTCACCATCAGGGCATCTGGTGCATTCGGCACCAGATCCCTCGTCTTCAGGTTCACGAGTCCGTTCTCGACCGCGATGAACTCCTCCATCGCGTCCATGTCGTTCTCATCAACATAGAGCTCACGCGTGCGGGTCAGGTTCTTCAGGAGCTTGTCCAGCATTGCGCTCTCGCCGTCGAGACAGCGCAGCTGGAACTTGGCCGCCGCCTTTTCTCGGGCTTCATCCCCAGCATCCCTCGCTGCCTTGATCTCCTCCGTCAAAAGCGAATTGAAGATCTCGTCACGAATCCTTGTGCAGATCGAAGCCTCCGGCCCGAGGCGGTCCCATTGCCTCGTAGCAGGCTCAAAGTAGTACCAGCGCTTTGCCTGTGGCGCATAGCTGATGATATCAGCCCAATCGGCTCTCACACGGGACAGAAGCCCGTCTTCCGTGAAAGCCTCCGCTCTTGCGATGACCATTCGCGCTTCCCGAGCGATCGGCCACATCGTGAGCGAACGCAGGCCACGGTTATTGAACGTAGCCCACTTCTTCTCCACTTCCTCGAAGCCGTCATACTTGGCGGCCTGCTGACTAAGCTCATCCCAGAGGGCAAGCCCCTCAGACGAGCCGGACGTCTCGTGGTGGATACGCATGCCGTCCTGGTACCACGGGGTGTAGGAGCCCCACGACTCCACTCTCGGCGCCATCAGCTTGCGAATTTGGTCGATCGTGAGCCCGATCGGGCGCTTCGGCACGAGCTCTTCCGCCAGGGCTTCGTCAGCATCGACGGCAATCGTGCGCTCACTACCCTTGACCGACGCCCACCCGTTGCTCTCAACGAACTTTTCGAATGTGTCGCAGAGCGTCTGAACGCCCTCATACGTCACCAAGGGGAGCTCGGCCGCGGGGACGTCAGTCGGCTCCCCTGAGAGAAGCGCATACGGATAGCTGTAGGGAAGCCCCGTTTCCGGATGGGTGTGATACAGAACAATCTGCTGCCCCTTGCCCAGAACCTCCAACTGAGACTTCGTGGACTCGTCCCCGTTCTTGACGTACTCAAGCGTCGTCTGCTTCAGCCAACGGCCTTCAGCCCTGAAGAGGAGCGCAAACTTCGGGGCGCGACCGACACGGTAAACGGCCATCGCGCACGCAGGGTAAGCCTTGCAGAGGGCGTCAAAAAGCGCCTTCGCCTCCGCGTCGGTTCCGCGAAAGTCAACGTCGATGGCGCAGATCGGAGTGTCGCCGTACCCACACAGCACGCCGACGCCCTCACCCTCCGGCCGCTGTCGGCAAGCCTGGGCGGTGAGCGGAGAGTTCTGCCAGTTGGGCGTGGTCGGATGCTTCTTGCCTTTCGACAACGGAACCACGGGGTAGCCGGTCTCGACGAGCCTCGGCCCTTTCTCACGGATGAACGAGGTCATAACCCGAGCTCCTTGCGAACACGGGCGTCCGACGCCATTTCCTGCTCTCTACGCGTATACGCATCGTGCATTTTCTTCACCGTGCTTTCGCGAAAAGCAAAGCCATCCGGGGCGTTCTGAATCCTGTACAGCGTCATTGGAGTTATATCGCAGTACTTTGCGACTGCTCGCTTGCTAAGGCCGGAACGGACAAGATAAGCCAAGGCCGTCTTTGGGGAGATGTAGTCATTACTCGACATGAGTGCTCCAAAAATATAGAATACAAGTATGGCGACATGAATAATAAGCACAGCGAGTACACTATGTCAACCAATACCACCTTTTTGAGCACACTTCACGAGCTCATGGTCGAGAACGGGCTCTCCGTACGCAAATTGTCAAAGCTCTCGGGCGTCGCTACCGCAACTATCCAGCGGCTGAAATCAGGAGAGTCGACCCTGCACCCCGCCACAATCGCGAAACTGGCCGCCGCGCTGGCCGTTGACCCTAAAGTTTTGTGGGTGGCCTCCGCAACCGATGCTAGAGACGACGATTACCGAGCGGAAATGGCCTACGAGAAACATCTTCAAGAGCTGAGAGGCCAAGGAAACATCTTTCATGGGGCGCATGCCGAGACCCTCATGCGGGAAATTCCAATCCTGGCGCTCTCCCAGACCGCTGATTACTTCTGCACGCCAGGATTCTCCAACTGCGAATTCATCGCGCTCCCGCCCGAAATGCTCTACACCACAAACGTGCCCACGCCGGACTTCGCAATCGTCGCGGAGACCGCCGCCATGGCTCCTGCCGTACAGGACGGAGACGCTCTCTACTTCTGCAAAGAGTGGCCCCGCATAAAGTCCGGGCAAATCGTTCTGGCGGAAACGGAAAACAATTCCGCGATTATTGGAAGATTTAAGAGAGATATTTCCGAAATGTTTTTATCTTTCGACAACAACTCGGAATTCAACATTCCAAGCGTAAAAATTAAAAAAGTTTTGGCGGTATGTGTCGGCCTTTATCGCCCGTTTTTCTAACCTACGATTTCCCCGCCACGCGCTGTCGGGCGGCAAGGATGCGGGAGGCAAGAGAGCTGTCGGTCTTCGCCTCCACCTTGTCGCCGTACTTCTCCGGCGCCCATTTCTTCAGGAGGTCAAGCCGCGTCGACACCGCCAGCTTCCTCGCGTACACCGCATCCCCCTTCTTCACGTCCATGCTCAGCAGGTTCCCGTCGTTGTCATAGCGCTCGTACACGTCCTCCACCATCAGCGGGTCCGTCGCCATCGCCAACGCCTCCTCGGCTAGCGCGTCAACGCCCTGCTCCCGAGCCTTCGCAACAGCCGCCTTCCACTTCGGATCCTTCGAGCACCATTGCGACAGCATGCTGCGGCCAAGACCCACACGCTTCGCAAAAGTCAGCATCATCCCGCCCTGCGCCAAGTAGGCACAGAGCGCGTCCAAGAGCTCCGGCGACTTCACCACCCGACCCGTCTCCGCATCCGTCGGCAGATACTCCGGCACCTCGGGCAGCCCCACCATCGCCTCCGTCGCCACCCGACGCATCAGCGCCCTGTCCTCCTTCGTCAGCCCAGGACGACGCTTCCTCGGCCCCCACTCCGGGCGCCAGTCCTCGTCCGGCGTCACGGGCTTGTAGTGCGCACGTCGCTTCGACGGGTCCATGTCGGACACCGTCTTGGGCGCCCCTTCATGCACGATCCTTACCACGGGGGCAGACGAGGCCGTAGAGGCGACTTCTGAGCGCACAGAGGCGCCGAAGAGACCGTCCCCTTGTGGTTGCTCGTCCGAGGGTGTCGACGCCGTAGCGGCCCTGCCAGAGGGCTTCTCGAGGATCTGAATCGATTTGATCTTGTTTGCGACGGTTTGAGCCATTGTGAAAATTTCCTAAAAATTTTTGGAAAGGCGGACAGTGGGAACTCGGGAAAAAGGGAAGTTCGAAAATGAAAAATTTTTGAGCTTGCCGGTCAGGTGAGGTCCCCCGCGGACGAGCGGCGAAATTGGGCCCCCACCCGTCCCCGACGAGCGCCTCAGCCAACCGACACCCGACGCCCCGCGCGGACCGTCACCCATGCGGCCGGCAGCACGGCGCGGCGGTGACATCGCACGAAGTCCTTCGCGGTGTTGAAAGGCACGCCGAAGCGGGCGGCGGCCGCGGTGACGGTCTCTCCGGCGGCCACACGCTGGCGGATTTCTTCTACCACAGCGTCGGGCCACCGGCACCGCGCAGAGTCCTCGCCGACCGGTCGCCCGGCGGCGCTTACGGCAATCGTCTTTGTCATGCGCTTGTCCTCCTTGCGCGGCGGAGTCTAGCCGCAATCGCCCGGCGAAAGCCGCAACCGTCGAACAGACGGGCAGAAATCCCCTCGCATCAAGGCGCGGCGGGCGATGAGGCTGTGAGTTCATACAAAAATGCCCACACCGCCACGGGCCACCGCTGCCACCGGTCGGCATCCCAGGCGGCGGACGGCCCGCGCGCCCGCACCAAAAACCCGCAACGCGGCGCGGCGCGTCGGGTAGGCCAGAGCACCGCCAATCCACGGCGCCACCCCACCGCACGCCGCAAAGCCGCACGGCACGCCGTTCCCACGTGTCGTAGCACCGCATCCGGCGCCACCCTTCGGTCAGGGGGACGCGCGGCCTAAAAAACCGCAGCGGTGCTCAGGTGCCTATTTCGGCCAAAAACATAAACCCCCTATAGGCGTATCTAAGGGGGGTACCCCCTTTGTTTTCACGTATGAGAGAAGTTACGAGAGGGGGTAGATAAGCACCTAAGCACCGCATTTTTCTTCGGCTAACTCACGAAAAATCGGAGTTGCATTCCAACTCACAAAAAAAACGAGTTTTCAGGCACAAAAAAGCGCCCCACCTACCGTTGCTGGTAAGTGGGGCGCTTTTTTGTGCCTGTCGGATTTGATCAGTAGATGATGCCCTGCGACGGATACAGATACTGCTCGACGACTTCGGCGCGGTTCGTGCGCGGAAGGACGAAAACGAAGCGAGTGAGCTCACCAAATTCGGTGTCGTGCTCCGTTGCTTGCCACTTGATCACCTTGCGTGACTTGACGCCGGACTCGGTGTCGACAGACTTGTAGGTTTCGCCTACAAGCGTGAACGTGATCTGATTCCCGTTGTGGGTGATCGTGAATTTACCAGTGATGCGCGGCATGGTGTGCTCCTTGCGTTTGAGTGATGGGATTTCCCCTTTCGTTAAACGCATTATATGCAAATTACGCAAATAAATCCAGTCAATCCTTCGGCGGTTACGGCCTAAGCGTGCTTGATCTATGTCAAATGTGCTCATCTTTGCTGTGTTCGTTCGTGCTCATTTAGGTGTAATATGCACTTAACACGAATCGAGCACGATTCAGCACCAATGAACACACAACTAGGACTCCACACCATGACACCCGCCATCATCGCCCACTACCTCGTCGCAATCGCCGTCATCGCCGTTTTCCTCACCATCGCGCTCATCCGTGAGGCCCTCCTTCGTGAAGCCGCCGACCGTCGCCGTGACGAAGAATTTGACCGCATGCGCGCCGCCGATCGCGCCGCCGCCCGCCGTCGCACTGATGCCCTCTATCTCGACTTCGCCCGCCGCGCCGGCGCCGCCGTGGAGCTCCCGGCGGACTGGGACCGCCTGGTCGACTTCCAGAAAGCCAGCCGCATCGACGCCCTTCGCGAAATCGCCGAGCGCATCGAACGCCGCGCCGCTCTCGCTGCTCGCTACGGCTACGAGGTCAAGGCATGACCGCCCCGCGCGCTCTGTTCGCCCGTCTTGCGCTAGGCGCCCTCGCAGTGGCGGCGCTTACCGCCGGCGCGGCGGCCTCATCGGTCGACCTGACCGCCGGCGCCTACGCCGTCGCCGTGGTCAAGCTGGCTGCAGGATGCGCTCTCTCTGCTCTTTTCGCTTCTCTCTCCGGCGCGCTTTTCGACGCTGCCGAAGGCTAATCACTTACTTAACTTGCTAGGACTCATCATGACCAACGCCAATAACACCGCTGCCGCCATCGCGGCCGAAATCATCGCCACCACCGAAACGCACATCGAACTGCGCGCCGCTGAGCTTCACGACGTCGATTGCTTTCGCCAGCTGTGCGCCTCTGCTGTCGCGTGGCTCGACGCTGAGTACTTCGGCCAGGCCGATGACGATGAGGAGCACGCGGACGAGTACCGCGACCCGCTCTCTTTTGAGGTCTACCTCAACGGTCGCACTGGCGAATACATCGCCGACCTTGATCTTGCCGTAGGCGGTCCGACGATCCGCGCTCGCTATGAATCCTACTGGGGCGAGCTCACGATCACCGCCGCCTGGGGCGCCGACCGCGTGGAGATGAGCGCCCGAAACTGCGCTTTCGTCGACTGGATCGAAACCTGCGCCGATTGTTACTGCTAAGCCGCGCGCCCCGCCGCACCGGTGGGGTGCATATGAGAGCGCCCGGACGTCCGGACGCTTTCACCTGCAAAACCGCAGGGCTTGACCAACCAACACACAACTAGGACTCCACACCATGACAGCTACGAACCTTTCGGCCACTCTTAATAGCGCCCACCTTTCCCCCGCCGCCCGCGGCGTGATCGCCACGCCCGCAAGCGCTGCCGGCACCACCGCCCCGATCGTGAGCCTGTATGACCTCGACACGTCCTCTTATGACATTGACCCGGACGGCCGCACGGTCCGCATCTATGGCGCGGCCTTTTTCCGCACCGCACCGCAGGACGGCGTGCGATTCGCGCTGGTGCTGTCCCGCGCCGATCTGCGTGACGATGAGGCGCCCGCCTGGATCGATTTCGATTCCGATGACCTCGAGGCCGCCGGTCTCGCTCTGGCCGAAGAGACTGCCGAGGCCGCATTGCTTGATGCGCTCCGTACGCCCGGTTTCAACGTTGCCGGAGCGCCGGCCGTACTCACGCCTTCGCTCATCGATTTCTATCTGCCTGCCATCCATGACGGCGCCGGCAGCACTGAGCACATCCGCGCCGCGTCCGGATGGTGCCTTTTCGCCGTCCCGTCCGACGAAGGTCCGGAGCTTACGGACGTACTGGCCTATCGACGCTACAGCGATGACTACCCGTGCTACGCAGCCCCTAGCGCGGCCGATTGGGCGGATGCGCGCGATCAGCTTGAGGGCCGTGTGCCCGAAGAAACGCTAGACGCTTTCGAGCGTTTCTATCTCGAAAACGAGATCGCCTGGGCGCAGGTCCAGTAACAGTAAACCCCGGCCGCCTTTCGAGGCGGCCAAATTTGGAGCATTGAGTCATGACAGCAAGGAATTTCTACCGCGTCGACGCCGCCGGCCGAATCGAAAAAATTTCCGGGTCGATCTTGAAAGAGATAACCGGCGCGGCCACGGTGGCCGCCGCAATGGATGCGATTCGCAACGACATGGCCGGCCGCGAGGACTTCGCAGAAATTTGCTTTTCGTACCTCGAGGCGTGTGCCATCGCCCGCACGCGCAAGGAGCGCAGCGAATGATCTACATACTCGCCCTACGTCAAGCCGCGCGGACTGGTGACCGCTGGCAGGTGCTGCCCCGTGCTTACTACTCCGTATGTGAGGCCCTGGCCGATGCCCGCCGCGCCCGCCTGCGGTTTCCGCTGCTGGACTTCCGCGTAGTGCGCAGACCGACAGCCGAAAAGCTACCGGACATCTATCCACGCGGCCGGTGTCATGCCGGCCCGCAGAGGAAAGCCTACAGCCCCGCGCCGCGGGCTTTTCTCTGCGCAGTAACCCGGGACTGCATACGCCGCCCCGCCCTTCACTTTCATTTTTTGGGAGGCTCTATCGTGAGTCTTGAAACTGAGATTCGAGCTCTGACCGATGAGGTCAAGACCCTGGCCACCATCGCCCGCGCCATCGTCGCCGGTCGCTCTCTCAACGCCGACACGGCAGCGCAGGAGGCCCCGACCACCGGCGCGCCGGTTACCGTCCCCACGCCCGAAGAGACGCCCGCGCCGGCCACGCCCGCACCCGCCCGCGCCGAAGCTGCCGCCCCGGCCGCTCCGGAACCCGTGGAGAAGCCCGCCGAAGCCCCTAAGGCTGAACTGGCGCCCGAAGCCGCCGCGCCTGCGGCAGAGGTCGAAAACGTGCCGAAGGGCCCCGCCGGTTTCATGGCCGCGCTTCACGCGCTCGTCGTCGGCCGCTCCGACGCCAAGGATGTCATGCGCGCCGCACTTGAGGCCATCGGCGCAAGCTCTTTCCGCACGCTGGACAGCGCTCGCTACGCGGAGGCGCTTGCCGCCGTCAAGGCTGAACTAGCGAAGGCGGAGGCGTGACCATGGCTAAGCATGCTCTCATTAGCCCGTCGAGCTGCGGGCGCATCGCCTACTGCCCGGCGTCCGTCCTTCTTTCCAAGGACGCGCCGGAGGACTCCAGCCCTTACGCAGAAGAAGGCACCGCGGCACACCGCTGGTGTGAGCTCGAGTTGCGGGCGAAGTTTGCGGGCCGCGACCTAAACCGCGCCGAAGCCGCAGAGCGCGCGGCCATCAAGCTGTCTCACGACGGCATGGAACCCCACGTGCGCGAGTATGTGTCCCACGTGGCTGAACTGGCCGGGGGCGCTCTCTATCGCGCCGTCGAGGTCCGCCTGCCGGTAACGCCGATCACGGGCGAGCCCGACGCCTTCGGCACTGCCGACTGCGTGGTTATCGACAAAGACGGTGTGCTCCACATCATTGACTTCAAGTACGGCGCCGGCGTCAAAGTCGAAGCGAAGCACAACGCGCAGCTCGGCGTCTACGCGCTTGCCGCCATGGCTGAACTAGACCCCGAAGGCATGATGTTCGGCATCGAAAAGGTCGTGCTCCACATCATCCAGCCGCGAATGGACAACGTCTGCGAGTGGGCGGCTGACCGTGCGGCGCTTGAAGGGACTTTCCTCACGAATATCCGCCGCGCGGCCGAGCGTGCGCTCCACCTGGTCGAGCATCCCGAAGACCTGAAGGAGGACTACCCCTTCCTGCCGCTCGAGGGCTCCGGCATGGCGCCAGAAGGCGACTTCGCGATCCCGAACGATCACATCTGCAGATTCTGCAAGGCGAAGGCGACCTGTCCGATCCTGCATCGGTCCACGGTGGAGGCGCTCGAAGCGGACTTCGAGGATCTCGCTGACGGCGCCGAGGCTGAACAAGCCGCGCCCGTCGCGCTCCCGAGCTCGATCCCCGTGCCGACCACGCCCGAGCGCCTGGCGGCCGCATACAGCTGGCTCAAGGTGATTCGCATGTGGTGCGACGCCGTGGAGGGCGCCATGTACGACCGTCTCAACCACCATGGCGAGACCGAAGGCTACAAGCTCGTCGCGGGTCGCCCCGGTCCGCGCAAGTGGACGGATGCCGAAGCCGCCGAGGCTGAACTGCGGAAAGCCCTCAAGGTTGATCAAGCGTATGACCGCAAGGTGATCTCGCCGACCACAGCCGAGAAGCTCCACAAGGCGGGCGAGATCGGACCCAAGTACTGGGCTCGACTCTCAAACCTCATTGGCCGAAGCGACGGCAAGCCTCTGATCGTGCCCAGCACGGACGAGCGCCCCGCGTTGACGCCGCAACTCGAGAACGACTTTGACGATCTCGACCCCAAGGCTGAACAAGCCAATTAAACCCTGTCATTTTTGAAGGAAATACAAATGGCAAAACTTACTGCTGAAGAGCGCAAGAAGCTCCACCTCGTGCTGCGCAAGGTGCGCATCGCCTACCCGGAAGTCTTCGAACCGAAGCACAACGACCTCTCTGGCAAGGACGAGTACTCCGTGCAGGTTCGCCTCTACGAGGACAACCCCGAGCACATGAAGATCGTGGAGATGATTAATGCCGCGAAGGAAGTGGCCGCTAACGCCTTCTGGGGCAGGGACGCCAAAGCCTTTAATGCCCGTGTCGAGAAGATCGACAACAACAAGGGGCTCCGTCACAACGACGAGGGCGGCTTCTACTTCCTGAGCGCCAAGCGCCGTCCCGACCAGCA
>OGJN01000305.1_pt1 | contig 42640 bp, 16 predicted proteins | sample 1572221 | NCBI WGS metagenome assembly OGJN01 (sample SAMEA2582148, study PRJEB24529) | metagenome | biome: Human gut stool | place: China | collected 2011 | reverse complement strand
TACGGGCTTATAGCCCGTGAGCAAACCACCCGTTTTACGGGTGGTTCTGATTTATATATATATTATTCTTTAAAACAGAAAAAATGTTTAAAATCTATTTTTGTGATATAATTATTAAAAGGAGGTATTATGATGAGGTTATTAGCTTTTGAAATACAAAATACGAATTTATTCGGAGAAAAATTACATATTGATTTATTTGCAACGGATAAGGTTAGTCATTTAATTACCGATAATGATAATATAGAGCGAGCTTTTAAAATTAAGGGAACTACATCAATTTATACTCAAAATTTAATTGCCTTTACAGGGCTTAATGCGACAGGGAAAACGACAATACTTGAAGTTATTCAAATGATATTGGGGATTATATCTCATAATGCTAGATTAAATGATACTAACATAAAGTTAATATTACACAAGATTATAGGAAATTCGATTGATATAAATAATCCTGCCACATTTATTGTTTGGTTTGTATTAGACAATCAAATATTTGAGTTAACATCTAGAATTGTAAAAAAATATAATGCATATAATGAAGATATATTTATTTATGAAGACGAAATTATAAAAGTCCAATCTATTGCAAGATTGAATAAGAAATATATTTTTAATTTTGATAAGCCTATTAAGGTTCTGAAAAGAAATGATTATATTAATGATGATACATTTTTGTTAGAAGATGTTAGTATTATAAGTATGTATAAAAATAAGGATGTAAAATTTATGTCCTCTTTTGAAAAATATAATATTGCACGTTTTATTCAACCAAGAATTCCAGATGTATCTGTTATACAGTGTTTTGATAGTGCAATTCGTAATATTAAAGAATCGCATATTAATGATAAATATATATTACAGTTTAAAAAAGAAAATTCAGAGTATAATTTATCTTATAATGAATTAGAAACTATTTTGTCGTCTGGCACAGTGAAGGCACTTCACTTCTTCCCTGCTATACAGTCTATATTAGAAACAGGTGGATACATTCTCTTTGATGAGATAGAGAATCACATAAATAAAAGATTGGTTGAGTGGATTCTATCTTTATTTGAAAATAGAGAATTTAATCCTCATGGTGCATGCTTAATTTTTTCTACACATTATCCCGAATTATTAGATACTTTTGTAAGAAAAGATAATATTTATATTACTCGTAAAGATATAGATGGTACTATTGAGGCAGTTAAATATAGTGATGACATTAAACGGAATGAATTGCTTAAATCCAATGTTATTTTAGGTAATTTGATTAAAGGAACAGTACCTAAATATGCATCTATGAAAGCTGCAGAAAAGGCTTTAATGGGTACTATTAAATAGGGTGTAATATGGAGACATTAATTGAAGTTTGTTCAAGGCATTATATGATTTTCTTTTGTGAAGGACGTAATGAGGAAGATGCTTTAAGATGGATAATTGAATCTAATAGATTGTCATTAGATCATGAGTTTTGTAATTTTGAATACTTGCGAAAATTACGTACAAAGAATAAGCGAAAGGATATACTGACTAGAATATTAAGAGATGATTATGGTAGGGAACCTGCTTTAATTTATTTATTAGATAGTTTAAAAGAGAAGATTACGTTGCCTAGTGAATTTAATCAGACTCCTATTTATTATGTATATACTGTTCCTGAGTTTGAAATCTTATTTATTATTCATATGAATCAATTAAAGGAATATAATCAGCTAAATCCAAAACCTAAGGCATCTGAATTTGTAAAATCAAAATTAGGTCGAGATATTAAGTCTGAAGGATCCGTAAAAAGAATTTTCGATGATGATATTGATAATTTAATTGAAGCAAGTAGGATTTTAAAGGCATCTTATAAAAATAAGAAGGACTTAAAAAAGCAATATGGATTATATGATTTATGTATTGTTGATTAGATAATAATATGAGATTTAAGAACATGAGAGATAGCAATATTGAATTGTTACGCATCGTTTCGATGGTGCTAATTGTTATACATCATTTTAGTGTGCATGGTTGTTTTCCTTTTACTTCAGAGCTGACGTTTAACAAGGTATTTTTGTAAGTCTTTGGGTTGGGAGGCAAGGCTGGTGTAGTGGCCTTTGTCATGATAACAGGGTATTTCATGATTTCCAGTAGTTTTAAGCTTCACCAGTTTGGAAAACTGGTAGGGCAGATATGGTTTTATAGCCTCGTTATGCTTGGTATTGCAATGGGCTTGGGCCTCGATACGGTTACAACCCGTAATACGATACTCGCTCTACTTCCCATAGGCTCTATGAGTTGGTTTGCCCAAATATTCCTAGTCCTCTATATACTTACGCCAGTCATTAATCGCTTGCTACATTGGCTACAGCACAGATATTACCTTATACTACTGGCCGCTTCGACGGTGATTTGGTTCGTCATTCCTACAGCGCTTAATCTGTGGCCGAATCGACCACATACGACCTTTGGCTTTAAGCATATTTTCTACTTTATTGTGTTCTATTCGATGGGGGCGTATATCAAATTAGCTGGGTCCTCCATTAAACTGTGCAGTTCTTATATAACACAAAAAACGGGGATTATCTTGAGCACAATAGGTATATTAGGGGCCTTTGGGGGGGGATATCCTCGTAGATGTATTAGCTACGACTGATTCTGTGTATATGAAACAGATTTTCTATTTTACTCAAAATGATTATGGTTTCTTCCAACTGCTACTTGGCATAGGTTTGTTCATTACGTTCTTGAAAGCCGAGATTACCTATAGCTCTTGGATTAATACGGTGGCCTCCACGACCTTTGGATTTACCTATTACACGATAATAAGCTAGTCATGCATTATATGTGAAATCATATCTTTAGTACGTATCAATATTACGATTCATCGTTATTACCGCTTTATGCGGTGTTAATGGTGGCGTTCATTTTTATCATTGGTATGTGCGTAGACTATTTGCGGATAGCTTTCATAGAAAAACCTGTTATGAAACGCATTACGTCGTACATTGAAAGTAGTCAATCATGGGTGGCTCAGAAGGTGCCATTTTAATGCGAATTTCACCGTTTTTTGGTATAATAAACAAATATTCCAACGATAAAACGGAGGTAATTCTAATGCGTAAATTCTTATATATGTTAGCAGCTCTACTTGTGTTGATCGGTATTAATACACATGATGTAGAAGCTCGTACAGATGTATATGCTACTACTTATAACGGCAATAGCTGGTATGTGGACCAAGATTCTGTGAAGAAAGTAGGGGATGTACTCAATTTTACAGTGTACACTACATCTGGTCTTAGCTATAAGGTATCATCTAGTGATAGTAACTATTACAATGCAGATGTATTCTACTATAACAACAAACTCGTTTCAGACAATGGCCAATCCGTCTGGAAATCTCCAGGCATGATGGCCGCTATGCGTGTGGCACGTAAATAAAGAATAAAGGCAGCAATTTAATCGCTGCCTTTTTCTTATATAATTTCGTATATTTCTATTAATAGATTCTTATTGATTCGATTATATGTTCGCCATATAATTGACGTAGGATAGTCAATCGAGGTTGGGCCTCTCTTCGTAAATGAAGGGAGGGGTGTTTATGAGTGATTATGAGTTGATCATGATAATTCTAGAGGTAATGACCGTAGTTATTACCTTTGGAGCACTTGTGGCGCTTATTTGTCTTGGAAAAGACAAATAGCCCTTCGTTACCAATAACTGGATAACTGAAAGGCCATTTCATCAATTTCCTATAATCTTGAGATGAGCCCGACGGTTCTACTCGTTTGGCTATCTGTTTATATTATAGGGGCAATATTATATATCGTCAAATACGGATAAATACTATATAGAATTTACTAGCTAAAAGGTAGCAATCTAGATGTTACCTTTTTTCTTTTATAATTTTATAGCTATGTGGCAAAATTCCCTCATATTTACAATAATACAAATATTAAATATAATTAAATTATTTAATAATAGTTTATAGTGTATAAATGAGAGAGGGTTCTTATGAAACGCATGTGTAAAGCGAAATTATCCTTAGCAATTGCCCTGACGATTGCTAGCTCTGTAGGTCAGTATGCAATGGCGGGGAGTACATTAGTTACTTCACCTACTGGTGCATATATTACTGCAAATAACGGTGGGAAGTTTACGGCTGGTAATATGACAAACTATGTATCTACGATTGAGGCAGATACTGGTAGTACAGTCACTATTGATAAAGCAGTGGCTAATGTTGGCTATAATGATAAGCCTTTTATTAGCAGTAAAGGTGGCAGTACTGTTACTCTTAAGGAAGGCGTTTATGATGTTCATAATGTGAGTACTCCTATTGCGGTGGCTCAAGGTGGTACTGTTAATATTGGCGTAGACGGCAACAAAGGTAATTTTATCGGTAACGACTTATCTTTAGTTGGTGATGTTATCGTTAAAAGCGACCCCAATCATGCGTCCGAGATCAATATTGGAATCATTGGTAAAGAATCTCTTTGGGACGGTTTGGCCTTTAATTTAGCAGATAAAGATGTAAAGCATCCAAGTCATATCAATGTATTCCTTGGTGACTATGGTTCTTGGGAGCTTTTCTATCAAGGTGGCTTGCATGAAGGTAAATTAGATGGTAGTACGCAACCTAGCCATGTACATCGACTTGTAGGTTCCAAGAATCGTAACTATGCGAACATGGTAACCCAAAGTGAGCATAATAAACTCTATGTAGATAAGCTTGAAGGTCATGTAAACTTTATCTATGACCCTAATGATGAAGGTGGAGATACTGAGGATCCAAGCTATCAACCACCAACTAAAACCTATAATGGTGTGACTCCAGATTCTTTCTGGGGTGGGGATATTCATATTACAAGTGCGGCTCCTGGTGCAGCAGCTCATGTATATACGACTCAAAAAGGTCTAGACATGTCTTCCGAAGAGAATGTAAATAAGATCTTAGATAATTTGGCACATAAGATGTATTATGACAACTATGTAAATGGTGAAAGAAACCTTCAAGGCACAGTAGCTATTGCATCTGATGGTTCTGAATCTGGTCGTTTTACAGTCATCACATCTGGTCATGCTAAAGAAGGTGACATTACTTGGCAAGCAGATAAAGATGGTCAAGGTAAATACGTATATGGTGAAAATAAACCGGCTCCTAAACCAGAGGTAAAACCGACTCCAAAACCTGAGCCTAAGCCTCAACCTAAGCCAACTCCAAAACCAGAAGTAAAACCAGAGCCAGCTCCAGCTCCAAAACCGGAGGTAAAACCTACACCGGCTCCAGCTCCAAAACCGGAAGTAAAACCAACACCTCAACCAACCCCAAACCCAGAGGTGAAACCGGTTCCAGCTCCAACGCCTAAACCTGAGAACAACGGTCATATTCATGTTGTGGTAGGTGATTTTGATACACCTCATATGCGCGGCGCTCGTTCTGCTATCATGAGTAATATCAACGGTTGGAGAACATTGACAGATAATATGTATCGTCCACGCGTATTGCAACAAGGCGAACCAACAGGTATTTGGGCTCGCGTTGGGGGCGGTAAATACAGCTTCAATGCAAAAGGTATCGACACAGATACAACGTATACACGCATTCAAGGTGGTTACGATGCTAAAACTAGCAGGGGTTGGACTGTAGGTGGTCAAGTTTCTTACCTTCGTGGCAACGATGACTACGTATTCAATGGTACTGGCAAAGAAAAAGCCTTTGCTGTTGGTGCGTACGGCTTGAAAGATCTTGGTAACAACCAATACATCCACATCGAGTCTCAAGTAGGTCGTGCTTCTAACGACTTCACAGTTCGTAATGAAATTGGTGAAAGCCTTTCTGGCGAGACTAAAGCTAATGCATACTCTATCGGTGCACGCTATGGTAAAACTGTGAAGCTTTCAAATGGTACATATATTGAACCACAAGCACAATTAAGCTACACTCACTTCGGTGGTGACAGCTTCAATGCAGGCAGCATGCATGTAGAGCAATCTGGTGTGAGCAGTACAGCAGGTGGTCTTGGCCTTGAAATCGGTAAAAACTTCGGTGCAGGTAACATCTATACTCGCATTGGCGTAAACCATGCCTTCTCTGGCACAGTGAAAACTGCGTACACAAGTGGTGCTACTACTAAATACACATCCGAAGACATTAAAGGTACTTGGACAGATCTAGCATTCGGTGGCCGCTATGGCTTCAATGCAAACAACAGCATCTTCGCTGATATTAGTACAGGTCTATCTGGTGACTATAAAGCTGGCTGGTCTGTAAATGCAGGATTTACACATAAATTCTAATATAATAGTTACTATATAAATGTATATAGTGATAAGTACTATATAAATATATAGTACTCATGAAATAAAATGCCCCACGTATTGGATGTAACCATCTAATACGTGGGGTTTTTATAATATATTTCGTATATTTCTATAACCCTAATATTGATAGACCCCCAAAAGAATGAGGCATCGACTATAATCGGTGTCTCATTTTTATCGTCTAGTTGCCAACCCATTTTCAGATGAGATATTAATAGGTCGAGGTATTACCTCTAGAATTAATATATTCCCTCGTGCTATATTACATATGAGTAGTATTTTTACGTTCATATGTATAAGGAGATACTCTATGTTTAACTTTTATAGTGAGTTATTATTACGTTTACAGAAACAATTTGTATCCGAACATGAATCTGATTTCAAATCTATTGAGGATTTGTTAGAAGCATTTATGACTCAATATAATCGTGGTGATTTTAATAATACGATAGAAATGAAATTACGTGATTTATATGAGGCTGCAGAAGAGGCTTATACGAATGAGAAATCAAGGAAGTTATACAATGAAATCCTTGCATTATGTCCAGATGAAGTAGATGCTAAACGAGAACTCATAGCCCTTGAGTTACATCCAAGCTTTCAAATTTATCAGTTGAAACAGCTAGTAGAATCGTTGAAAAAACCAAAGAAAATAGATTGGAATATAATAGAGACGCGTCCTTATATGCGTTGCCTCATCGACATGGGGATGATATATTTAGAATATAATATGTATAATGATGCGATTGCCTGCTTTATGCCAGTTTTTCACGGAGACAAGCAAGATCATTCGGGATTTCTTGTGTATATGATGGTTGCTTGTTGTGGCGCTGCCAACTGGGATCGCGGCCGCAAGGTATATCAGCGATATCTTGCATGTTGCGATGATATACAAAATGCATTTAATCAGGCTCCGGATATCATGTTGCCTATGCATATGCTGTATATTCTATTGGCTTTGCAGTGTGGTGAAAGCAAGATAGCCCATGATGTATTAGCAGATCTTGTTGATGAATATGAAGATATTGATTGGTTATTACAAGATGCAACGCGCTGGAACGATTTTGTAGAAGATCATTTAGAGGCTATTATGTATATGGTAGACCAAGTGAGCAATATAGATTCTGACCCACGAGAATTAATAAGCTTATATACTGCTATCTCATTTTTACCAACTCAATTAGTGGATTTTGAAAGTCCACTATGGCAGACTCTATATGATGCGTATGAACGTGTTACCGGTCGAACTGTTATAAATCGGTACTCTAATGATAGTTATATGGGAAAACGCGAGTCCGCTCATATGAGCCCCGTAGAGGTTGCTAAAGGTGGAGCTTTGCGTGGAAATCCGGTATATGACAATATACGGTTCGGTGCACAAATTACACTTTCACAAGCCGGCCTATACACAGTAGATGATTTTAAAACAATTACTAAACAAGAAGTATTGATGCTACCGGGCATTGGTAAAAAAACAGTGGAACAACTAGAGCATAATGGTGTTATATTTAAAGCCTAAGATGTGACTTGAATTTAATAGCGATCCTAGGATAATGAAGGGCTATTTGTCTTGGAAAAGACAAATAGCCCTTCGTTACCAATAACTCGATAACTGAAAGGCCATTTCATCATGTTTTTAATCCTTTTGAGATGAGCCCGACGGTTCTACTCGTTTGGCTATCTGTTTATATTATAGATATAATTATATATATCGTCAAATTACGATGAATAACACTATAGATTTCAATAAATTTGAATTAGTATAGGCCGTGATCTAGTCACTGCCTTTTTTATGTTCTGGTTTTATAACTCAAATATTAATATCTTAAATAATTTTAAATAAAAACAGAAGAATTCATTTACAATTCACAAAAAATAGTGTAATATTTTAAATATATTTTAAAAGTGTTAGATGTGAGTTCTTAATAAGGTGAGTATATATCTATCTTTTTCTATAAATAACGACTGATAAATCACTTATAGATATATTCGTTTATGAAGGAGCTTTCACAAAAGTGAGTGTAATTGTATTAATAGTTGAGGTGTAAGAGGATGAGAGCAAGAAATAAATTTTTATTATCTGCTGTTATGATGACTTTATTGTCATCTACGATGGCCATGCCTAGCACATGGGCTGCAGCAGGTCTTAATTCCGATGGACGTATTTTTGCAACTACTGCAGATAGCAAATTTGAAAGTACAGGTAATACGACTGCGAATGGTGTAGTCGCATCTGATGGTGGTCAAGTTACAATTGGCTCTTTGGATACTCCTGATGCATCTCAATTGCCTAAACGCTATCGTCAACCAGCTTTCATTACAGGCATGCTAAATAACAGTTCCATTCAAGTGGATGGCGGGGTTATGGACGTGACTACTGCACCATGGCAGTCCCCATATCCAGTAGCGTTTGCTTATAATAGTAAAATTAATCTCGGCATTGATGATGCGGGTACTGTAAAACACAAAGTGTTTAATATGCAAGGTGATGTGCTGGTATCTGATAAAATGATGCCTCCTCATCAAGAACAGCAACCATCTGTGATTAATATTGGCCTAGGCCGCGCTCATAACAGTCCTAACCAATTTTCCGGTAAGGCTGTGAACACCTTAGAGGATAAAGGTGGCGAGATCAACATGACCTTTGATGGTGGCATGTGGAGCCATGATAACATGGGCGGCTTGGAATCTTTCAAAATTGATGGTAAAACAGAACGTAGTAGTATTAACAAGCTCACAGGTACTCGTACACGTGAAGGTTTCAGCCGTATTTCCCAAGATTCTCGCAGTGATATTCATGTGAATAAATTGGATGGTCATATCAATGTTATTTATGACATGACTAGTGGTACTGGCTTAAATTATGCTAAACCAGGTTCTAAGAAAGACGGCCTTGATCCGGCTGACATCGAGGGCGGTAACTTCATCGTGAAATCCGCTGTAGCTGGCTCTGGCGTACATGGCTATGTAACAGGTGATCATCTTGATACTTCTTCTGAAAGCAATGTAAATAAGATTTTAGATAACTTGGCACATAAATTCTATTATGAAAACTATGTAAAAGGTGAAAGAAATCTTTCTGGTACAGTATCCATCGCGTCTAAAGGCATCGTGTCTAGCTTCCAAAAAGCATTGACTACAGACCAAAAAGAAGGGGATATTACATGGAAAGATGGTAATGGCCAAGGCTCCTATGTGGCGCCAGAACCAAAACCTGTTACACCAGTAACTCCAGATCCTAAACCAGTTACACCTGTAACTCCAGATCCTAAACCAGTTACACCTGTAACTCCAGATCCAAAACCAGTTACACCTGTGACTCCAGATCCAAAACCAGTTACACCTGTAACTCCGGATCCTAAACCAGTTACACCTGTAACTCCAGATCCTAAACCGGTTACACCAGTGACTCCGGATCCTAAACCAGTTACACCGGTAACTCCAAATCCTAAGCCAGTTACTCCAGTAACTCCAGAACCAAAACCAGTTACTCCTGTAACACCGGATCCTAAGCCGGTTACACCTGTGACTCCGGCTCCTAAACCTGTAACACCAGTAAATCCTAATCCTGTTATTCGTGGTGCTTACGATACACCTCATATGCGTGGTATTCGCTCTGCTTTAGTAGGTAATATCAACGCTTGGCGTACATTAGCTGACGATATGTATCGTCCTCGTGTATTGCAACAAGGTGAACCAACTGGTATTTGGGCTCGCATCGGTGGTGGTAAGTACAGCTACTCTGGCAGTGGTATTGATACAGCTACAGATTACACACGCATCCAAGGCGGTTATGATGCTAAAATTAGCCGTGGCTGGACTGTAGGTGGTCAAGTATCCTATCTTCGTGGTTCTGAAGACTATGTATTCAATGGTTCCGGTAAGGTGAAATCCTTCTCCGTTGGTGCGTATGGTTTGAAAGACCTTGGTAAAGATCAATATGTACATGTAGAAACTCAAGTAGGTCGCGTATCTAATGACTTCACAGCTCGTAATGAAATCGGTGAAGCTATGTCTGGTGATACAAAATCTAATGCGTACAGCATCGGTATTCGCTACGGCAAAACATTGAAATACGCTAATGGTTTCTATGTAGAACCACAAGCACAATTGAACTTTACACACTTTGGTGGCCGTAACTTCACTGTAGACAATGTATCTGTTAACCAATCTAGTGTAAACAGCACTTCTGGCAAGCTTGGTCTTGAATTGGGTAAACAATTCGGCAATGGTAACCTTTATACAAGATTTGCTGCAGGTCATGCTTTCACAGGCAATGTAAAAACTGCATTTGCTAGCGGTAGCGTAGTGAAATTAACAGAACAAGACCTCAAAGGTACTTGGACCGAATTGGCATTCGGCGGCCGTTATGGCTTTAATAGTAACAATAGTGTATTTGCTGACGTTGCCACTGGTTTGTCAGGCGATTACCAAGCAGACTGGGGCGTAAATGCAGGATTTACACATAAATTCTAAGTGTAGATTTATTAAATAATCTTTTTGTACAATAGTTAACATATATAGCCTCCTAATAATAGAGTCATGACTTTATTATTAGGAGGCTTTTATTGTATGGAGCATAGAACTAACTATATAGCCACCTATGCATTTTTCTTCTAACCTTAAGGAAAAACTATATAGACGAAATACGATATATTGTGTATACTAATGAAAATAGTAAGCATATTAGGATTTATTGATAGATGCTTACTGTATAAATAAATTTACCATGCTTAGTATGGGGATTTCTATGGGGATAACCGTTCCTATAGAGATAATATCTAGTGTATGATAAATGAAGCCACTCTGGGGAGGGCGGCTTCTAATGAGGAGAACTTATGAAACTAATTAAATTACTACCAATTATGGCAATTGCTTCTGTATGTGTTGCTGGCCAAGTACATGCGGCACAAGATCCTTTGATGATGCCTGAACAACCTGCGGCTCCTTTGACTGCAGAACAACAAGAAATCTCTCTTGCTGTTCCTAGTGAAGAGGTAAAAGCTGTAGTATCTGAATTTGCAACATTCCAATTGGGAATGAGCAATGCTTTAATCAAAGACGACAATCGCGTAATGTCTGGTCAACAACGTTATACTAATAACGTGTTGTACTACATGAATGTTCGTCGTGACTGGTACATTACAAGCCATCGCTATAAAAAAGATAGCTATGCTCGCGTAGCATTAGACCGCTTGTACTTAGATTACAAAGAATTCTTCACGAATAACACTACAGTATCTGACATGAACAAAGCTGAATATGAAAACCAAATTTTGGCAATTCTTGAAAAGAATACAGCTAACATGTCTAATGATGAATTGCGTTTCTACATGAACGAAATGGTAATCTACAGCTTGAAAGAAGCTATGCGTGACGGTAATAACCGCGTTAAACGCATCCGCTAATCAGTATATATAACTATATATCTATGAAAGAGGTAACGGCATAGACCGTTGCCTCTTTTGTTTTCAAAACAAATGCCCTCGTAGGAACAAATTCTACGGGGGTCTGTTTATTAATTAATTATATTATCTAATCTATTCTTTATGAATTATTATTTATGTTATTTACATATTTTTTCGATGGCAGTATAATCTACTTGTAGAATTATGAGGAAAATATGAAGGAGAAGTGTTTTGTAGTGTAACAAGGGAGGCGTATGATTATGAATCACGCAAAGAAACTACAATTATTAGCAGTACTCGGAGTTTTGACTATATCTTCGGCAAGCTTGGTACAGGCTGCAGATATTCCTGTTGTTTCTAGTGGTGGTGCCACTTATAACATTGGTTTACAAGGCTGGTCATCTTTCACTAACTCAGATAATGTACATCTTGGTGGTCAAACTGGGGCGGCTAACAGCGATCCCTATGCCCATGCAGGGGATCCAAATGCAAAGGGTAATAATATTGCCATCGGTCGTCTTGCCTTGAATGGTTCTCAAGGTGGTGGTAACGTAGCGCTTAGTTCTAAGACATTTGTAGGCGGTAAAGGTGATTATAACTTCTTAGGTAATTTTGCAGCAGGTTATAATTCTACGATTTCCGATACAATTGCTATAGGCTACTTTACAGGTTCCTACTCTCAAGGTAATAAAAACGTATGGCTCGGCGCTTCTCAAGCTGCCGCTAGTAAGGGGAATAACACTGTATTAATCGGTTCTAACTCTACAGTAAATGGTAATTTTAACTATGGCATGGGTCATGGTGTTATCTTTAAAGGCGATAAGAACTCCGCTATTGGCGCATATAACAAAATTGAAGGTAACCAATCTGGCGCCTTTGGTGTAGGTACGTATAATGTGGATACTGTTAAAGGTGATAATTCCTACAGTGTTGGTAACAAGAACCAAGTGAGTGCTAATAATACATTCGTAGTGGGTAATAATGTGAAAACATCTCTAGACAATGCAGTTGTATTAGGTAATAATTCTACTGCTGAAAGTAGTGATGTAGTGAGCACTCCAAGTTATACCTACAATAATGGTGTTACTGAAAGCTTCGCTGGTACTGCTCCTGTGTCTACTGTATCTGTTGGTGCGGCAGGTCAAGAACGCACTATCACTCATGTTGCAGCAGGTCGTATTACAGCGGATTCTACAGATGCGGTTAACGGTTCCCAATTATATGGTACAAACCAACAAATTGATGTATTGCATCGCGATGTACGCCACGTGGAAAAAGAATCCAATCGCGGTGATGCTCGTGCCGCAGCACTCGCTGCATTGCATCCACTACAATTTGATCCTGACCACAAGGTTCAAGTTATGGGTGGCTATGGTCACTATAAGGGCGAAAATGCATTGGCTCTTGGCGTAGGTTACTATCCGAAAGAAAACCTACTCCTTACAGCAGGTACAACTGTAAGCGGTGATTTGATGGCCAATGTGGGTGTGTCTTATAAATTCGGTGAAAATAAAACGTTGGCTAAGATTTCTCCTGCATCCTATAACGCATTGGAACAACGTGTTGATACATTAGAAGCACAAAACAAAAAACTACAAGAAACAGTAGATATGCTTGTGCAAAAACTTAATGAGAAATAGAATTTAATATTGATGGGGGTTATAAAAATGAGGTAATAACAGTGTTATTACCTCATTTTCATATATCTATATATAACATTAAAATAATGAGTTTTAGTGACCACTAATCTTGACATACATAAACATTATTCGATACACTAATATATATTTCATTTGTTGTTCATGAATTTTAAATGTAGAGAGTAATGAAACGTATTGTGTGTATCGCCTTGAGCATCCTATTGTGTTGTGTGGGTACAGCTGAGGCAGAAAAACAACAATTACATAATGATAAGGGGGTAGTGTCTACAAAAACTGATGCTCAAACAGAACGCATGAAGGCTGTATCAGAGGGCTTTCATATTACGCCTGCTGCCACACCGGACCATGTGATTGGCCAAGGTGGGCCGCTCATCATGGATCGGCAAGATACTAAGACCGTGCAGTATAGCAATGTGGATGCAGTGAATCGCGCCATTAATGCGGTGGCTATGTCTAATGTATCTAATGCTATGTATGGTGCTAAAGGTAAGCTGTGGATGCGCCGCACTACGCTGAGCTTTCAGTTCCAAGAAGGGTGGAAGCCGCTGTATTCTGCGGAGACTATTCAGCCTCTAGGTCATTACGATAATACCTCTCGTGATGTGTGGTTTACGCAGCAGCGTATTTCTCGGGCCTCTGATAGTGGGACAACCCTCAATGTAGGTGTGGGGTACCGACGTATCTCAAAGGATGATCGTCGCCTCTATGGTGCTCATCTATTCTATGACCATCGCTTCTTAAATCGTCATGATCGGCTCAGTGCTGGTCTTGAATATATGTCTGGTGAAAGCGAGTTTCGTTTTAACTGGTATGGTTCGGCTTCCGATGAGCGTGTTTTGGATGCGAACCTGCATACCTTAGAGCGAGTATCTAATGGTTATACCTTAGAATATGGTAAAACCTTTAAAAATGCGCGCTGGGCTAGAGTCTATGTTGAAGGCTATCACTGGAACCAGGATCGACAAGCTGATAAGAATGGTTTGCGCATAGGCTCTGAGATGCAACTTACGCCGCGTGTATCTGTAGATATGGGATACAATAAACCGGAACATAGCTCTGGCGGTGCATATGGTAAAATTACGTTCCGTTTAGCGGGAGCTCCGATGGCTTGGTATGGTGGCAAGCATCGTTTAGAACAATCTGCAACGGTTCGCGATAAAATGCTCAACCTCGTAAGACGAACTAATACGGTTTTTGTTGAACAATAATTTTGATAACTGAATAGACAAATTGAATGGTCATGCCATTTCCTGCATTCATTTTATTTTAATGAAAATTAAATGAAAAATAACCTACTATTGTTCCTATATAAGTGATATACTCTAGGTAAGGGAAACGTTAGTGTTCATATCAATTGTTCTTTAAGATAATGGCTTTTTATAAAAGCCATTATCTTATTATTTGATGCCGTGTGATCGCCCGTTCATCTTAGTTACTCTCCAACTATGTGATAATCTTTGTGTTGTGTTTACTTCAAAATCTCTCTCTTAATAACAAACCTATATCATACGGCACCGGTAAGGGGTTCGCCTTCCTCTTACCAAAAAAAGGGTAGTTAATTCTCATCGATTAACTACCCTTTTTTATATTCTCTTAATAGATATATAAATTACTGTTTACAAAATTCGTATACGTGCTACAATATTCATATAAGACTCATGAATAAAAAGTGAATTTTAATGCAAAGAGAGAATGATAGGTTTTGTAGTTTGTAAATGGAGGTTCTAAACTATGAACAAACGGAAACGTTTATTAACCTTGTTAATTAACGGTGTGCTGCTATCTAGTTTATGTATGGTAGCTAATGCTGCAGATAATGTAGCTGGGGCAGGTAGTGGCGTAGCTATTGGCACAGGCTCTAATGCTCAAAGAGATGGAGTAGTTGCTATCGGTAAAGGTGCACACACCAATTATGCTGGCGGGTCTGGCTATGCTAAAGTTAATGGTGATGTAGTTATCGGTGAAAATGCAACAACCCATAGTTATTATGATCAATCTGGCTCAGTAGCTATTGGTAAGAATGCATATGTAGAAAATACGATTGGGCGACAAGAAAAGTTATTTGCGTTTAATCAAACAACTTTTAATACTTTTGGTATGGGAAGTCTTCCACAACAGCCAGATAAAGTTGTTACTGGTGTAGCAATAGGTGATAATACGTATGTTCGTACTGGTGGTACCATGATTGGGTCTCATAACTATCGTGGGAAAATCGGTGATATTACTGTCAATACTGACACTTATGCAGAAAAGCGTAAAGCTGGACTAGGCTTATATTCAACAACATTAGGCTCAAATAGCTTTACCAATGGTACTGTTGCAACTACTACAGGTGCTTTAAATGTTATTTCCAGCAATTATGATGGCAATAATATTGCTAATGCAACTAGAAATTTTGGAGCTACTATTAATGGCTCTTTAAACTCTATTGAGTCCGCTACAGCTGCTAATAACTATTCTGGATTAAGCAACACTGTTGTTGGTACTGCTAATAGAACCAATAATTCTAATGGTTCTTTAATTTTCGGTGCAGGTAACGAAATTACTAACTCTATTACTGATATAGATGCGGGTGCAATAACACCAGGTCTTTTTGGAGGTCCATCCTCTGTAACTAAATTATCAGAAGATGTGCGTAATTTAGTAAAAGATAATAAATCTGGTGGATCTACCTTAGCTATTGGTGGCGGCAATAAAGCTGATTACACACAATTGACATCAATGACAGGTGTTAATAATACTGTTACAGGCACTGCTGGTAATGTTGCAAAATTGAATTACGTAACTGGGTACAATAATACAATTACTAATGCATCTAATAATATTGTAATGGGTAACGATCATACCATTACTGCTGATAATACAATTGCTATAGGAGGACTTTCTTCTGGTGAAACCCGCTCTGTTGCCAATACAACAACTATTGGCTATGATGCAAAAGCTTCTGTTGAAGGCGGTGTAGCTCTTGGTTATAAATCTAATGCGACAGTAGATAAAGGAGCAGCTGGTTATGATATCAGCACCAAAGCAGCATCTACTGATACAAGTTCTACCTGGAAAGCGACTGCGGCAGCTGTATCCGTTGGTGATGTAGCTAATGATGTAACACGTCAAATTACATCTGTTGCAGCTGGTACAAATGATACTGATGCAGTAAACGTAGCACAACTTAAAAAGGTAGAAACTAAAATCTCTACTGTTGAGGCAGATGCTAAAAAACATACTACTGTAGTGGCAGGAGATAATACAACTGTTACAGCTAGTACTAATGCTAATGGCGGTGCTGAATATAAAGTAGCTGTTAATAAAGACTTAGTAGAAATGAGCTCTGCTAACTTCGGAAAAGCTACTGACGACGTTCGTGCTCGTATCGATAAGGATAGCGCTCGCTTCTTTAACGGTAGCGAAAATATCGGTGTTACACCTAAAGGTATCCAAATCGAAAACACAGATACCTTAGAACAAGCAAAATTTGATAAATACGGTATGTATGCTAGTGAAGGTAATACAACTGTTTACTACACTACAAATGGTATCAGTGCTGGTGATCAAATCATTAAGAATGTGAAAGCTGGTGTAGCAGATACTGATGCGGTTAACGTATCTCAACTTAAACGCGTACAAGATCAAATCGCAGCATCCACTCAAGTTACAACTGTAACAGCTGGTGACCACATTAAGGTAACACCAACTGTAAGTGGTAATACTCACGACTATAAAGTATCTCTTGCAGATGATATTGCTGACCAAATTACAAATAACACAACAAATATCAGCAAAAACACAAATGATATCAAAAATATCAAAGGCGACTTATCCAAGATGGATAAACGTGTTAATAAATCTGTAGCAGGTGCAGCAGCGTTGGCAGCATTGCACCCACTTGATTTCGATCCAGATGCTAAATGGGACTTTGCAGCAGGCTATGGTCATTACCGCAGTGGTAATGCTGCCGCATTAGGCGCTTTCTACCGTCCTAATGAAGACGTACAACTTAGCGTAGGTTCTACTGTAGGCAGTGATGAAACAGTATTTAATGCTGGTTTATCTGTGAAAGTAGGCGCGCATAGTGGCGTATCTCGTTCTCGTGTAGCGATTGGTAAAGAAGTATTAGCTCTTAAGAAAACCGTAGCTGAACAAAATGCTCAAATTCAAAAATTGACTACATTGTTGAATGGTGTTGCGGGTACTAAGATGAAAGCCGATCACACAACATTGTTCCCAGATATCCCTACAAACCATTGGGCATATGAAGCTGTAAGCGATTTATCTCGCCGTGGTTTAGTAGAAGGCTATCCAGATGGCACATTCGGTGGTGACCGTATGTTAACACGTTATGAATTTGCTCAAATCGTATACCGTGCTATTCAAGACGGGGTAACAGTTAATGATCGCCTTGTAACAGAATTCAGCCCTGAAATGGCATTGTTCCGTGTTGACACTGTAGCTAAAAATGCTAAAGGTGAACCAACAATCGAACGCGTTCGTGTTAACAAAAAATAAGGATACTATTAGTTTATAGTGTTCACACAACTTAATAAGTAGCTACTATGCATACCTCAACTCCACCCCGAGGTCGCATAGTAGTGAATATAAAAAGGAGTAACTGATTATATCAGCTACTCCTTTTTGTTGTTATATTAGGCTCACTATTCTTTTTATTTGGCAAAATAACCTAGCGACTGGATGTGTGCGATGGACTCGTTTAAATATTGCTCAGAGGACACAATCTGTTTAGTACCGTCAGCTTTTGTTCTTTCAACGGTCAAGTTTTCATTCATGGTATCAATTAATTCTTTTCGAGATATTGGCTTTGCCATCAATTTCATGACGTAGGATAGACCTTCATCTACGGAATAGTCTATTTGGTTATACATATTGCCGAGGCACATGTATTGATAACCACCTTTTTCAACAAGTGTAGATACATACTTGATAAAGTGTTCTGGAATATAGGTTTTGTTTTCCTCAAATGGTAATTGGTCATATTTTTTTGCATATGTGTTGATATGGCCGACGATAGCAAGATGGAATAAACGTTTATACATAGTATCCATATCGATTTCAGAACCAGGATGATGCTCTTCAATATGTTTCATGATGTCTGCTATATTGAATGGTCGCTTTGTATCCATCAATTCTTGGATGCTAATATGCATAATATTTGTCCACTCTGGAGGAACGCCAGGCTCTTCATCTAATGCATTGTTGAAGTATAGTGTATCTAGTACTTTCTTCTCAACCCTTTCGTCATGGGAAATTTTATCTTCGTTGCTACACTTTGTTAATAGGGCCATGCGGAACTGAGTATCATACACATAATCGTAGTACTGCTCCTTATCAATGTAGCTATCTCTAGCCAATGTTCTAATATTATTTTCCACACTACTATCAAGCCATGTAATGAAGGAACGATTCAATGTTTCGTCACCGATGTAAGCGCAACCTTGCTCTTGCGCACGTTCAATAAATTCTGACACATATACAGGATCATTAATAGCTTCTAAGTATTCGTGCCCAACATAATAATCATTAGATTGTAATATACGATTGATATTTTTTATTTTATAATCAGAAATTTGTTGGGAACGTTCATCTAATTTCATTGTTTCTGCAATGAGTTTTAATACATTTTTTGTGTAGACCGTACGCTCTTGTAATGAGTCGTTAGGTGCATGTTTTTCTGAATATAGCATAATATCTCGCAATTGCTCTAATCGTTTCCAACCGGGATACGTATTATATGAAACATAGGCAATACCACGATCAGATAAGTTGCGACTACAAATGTTTAGGATTTTATCTTTTACCACATCAGGCACCCAAGACCAAATACCATGGACGATAATGTAATCGAAAGTACCAAATGAATCATCAATATCCATAATATCTTTTTCTAATAATGTAATGTTTTTTAGCCCCATGGATTCAATTAATTCATTCCCATGCTTTACCTGAGTAGGGGATAGGTCGATACCTGTAAAGGTAGTTGTTGGATTATATAGGGCTTGGGGGATGATATTTCCACCGCAAGAAGAGCCCAACTCTAATACGCGCGCCTCTTCAACTGGTACTGGGTCTAAGCCATAAATAAGAGCTTTTGCCATTAAAGATGTAATACATGTATTGGAAAATGGTTTTGATACGTATAGAAAATCGTCGTAAGATTCCTTCAGGTCGTTAATTTTAGATTGATCTACACTAGTAATGTGTTGTTTACTCATTAGAATATATCCCCTCTATAACTAATACTCGTAAAATGGTCCTCATAATGATTTAGTATATCATAATTTTTATCAAAATCGGTCAAAAAAATTCATAGTTATTTCATTTATAAGTTAGTATATGAAAAAAATGTGAAAGTACCTTTAAAAGGTTGTTGGATTATTATAATTATATTTTTCTATGATCCATATTTTATAGATAATATATAAATAGATACCAAAATCGAGAAAAATCAATGAGATTAAATCAATTAATCGTTTATTTATAACTATAGTTAATGTAGTTATCGATAAATACCGAACTGCATTGAAATAAATAGATTATATTTTATAAAATACGTATAAAACACAGAAAAAATGAGTAAAAAACCACCCATATATTAAAAATTGTTTAACAAAATAAAGGTTCTAACAATAAATTCTGTCGATTATGATAAAAACATGAAGAAAAGTATTTACAACATTTTCGATATATGATATTCTGTTCATGACACAAAATGAAAGAAATATGAAAGATACTCAGAAAGGCGTAAAGGTATGGGAAATTTAGGCTTTTCGTTCTTTTGTATTTAAATGATTTAATTATAAGGATTGTAATTGTGTCTAGTTAAGAAAGGGGTTCATAGTAATATGAATAAAATCTTTAAAGTTGTTTGGAGCAAAACTAAAGAGTGCTACGTAGTAGTTTCCGAAGTTGCAAAAAACAATGGTGGTAAGAAAAAAGCTCTTGCTAGCGTGTTAGCTGGTTTGGCTATGGTAGCTGCTACAGCAGGTGCACCTGTACATGCGAACGTTAATACTGGGGGTAGTGCCGTTAATATCTCTCCTGATGCTTATAATGGTTCAAATACTACTGGAAGAAACTCTGTAGTAGTTGGTTATCAAAATAGAACTGATAACCATGATGGTACTATTGCAATTGGTGCAGCAAATACTGCAACAGAAAATTCTGCAATGGCTCTAGGTAATGGTAATACAGCTTCTGGCGGTGCAGCAGTAGCTATGGGTGCTTATAACCAAGCAACAGGACGTGCTTCTGTCGCTATTGGTAACGTATCTATGGCATCTGCTGAAGATTCTATTGCAATTGGTAATCGTGCGAACTCTAATCCAGCTAACCAAGATAGAGGTAGCGGTCAATACTCTATTGCTGTAGGCCGTGAAAGCTGGGCAAAAGGTTCTGATAACATCAGTATCGGTCATAAGGCTGAAACAGATTCTTCTGGCGATAGCATTGCTATGGGTCGTGAATCTAAAGCAAACCAAGCTAATGCAATCGCTGTTGGTCCACAAGCTGATGCCAACGGTTGGGGTGGTATTGCCATGGGTCGTGAAGCAGCTGTAAGTGCTAATTTCGGGACTGCTATTGGCTATAAATCTAATGCAAAAGGTAGTGCTTCTATCGCTATTGGTAAACAAAATAATTCCAATCTTGGTGATACTATTACAATGGGTAATAGTAATACTGCTAATACAATGGGCGGTATCGCAATTGGTAAAAATAATATCGCTGACTCCTCTATTGGTGATCCTACTACTGCAACTAAAGAAAACTCTCAAATCGCTATCGGTTTAGACAACAAAGCAACAAGTCAAGATACTGTAGCTATCGGTCGTGAAGCTGAATCTACAAAAACTGGTGCTGTTTCTTTAGGTGCACGTACAAAAGCGAAAGGTGACTATGCAGTAGCTCTTGGTTCTGCCTCTCAAGGTAAAACTGTAGAAGCTGCAGATTATGCGGTAGCTGTTGGTGCAATGTCAAAAGCTAATGGAGACCGTTCTGTTGCTATTGGTGGTGGCGCAGAAACAACTGCAGGTGCATCTCGTTCTGTAGCTCAGGGTTATAAATCTTCTGCATCTGTTGCCGATGGCGTAGCTCTTGGCTCTAACTCTAAAGCAACTGTAGATAAAGGTGTTAAAGGCTTTAACCCTGCAGAAACTCGTACAAATAAATATTCTGGTTTAGCTGGTACTGCACAAACATCCACATTGGCAGCTGTTTCCGTAGGTGATGGTGCTACTGCAACTCGTCAAATTACAGGTCTTGCAGCAGGTACTGCAGATACTGATGCTGTTAACGTAGCTCAATTGAAAAACGTTAACTTGAAATATGCTGGTGATACTGGTAATAGCGATGTATTGTTAGATGATGGTACATTGAAAATTAAAGGTGATGATCCTACATTTATTTCTACATCTGCTGATAAAAATGGTGTTACAGTAAAAGCTAAAATAGGTACTGATATTACTACTAATGCTGATGGTAAAGCAGTTGCTCCTACTACAAACGGCATTGCTACAACTGACAATGTTACTCAAGCAATCAACAACTCTGGTTGGAAAGTAACTTCCGCTAATAATGGTGGTACTACAAACGGCACTACTTCTGAAAAAGTAAGCCCTGGCGATACTGTTACTTTCAAAGCTGGTAAAAACATTGTATTAGACCAAGCTGGTAAACAATTCACATATTCCTTGAATAAGGATGTTGATTTGACTAAAGATGGTTCCTTAACAATTGGTGATACTAAAGTTAACAACGATGGCTTAACAATCACAGGTGGTCCATCTGTTACTAAAACTGGTATCGACGCTGGTAATAAAAACATTACTAATGTAAAAGCTGGTGTAAACGATACTGATGCAGTTAACGTAAAACAATTAAAAGACGCTAAAACTAAACTTGTAGATGGTAAAAATACTAAAGTTACTGGTGAAGGTACTCAAGACGATCCATACAAAGTTAATGTAGAAGGCGACTTGAAAGGTATTACATCTATTTCTAATGCTGACAATGGTCCTAAAATGACAATTGGTGGCAACTCCATCAATATCACTGGCGGCCCACTTAACATGGGTGGTAGCAAAATCACTAATGTAGCTCCTGGTACAGACGATACTGATGCAGTTAACGTAAAACAATTGAAATCCGCTAAGACAGAAGTTAAAGCTGGTAATGGTGTAACTGTTGCTAAGACTCAAGATGCAACAGATGGTCATGATATTTACACAGTAAGCTCCACTGGTGCTACTGGTAACACAGATCCTTCTAAAGTTGAAGCTGGTAAAAATACTACTGTAACAGGTGATGGTACAGCAGCTACTCCGTACAAAGTAAATGTACAAGGTGACTTGACAGACATCTCCTCCATCACAAATGGTACTGGTTCTGGTAAAATCTCCTTCGCTGGTGATCAAGTTGTAAAAGTTGAAGGCGACAACCCTATTTCCTTAGATGGTAAAGGTGGCTATGTAACTGGCTTACAAAATAAAGATTGGGATATTACTAACCCAACTGTTGTTTCTGGTCGTGCAGCAACTGAAGACCAATTGAAAAAAGTAAGCGATGGCTTCAACAACACAATTAAATTAGCTGGTAACACTGGTAACACAGATACTCAAAAATTCAATAAAACTGGTGGTTTGAGCTTCGGTGTAGTTGGTGCTAACAACGGTCAATACATCAAAACAACTGCTTCTGGTACAGATGTAGTAGCTGATTTGTCCGATGATGCAAAAGCTAAATTGAACCATACCTTTGAAGTAGCTCCTGGTTCTAGCAATGTAACAGTATCTAAAGATACAACTGATCCTAATAAAACAGTTTATAAAGTAGCTGTTGCTAATACTCCAGCAGCTGGTGCTTCCTCTACTGAAAGTGTAGTTAAAAAAGCAGCTACAACTGGTGATACTAACTTGGCTGACATTGCTGTTGAAAACGGTAAAAACTCTGGCGATCCAGATGCTCAATACTCCGTTAATGTTTCTCGTAATGCTGTTAAAGATGCAGCTCGTGAAGCAGTAACAGTTAATAACGGTGGTACAACTACTGGTGGTAACTACACAGCTGATGCAGATAACCCTATCACTGTTAACCCTGTGAAAGATGATGCAAAGCATAACACTACATACGAAGTGAAATTCGATGGTGAAAAAGCAGCTAAACAAATTCCTTTGACTTACAAAGCTAATGGTACTGGTGACCAAAAAGTTAAACTAGATAAAGGTCTAAACTTCACAAACGGTTCCAATACAACAGCTTCTGTAGCAGCTGATGGCGTAGTTAAATATGACTTGAACAAAAACGTTGATTTAACAAAAGATGGTTCCTTAACAATTGGCGATACAGTAGTTAACAAAGATGGTTTGACTATCACTGGTGGTCCATCCATTACTAAAACTGGTATTGATGCTGGTAACAAAACTATCACTAATGTAGCTCCTGCAGTTAACGGTACTGATGCAGTTAACTACGATCAATTGAAAGCAGCTCGTACAGTTGTTACTTCTAAAGATAATTCTGTAACAGTTAACAAAACAACAAATGGCGATCAAGTAACATATGACTTGCATGTAAATGCAGCTGCTGGCACAGCATCTACATGGAACTTGAAATCTGGTGCAGTTTCTGCTACAGAAGGTACACATTCTGGTGACACAACTCAAAACATTGCAGACGGCAAATCCGTTACAATGCAAGCTGGTAAAAACTTAACTGTTAAACAAACTAACGACGGTGCAGGTAATACAGAAGTTGCATACGCTCTTGATAAAGACCTTAAAGATCTTACAAGCGTAACTACTGAAAAAGTAACTACAAAAGAAATCGGCTTACAAGATGCAGCTGGTAACACTACTACAATTAAGAAAGATGGCGACCGCATTACATACACTAATGATGGTGGTACAACTGTAAACAAAGTAGCTAATCTTAAAGATGAAAAACATATCACAGCAACAACTGCTGGTAATGAATACACAGTAGATAACAATGGCAATGTTACTATGACATATACAGATGGCGAAGGTAACTTGGTAACAGGTGAAACTGCTGTTATTAAAGGCATTGCTAAAAACGATCTTTCCAACATCACTAATGACGGTAAGAAAGTAATCACTGGTCTTGGTTCTAAAGTTGAAGCTGGTGACAACGTAACTGTTACTGATACAACTGATGCAACTACAGGTCAAAAAACTTACACTGTAAATGCTAAATTAGCAAAAATTGAAAACGGTAAAAATACTACTAAGTCTGGTACTGGTACAGACGCTGATCCATACAAAATCAACGTTGAAGGTGACTTAGCAGATATCAACTCCATCACAAATGGCGCTGGTTCTGGTAAACTCACATTCGGTCCTAATGAAACAGTAACAGTTGGTGGTACTAACCCTATCACATTGAACGCTAAAACTGGCAATATCGGTGGTTTGACTAACAAAACATTCGATCCTAACAATATCGTATCTGGTCAAGCAGCTACAGAAGATCAATTGAAATCTGTACATGATACATTGAAAGCTTCTGAATTACATATCGCTCCTACAGCAGTTAAAACTGGTAGCACTGAAGCTAAAGGTGGCGTAGTAAGTGGCACTGAAAACGTATACAAATACGATGCAGCTACTAAGAAAGTTACATTGACTTACAATGATGGTAATGGTAAAGCTGTAACTGATACTAAAGCAGTTATCGACTTCTCCGACTTGAACATCCCAGCTGCTGGTAACAACTACAGCTTCAAAACAAATGCAACTGGTAACCTTGAAACTGGTACAACTGCAACTGAAACTGAAGTAGCAAGTGGCAAAACTGTAAACTTCGGTGCAGGTAAAAACTTGACTGTAACACAAAAAATCGGTGCTGATGGTAACCAAACATACACTTACGCATTGAACAAAGACTTAACTAACCTAGATAAAGTAGTTGTTAATGGTAAAGATGGTAAAGACGGTGAAGATGGTGTATCCATTACTGGTCCTACTGGCGCAGCTGGTACAGATGGTAACAATGGTAAAGTTGGTATCACTGGTAAAGATGGTAAAGATGCAGTATCTATCTCCGGTAAAGATGGTGTAGGTCACATTGGTTTGACTGGCCCTGCTGGTAAAGATGGTAAAAATGCAACTGCTGATATTACTGTTAAAGAAGGTAAAGCTGGTGTAGATGGTAAAGACGGTGTTGATGGTATCACTCGTATCTTCTACAACGATAAAGATGGCAACGAACATCAAGTAGCAACTCATGATGATGGTATGAAGTTTGCTGGTGACGACGGTCAAGATAACCAAGATACAAATGCACAAGTTATTAAGAAACATCTTAATAACGTTGTAGATATCGTTGGTGGTGCAGATAAAACTAAGTTGACTTCTACTGATAATATCGGTGTTAACAATGTTGGTGGCAAATTGAAAGTTCAATTGGCTAAAAACGTTGACTTGGATGCTGATGGCTCCTTGACTACTGGCGCTACAAAAGTTGATAACAACGGTGTTACAATCACTGCTCCTGCAGGTGGTACTACTACTGATGTTAAATTGACTAAAGATGGCTTAGATAATGGCGGTAACAAAATTGTTAACGTTAAAGCTGGTGAAAACGATACAGATGCAGTAAACGTTAAACAATTGAAAGACAAAGTTACAACTGTTGAATCTTCTGATAACACAATCTCCGTAACTGATAAAAATGATCCTACATCTGCAACTTATGATGCAGCTAAAGGTCACCAATATGACATCAAGATCAATAACCAAGGTGTTGTAAACAACGCTCAACTTCCAGTGGTATACACTAAACAAGATGGCACTAAAGTTTACAAACAACCAGATGGTACTTTCAACACAGCTAAAGATGGTTCTGGCACTGTTGTAAATGCTGGTGATGTAATCGCTTCCATGAATAGTGCAGGTGACTCTACTACAGCTCCTACTAAGTTGAACAATGTTGGTTCTTCCATCGCTGATAAAGCTGGTAATACATTCTTAGATAAGATTGATGCAGCTGCTGGTGACAACAATACTAAGAACGGTGCAGTAAATGTAACTGACCTTAAAAATACAGCTGATGCATTGATCGAGAAAGGCTTGAAATTCGACGCTAACTCTGGCGGTGTAAAAACTAATAAACTTGGTTCCACTGTAAAAGTTCAAGGCGAAGGCGCTAAAGCTGATACTGAGTACAGCGGTGAAAACGTTAAAACTATCATCAGTCAAGATGCAGATGGTAACACAACTATCGACGTTAAACTTGATAAAAACCTTAAAGCTGACAGCGTAGTTGTTGGTAAAGATGGTAAAGACGGCGTTGATGGTAAGATCGGTGTTAACGGTAAAGACGGCGCATCTGTTGTACTCAACGGTAAAGATGGCTCTATCGGCTTGACTGGTCCTAAGGGTGCTGACGGTAAAGATGGCGCAAGTGCTAAGATTTCCGTTAAAGACGGCGTTCCTGGTGTTGACGGCCAACCTGGTGAAACTATGACTCGTATCGTATACCAAGACAAAGACGGTAACGAACATGAAGTAGCAACTCACGATGATGGTATGAAGTTCGCTGGTGACGACGGTCAAACTGATCCAACTAAAGTTATTAAGAAACATCTTAACAACGTAGTAGATATCGTTGGTGGTGCTGATAAAGCTAAATTGACTGATAACAACATCGGTGTAAATAACGACAATGGTAAATTGAAAGTTCAATTGTCTAAAGACATTGATCTTACTAACGACGGTTCCGTAAAAATTGGCGATACTAAAGTTAACAACGATGGTTTAACTATCACTGGTGGTCCATCTGTAACTAAGACTGGTATTGACGCTGGTAATAAAACAATTACAGGCGTTAAAGCTGGTGAAAACGATACAGATGCTGTAAACGTTAAACAATTGAAAGACAAAGTTACGACTGTTGAATCTTCTGATGGTACTATTTCTGTAACTGATAAAAATGATCCTACATCTGCAACTTATGATGCAGCTAAAGGTCACCAATATGACATCAAGATCAATAACCAAGGTGTTGTAAACAACGCTCAACTTCCAGTGGTATACACTAAACAAGATGGCACTAAAGTTTACAAACAACCAGATGGTACTTTCAACACAGCTAAAGATGGTTCTGGCACTGTTGTAAATGCTGGTGATGTAATCGCTTCCATGAATAGTGCAGGTGACTCTACTACAGCTCCTACTAAGTTGAACAATGTTGGTTCTTCCATCGCTGATAAAGCTGGTAATACATTCTTAGATAAGATTGATGCCGCTGCTGGTGACAACAATACTAAGAACGGTGCTGTAAATGTATCTGACCTTAAAAATGCTGCTGATGCAATCGGCAATAAAGGCTTGAACTTCGGTGCTCAATCTGGTACTGATATCCACAAAAACTTGGGTGAAAAACTTGAAATCGTTGGCGAAGGTACTAAAGCTGATAGTAACTACAGCGGTTCCAACATCAAAACTATGACTAAAGATGGTAAAGTTGTAATCGGTCTTGATAAAGATCTTAACGGCTTGAACTCCATTGGTGTTCCTGGTAAAGATGGCGTAGCTGGTAAAGATGGTGTATCCATCTCCGGTAAAGACGGTGCTAACGGTATTGACGGTAAAGTTTCCATCGGCAAAGATGGTAAAGATGCTGTATCTATCGCTGGTAAAGATGGCGTAGGTCACATTGGCTTGACTGGTCCTAAAGGTGCTGACGGTAGCAATGGTAAATCCGTTGATATCTCCACTAACGATGGTAAACAAACATTAGTGAACCCAGAAGCTGGCACTGATAAATCTCAACGTATAATTTACACTCCACAAGATAAAGACGGCAACCCTATTAAAGGTGCTGACGGCAAAGATATCGTACGTGAAGTGGCAACTATGGACGATGGCTTGAAATTCACAGGTAACAACACTGGTACTGAAAACAAACATGCGTTGAATACGCTTGTTAAAGTTCAAGGTGAAGGTGTGACTGCGGCTCAATCCACTGCATTCCAATCCGCTGCTGGTAACATCAACGTAGTAGCTGATGGTAACGATACATTAACTGTTAAATTGAACAAAGACCTTAAAGGTATTAACTCTATCAGAAACAGCGAAAATGGTCCTGCATTGAACTTCAACGCTGGTGATCTTGCTGTAACTGGTGGTAACCTCAACATGGGTGGTAACAAAATTACTAACCTTGGTAAAGGTACTAACGATACAGATGCGGTTAACTTGAAACAATTGAAAGATTCCCGTACAATCGTTAAATCTACTGATGGTACTGTAGGTGTTCGTGAATCTGAAAGTGCTGATGGCGCTAAAGTATATGACTTGTCTACTGGTGCAAGCCCTCGTTTCGATGAGTTAACTGATGAAATCGGTCGTGTAGGTGCACAAGGCGCAGCTCTTGCAGCATTGAAACCTATCCAATACGATCCATTAGAACCAACTCAAATTATGGCTGGTTATGGTAACTACCGTGGTAACTCCGCTATTGCTATGGGCGTTGCTCATTACAAAAACGAGTCCACAATGATGCATGCAGGCTTAGCTTGGGCAGGTGGTTCCCGTCACATGATGGCAAACGCTGGTGTAACTTGGAAAGTTGGCAACCGTGATAGCGAAGCTGCTGTAGCAGATCGTTACCGCAAAGGCCCTATCAGCTCTGCTTATGCAATGCAACAAGAAATGGCTTCCGTTAAAGCACAAAACGCTGGATTAAAAACAGAAGTATCTGATTTGAAAGCTGAAAACGAACAAATGAAAGCTCAAATTGCTGCTATGATGGCAAAATTAGGTATGTAATCATTTGTGAGTGTAAGAACTGAATGAACAAAGGAAGGTATGCGCTACCTAGCGTAGCGCTTGCCTCTCCCTACTGTTTATCAATACAGTGCTTTTAAATATGAACGTGTTAACGCGTGAGAGATACTTTCACCATAATCTAACGATAGAAAAGAGGAATATAGAATGAAAAAATCTACATTACTTGCTTGTGCAGCGGCTCTTGTTATTTCTACAGGCGTTGTAGGTGCACAATCCGCTCCAACATATGACGATAACCTAATTTTACGTAACCCAGTATCTGCGCCTGCATTGGGCAATGTAGTATTGGTACCTGTGGCTAGCCCACAAACAGTGTCTGCTGTTCATGACTATGTAAAAGCTTGGCAAAATGCGGAGATTAACATCGCAAAAGCTAAAGTGAAATACGAAAACCATGAACGTATGACAAAAGCTGAGAAAAAATGGTTACATTCCTATGACAAACACAACTATGCTGACTACTTCCGCACACATTCCATCGGTCGTGTACATGGTCAAGAAGTGTTCTTGAACTGGAATGGTGAAAACCGTAATAAAAACGAATACGAATACTTTGAAATGCCTAAATACAATAAAGAAGATGGCTTCACTAACAGCTATGGTTACAATGTATTGCGCGGCATGACAGATCGTATTAACGAAATCATCCAAAAACAAAAAGAAGTTGGCGGTCCTATGACTGACGACGAAGCACAAGCTTTAGAAGATGCTATTTTGGATGTAATGGCTAAAGACCAAGAAAATGTTTCTAACGAAGAACTTCGTCACTACATGAACGAAACAATCTGGTTCGCAGCTAAACAAACAGTAAAAAATAAAGCAAGTGAAGAACCTACTGTTCAAGACGAACACACTGTAGACCTTCGTGAAGCTATTAATCGTCCAGCTAACCAAGAAACTAAAAAAGTAGACTTGCGCGCTGCGATTCAATAATAAGGTCGTTGTAAATTTTACATATAAATCATTAGATCACTAGTAGCTCGGCATAAACGATATACAATGAATTAGGAAATGATGTGTGACGCACAGTGTATATAATGAACAATTACATCAGGCCCTCATACGGCGATTGGTTGAGGGCCTGATGTACCCTGGACCCTGACTAGGGCACAAATCCTTATGCAAAACAACGCCATCCGAAAGGATGGCGTTGTTTTTTTGCGTTTATGTATTGTTGTTCTTACTTAAGGCTCAATAGCTATACAAATATAAACAATTATAAAATAATAGACTGCTTATATTAACTACCTTTTTCTGTGCATTTATGAAGAAACACGTTATTACTATGTTTTATCTTCATCTAATTTAGAAAGTTTATATATTTTAGATGAAGATAAACTTGTGTAAGATACACAAATATAATGTAAATATAAACTAGCGAGATCTGTTTTATACTCTTACATATATAATGTATTATATTATATATAATACAATTATAAAGAAAACCCTTATTCTATGCTGATGTGGAGATATTTTCGCATATCTAGAAAGTTCAGTTTATCTTGTTTAGAAATATAAAATTTATTTTAATTATTTTAGGAATTTCTATTTACAATTAGTTTATAAATTGTTATCATATTAATATCTTAATGAATAGTATGTGAACGTGTGTCATAAACAATTCATGAAACAAAAAATGTATATAAGGCATTTAGTGTTTTCTTTATAAGAGAGAAAGGGGTTCATAGTTTCTATGAATAAGGTTTTTAAGGTCGTTTATAGCAAATCTAAAGGCTGCTACGTAGTAGTACCTGAAACTGCAAAAAATAATAACGGCAAGAAAAAAGTATTGGCTAGCGTATTAGCTGGCTTGGCTGTAGCTGGTGCTATGGGTGGTGTTGCTCCTCTAGAAGCACAAGCAGGTTATGATACTAGTGGTAGTCATGTAAATATTTGGGCTGATACTTATCCAAAAAGTAATGGTCAAAACTATAACGTTGGGCAAAACTCCATCGTTGTAGGTTACCAAAATACTACGGATGATGTAGCTGGTCATGATGGCAAAGTAGCTATTGGTGCAAAAAATACATCAACTAATAATGCGACTACTGCTGTAGGTAATAGAAATACGGCTACAGGTGGTGCGGCAACAGCTGTTGGTGCTGGTAATACTGCATCTGGCAATGGTTCTGTTGCTGTTGGTAATGTAAATAATGCTGATGCTAAGGCTGCTGTTGCTATTGGTACCTACAATAATGTTAATTACACCAAAGGCTCTTGGGAAACAACGCCTAAAAAAGCAGGTGAATATTCTACTGTAGTAGGTAATTACTCTAGTGCCACTGGTACTAGCGCTTCTGCTATGGGTGTATATACTAATGCTACTGGTGCAGGTTCTTTTGCTGCTGGTTACAACAATAATGCAAAGGGCCAAAACTCAGTTGCCATTGGTTCTGAAAATACATCCCACGTGGCAGACACTGTAACTTTGGGTCAATTTAATAATGCTAAAACAATGGGTGGTATCTCCATCGGTAAAAATAACTTGACTGATTCTGCAGATGGTAATCGCGATGATGTAGAACGTAATAGAGAGAATTCCCAAATTGCTATCGGTCGTGATAATACAGCGACTAACTTAGATGCTATCGCAATTGGTCGTGATACACATGCTACTGGCTCTGGTGCAACAGCTCTTGGTGCTCGTGCTGATGCATCTGGTAATAATTCCATTGCTATCGGTCAAAGTGGTAAAAATTCTGATCGTGTTGTTGCATCTGGCGTAAATGCTATTGCTATTGGTATGCAATCTCAAGCAACTGGTGAATCTGCTATCGCTGAAGGTCCTGGCTCTCGTGCAAATGGCAAATATGGCGTTGCATTAGGTCGTACAACTAAAGCAAATGCTGAGGCTGCAACTGCTTTGGGTAGTGCGGCAGAAGCTAATATCGCTAATGGTGTAGCTCTTGGCTCCTCTTCTGTTACAACTACAGATAAAGGTGTTCTTGGCTACAACCCATCCAATCCACATGAACGTAAATATGCTCCATTGACTGGTAATGTACAAACAGCTACTACAGCTGCTGTATCCATCGGTAATGGCAAAACATTGACTCGTCAATTGACTGGTCTTGCTGCAGGTACTGCAGATACTGACGCTGTTAACGTAGCTCAATTGAAAAACGTTGGCGTTGCTGTAACTGGTAACACTGGTAAGAGTGATTTCTTAACTGATGGCGGTAAATTAAACGTAATTGGCGAAGGTCGTGTATCTACTGTAGCGGCTCATGACGGTGCGAAAGACTCCAAAATCACTGTAGGCTTTGATGACAAAGGCATGGTGAAAGCTGGTAAAAATGTTACTGTTAACGAAGTAACTGTTGATGGTAGAACTACTTACACAATCAACGCTGCTGATACTGCTGCGAAATATGACTTCTTAACAAATGCTACAGCTAACGGTGGTAAACTTGACGGTGAAGCAACACCTACAAAAGTTCAAAGCGGTACTACAGTTAACTACGCAGCTGGTAAGAACTTAACAGTTAAACAAGATATTGAAACATCTCTTGGCCAACAAACATATACATATTCCTTGAATAAGGATCTTAAAGAAATTACATCCATCACTAACAATGGTGGTCCTACAATGCACTTTGGTGGTAACAACATCAGCATCACTGGCGGTAACCTAGATCTTGGCGGTAATAACATCACTAATCTTAAATCTGGTGGCGATGTAACTAATAATGCGGCTAACATCGGTGACGTTACTCGTATCTCCAAAGCTAATGACTTGCATGTGGCTCCTACAGCAGGCACTAATAACAATGTGGCTGAATACACTGTAGATGCTAACAAAAAGGTTACATTAACTTACCAAGATGGTAATGGTAAAACTGTTAACGGCCCTAAAGCAGTTATCGACTTGAGCGGTTTGAAAACTGGCGACATGAGTTCTTTCAACGTGAAATCTACTGCTACAGAAGGTAAAGTGGCACAAGGTTCTGCTGGCGTTCAAGAAATCCGTGACGGCAAAACTGTGGAAATGCAAGCCGGCAAAAACATGACCATTAAACAAACTAATAAAAATGGTAATGCAGCTGTTGAATTTGCATTGAACAAAGACATCGATTTGACTCCAGATGGGTCTATCAAAATCGGCGATACTAACATCACTGACAATGGTTTGACTATCAATAATGGTCCTTCCATTACAAAGACTGGCATCAACGCTGGTGATTTGAACATTACTAATGTGAAAGCTGGCGTAAACGACAACGATGCAGTTAATGTTAGCCAATTGAAACAAGTTCGTGCTGACGAACGTCACATTAAACCTGGTGAATACGCAGTTGATAACAACGGCAAAGTAACAATGACATACGTTGATGGTAACAACAAAGACGTTGCTAACGAAACGGCTGTTATCACAGGTATTGCTAAACAAGATTTTTCCAATATCAACAAGGGTGGCGAAACAGTTATCCAAAATCTTGCTAAAAAATCCATAGATATGGAAAATGGTAAGAATACAAAGGTTAGCAACCGTGAAATCAATGGCGTTAAAACTTTCAAAGTAGACGTTGAAGGTGATTTAACTGACATTACATCCATCACAAATAAAGGTGGCGATGGCAAGGTTGTATTTGGTGGTAACCAAACTGTAAACGTTGCAGGCGATCACAACATTAACTTGAATGCTAAAGTTGGTGACATCACTGGTTTAACTAACGTAACTTTGGATGCCCCTGACTTCGCTAAAAAAGGTCGTGCTGCTACTGAAGAACAATTGAACATTGTTAATAACAAGTTCAATAACACAGTTGGTTTGACTGGTAACACAGGCGCTACTGATCTTCAAAAATTGAACAAACAAGGCGGCTTGAGCTTCGGCGTTGTAGGTGCTAACAATGGTGAGTACATCAAAACAACTGCTTCTGGTTCCAATGTAGTAGCTGACTTGTCCGACAACGCTAAAAATAAATTGAACAGCACTGTTGTAGTAGAAGGTAAAAATGCTGCGAAAGTAACAAGCAATGTAATTCAAAATGCAGATGGCAGCACAAAAACTGTATATACTGTAGATGTTAACAACGTAAAACCTACTGCAGCTTCTACTGAAAAAGTACAAGCTAAAGCAGATGTAGCTGGTTCTAGCGACAAAAACATCGCTAAAGTTGCACCTAAAGCTGGTGAAAACTTCGGTGATGCAGGCGCAACTTACGAAGTAAACGTATCCCGTAACGACGTAAAAGACGCAGCTCGTGAAGCGGTAACTGTAAATACTACAAACACAACTAACAACCCTATCACTGTTACACCTGTACAAGATGAAGCAAATCATAACACTACATACCAAGTAACATTCGATGGCGACAAAGCTGCTAAACAAATTCCTTTGACTTACAAAGCGAATGGCACAAACGAACAAAAAGTTACATTGGATAAAGGTTTGAACTTCACAAACGGTAAAAACACAACAGCTTCTGTAGATGCTGAAGGCGTTGTTAAATACGATGTGAACAAAGACTTAGTAGACATCCATTCCATTTCCAATACTACAAATGGTCCAAAAATGGAATTTGGTCCTAACTCCATTAACATCACAAATGGCCCTATCAACATGGGTGACCAAAACATCACTAACCTTAAATCTGGTGGCGATGTAGTGAATAACGCTGCTAACATCGGCGACGTAACTCGTATTTCTAAAGCTAACGACTTGCACATTGCTCCAACATCTTCTAACCGTCAAGGTGAAACTACTACATCTTACGCTTATGATGCAGCAAGCAAATCTGTTACATTGAAATATAACGATGGTAACGGTGCTAACCAATCTGGTACATTGGCGAAAATCGACTTGTCCGGTTTGGCTGATCAAATCAAAGACGGTTATTCCTTCTCCACTGACGCTAAAGGTAATGTAGTTGGTAACCACGCTGTTACAGCTGTTGGCAATGGTAAAACTGTTTCCTACGCTGCAGGCGATAACGTAACTGTAAAACAAGATATCAATGCTGCAACTGGTGAACATACTTACACATATGCATTGTCCAACAACATTGATTTGACTCCAAATGGTTCCTTGAAAATTGGTGACACTGTTGTTAACAATGGTGGCTTAACAATTAAAAATGGTCCATCCGTTACTAAAACTGGTATCAACGCTGGTGACTTGAATATTACTAATGTGAAAGCAGGCGTAAACGATACTGATGCAGTTAACGTAAAACAATTAAAAGATGCTCGTACAGTAGTAACTTCTAACGATAAATCTGTAACAATCAACAAAACAGAAAACGGCAACCAAGTTACGTATGACTTGCATGTAGCTCCAGGTGCTGCACAATCCGTATGGAATGTGAAATCCACTGGTAATACAACTGCTGACTCTGAAGCGGCTGCAAAAACTATCACTGATGGTAAAACAGTTGAAATGGCAGCAGGTAAAAACTTAACTGTAAAACAAACTAGCAACAACGACGGTGCTAAAGTTGAATTCGGTTTAGCTGGTGACTTGACTAACATCAAGACTATTAAAAACGAAGGTCCTGCTACTTTCACAATTGGCGGCAACGAATTCAAATTCGATGGCGGTAATGTGAATATGGGTGATAACAACATCACTAACCTTAAATCTGGTGGCGATGTGATCAATAACGCAGCTAACATTGGCGACGTTAAACGTATCTCCAAAGCTAACGACATTCATATCAAAGACAAAACATACACAGTGAACGCTGATAAAACAGTTACATTGGAATATGTTGATGGCAATGATAATGCAGTGAACAAAACAGCTAAGATCGACTTGAGCAACTTGCCAACAGGCGATAAAGCTGCTGTTGAAAGCGTTGTTAAAAAATCTGCTGCTGCAGGCGACACTAACATCGCTGACATCACTGTAGCTGACGGTAAACAAACTGGTGATGCGAATGCTAAATACGAAGTAAATGTTTCCCGTAATGCTGTTAAAGATGCAGCTCGTGAAGCAGTGACTGTAAATACTACGAACACTACTAACAACCCTATCACTGTTACACCTGTTCAAGATGAAACAAACCATAACACAACTTATACAGTAACATTCGATGGCGATAAAGCGGCTAAACAAATTCCTTTGACATACAAAGCGAATGGCTCTAACGACCAAAAAGTTACATTGGATAAAGGTTTGAACTTCACTAATGGTTCCAATACAACAGCTTCCGTAGCTGCTGATGGTGTAGTTAAATACGATCTTAACAACAATGTAAACTTGACTCCATCTGGTTCCTTAACTATTGGTGATACTGTTGTTAACAACGGTGGCTTAACTATTTCCGGTGGCCCATCTGTTCTTAAAACTGGTATTAATGCTGGTAACTTGAACATCACTAATGTAAAAGCTGGTGTAAACGATACTGATGCAGTTAACGTTAAACAGTTGAAAGATTCTCGTACAGTAGTAACTTCCAACGATAATTCCGTAACAGTTAACAAAACTGAAAACGGCAACCAAGTTACTTATGACTTGCATGTAGCTCCAGGTGCGGCACAATCCGTATGGAATGTGAAATCCTCTGGTAATACAACTGCTGATTCCGAAACTACTGCAAAAACTATCACTGATGGTAAAACAGTTGAAATGGCAGCAGGTAAAAACTTGACTGTTAAACAAACTAGCAACAACGACGGCGCTAAAGTTGAATTCGACTTGGCTAACGATATCAAGATTGGTAATGATGGCAAAGACGGTAAAGATGGCGTTGATGGTAAAATTGGCGTAAATGGTAAAGATGGTTCTTCCGTTGTGATCAACGGTAAAGACGGCTCTATCGGTTTGAATGGTAAAGACGGTAAAGACGGTCTTTCTATGAAAGCTGAAAAAGGCCAACCTGGTGTAAACGGCAAAGACGGCATCACTCGTATCGTATACGAAGATAAAACTAACAATAAACACGAAGTTGCGACTTTGGATGATGGTTTGAAATTCACTGGTAACAACACTGATACAGTGAACAACCATAAATTGAACAGCCTTGTAAAAGTTCAAGGTGAAGGCGTAGATAAAACAACTTCTACATCCTTCAAGAGCGCTTCTGGTAACATCAATGTAAAAGCTGATGGTACTGATACTCTCGAAGTTCAATTGAACAAAGATTTGAAAAACATCACCTCCATTAAGAACGATGGCCCTGCAACTATGACAATTGGCGGTAACGAATTCAAATTCGATGGCGGCAACGTGAACATGGGTGGTAACAACATCACTAACCTTAAATCTGGTGGCGATGTAATCGATAACGCTGCTAACATCGGCGATGTAAAACGTATTTCCAAAGCTAACGATTTACACATTGCACCAACTCAATCTGATCGTGCAGGTGAAACTACTACATCTTACTCCTATAATGTGGCAGACAAATCCGTTACATTGAAATACAACGATGGCAATGGCGCTAACCAAGCTAATACAATTGCGAAAATCGACTTGTCTGGTTTGGCTGATCAAATTAAAGACGGCTACTCCTTCTCCACAGATGCGAAAGGTAATGTAGTTGGTAACCACGCTGTAACAGCAGTAGGCAACGGTAAAACTGTATCCTACGCAGCAGGCGATAATTTGACAATTACTCAAAAAATCGATAATGCAACTGGTGAACAAACTTATACATATGCATTGTCTAATGACATCAAAGTTGGTAACGACGGTAAAGATGGTAAAGACGGTGTTGACGGTAAAATCGGCGTAAACGGTAAAGATGGTTCCGCTGTTGTAATCAACGGTAAAGATGGTTCCATCGGCCTCAATGGTAAAGACGGCAAAGACGGTCTTACTATTAAAGGTGCTAACGGTCAAGACGGCGTTGACGGTAAAAACGGCAAAGACGGCATGACTCGTATCGTATACGAAGACAAAAATAACAATAAACACGAAGTGGCAACTACTGACGACGGCATGAAATATGCTGGCGACAATGGTCAAACTGACTCCACTAAAGTTATTGCTAAGAAATTGAACCAAACATTGGACATCGTTGGTGGTGCAGATAAGTCTAAATTGACTGACGGTAACATCGGCGTGAACAACGTAGATGGCAAGTTGAAAGTTCAATTGTCCAAAGAAGTTAACTTGACTCCAGCAGGTTCCTTAACAATTGGCGATACTAAGATCACTGACGGTGGTTTAGTAATCAACAATGGTCCATCCATTACTAAAGGTGGCATCAATGCTGGTGACTTGAATATCACTAACGTGAAAGCTGGCGTAAATGACACTGACGCAGTTAACGTAAAACAATTGAAATCCGCTAAGACAGAAGTTAAAGCTGGTGACAACGTAACAGTTGATAAAACAATTGGTGCTGATGGTCAAAACATTTACACAGTAAATGCAAAAGCAACTAACCTTGGCGATGCTGAACTTAACTACACAGCTAACGGTGGTGCTAAACAAAAAGTTAAATTGTCTGAAGGCTTGAACTTCGTTGACGGTAACTACACTAAAGCTTCCGTTGATGCAAACGGTGTTGTTAAATACGACGTAACACTTGGTAAAGTGAAAGACGGCGTTGACGGCAAACCAGGCGTAGATGGTGATAATGGTATCGCAACAGTTAAAACTGTAGTAGATACAATTAACAACTCCGGTTGGAAAGGTGACGTTACTGGTAACACAGTAGGCGATCACAGTGCAACAATCGTAAAACCTGGCACAACTGTAAACTTCGGTGCAGGTAAAAACTTAACTGTTGAACAAATCGTTGATAAAGTAACTGGCAACCACACTTACAACTATGCATTGTCCGACGATATCAAAGTTGGTAATGACGGTAAAGACGGTAAACCAGGTGTTGACGGTAAGATCGGTGTAAACGGTAAAGATGGTTCTGCTGTTGTAATCAACGGTAAAGACGGCTCTATCGGCTTGAATGGTAAAGACGGTAAAGATGGTCTTACTTTCAAAGGTGCTAACGGTCAAGACGGCGTAGACGGTAAAAACGGTACTAACGGTATGACTCGTATCGTTTACGAAGATAGCAACAACAATAAACACGAAGTTGCTACTACTGATGACGGCTTGAAATTCACTGGTAACAACGAAAGCGTTGTAAACAAAAACAAACTTAACTCCACAGTTAAAGTTAAAGGTGAAGGCGTTACTGAAGAGCAAGAAAAAACATTTGAATCTGCTGCAGGTAACATCGCTGTAACTGCTGATGGTAACGATACTTTGAACATTCGCTTGAATAAAAACATCAAAGGCATCGACTCCATCCAAACTAAGGAAATCCACTTAGGCACACCTGATAATTACACAACAATTAAGAAAGATGGAGACCGCATTAAATACGGCGACAAAACATTCGCTAACACTGACGATATCTGGACAATCCAAGCTAATGGCACAGATGTTCCAGCTAACGGCGGTAAAGTAAATGTTAAAGGTGCTGACGGTATCACAGTATCCAAATCTGCTAATGGTGAAATGACAATTAGCGGTGCTGGCCTTGGTACAATGAACAGCTTCAACGTTAAATCTACTGGTAATACTACTGCTGATTCTGAAAAAGCAGCTAAGAGCATTACTAATGGTAAAACTGTTGAATTCTCCGGCGGTAGAAACCTCACTGTAAAACAAACTAGCGACGAAAACGGTGCTAAAGTAGAATATGCATTGAGCAACAATGTAGATCTTACTAATAAAGGTTCCCTGACAATTGGCGATACTAAGATCACTGATGGTGGCTTAGTAATCAACAATGGCCCATCCGTAACTAAAGACGGCATCAATGCTGGTAATAAACAAATTACTAACGTTGAAGACGGCGTAAACGATACTGATGCGGTTAACGTACGTCAATTGAAAGCAGCTAAAACTAACCTTGTTGACGGTCAAAACACTAAAGTGACTGGCGACGGTTCTAAAGCTAACCCTTACAAAGTTAATGTTGAAGGCGATTTGAACAAAATCACTTCCATCACTAACAACGAAGGCGACGGCAAATTAGAATTCAAAGGTGACCAAGTAGTTAACGTAGCTGGCGACAACACAATCAAGCTTGATGGTAAAACTGGTGACATCACTGGCTTAACTAACAAAACTCTTGATTCCGCTGACTTCGCAACTAAAGGTCGTGCCGCAACTGAAGAACAATTGAAACTTGTTCAACAAGAAGCAGCTAAAAAATCTACTGAAAAAGTACAAGCTAAAGCTGATGCTAATAACATCGCTAAAGTAGCTCCTAAAGCTGGTGATACATTCGGTGCAGCTGGTGCAACATACGAAGTATCTGTAGATAAAAATGACGTTAAAGACGCAGCTCGTGAAGCAGTTACTGTAACAGGTGACAACAAAGCGATCACTGTAGACGTTCAACCAAATGCTACTAACCATACAACTAACTACCAAGTTAACTTCAATGGTAACGAAGCAGCTAAACAAATTCCATTGACTTACAAAGAAAATGGTGGCAACGCTAGAACAGTAATGTTATCTGATGGTTTAGACTTCTCTAACGGCGTAAATACTACTGCTCACACTGATGTGAACGGTAAAGTATCCTTCGACGTGAAAGGTGACCTCACTAACATCACTTCCATTTCCAATAACTCCAATGGTCCTAAAGTATCCTTCGGTGGCGATACTGTAAATATCACTGGTGGCAACCTCAACATGGGTGGTAACAAAATCACTAATGTTCAAAAAGGCACTAATGATACTGATGCAGTAAACGTTAAACAATTGAAAGATTCCCGTACTACATTGACATCTGATGATCATTCCGTAGTATTGAAGAAAACTGAATCTGCTGACGGTGGCTTGAACTATGACCTTTCTGTAAAAGGCGCAGTTGACCCTCGCGTTGATCAATTGAACGAAGAAATCGGCCGTGTAGGTGCTCAAGGTGCAGCATTGTCCGCATTGAAACCTATGCAATACGATCCATTGGAACCAACTCAAATTATGGCTGGTTATGGTAACTACCGTGGTAACTCCGCGATTGCAGTGGGCGTAGCTCATTACAAAAACGAATCCACAATGTTCCATGGTGGCTTGTCCTGGGCTGGCGGTTCTAGCCATATGATGGCGAATGCTGGTGTAACTTGGAAAGTTGGTAACAGAGATGCTGAAGCAGCTGTAGCAGATCGCTACCGCAAAGGCCCTATCAGCTCTGCATACGCAGTACAAACTGAAATGGCAGCAATGAAAGCTCAAAATGCCGGATTAAAAGGTGAAGTATCTGACTTGAAATATGAAAACGAACAAATTAAAGCTCAAAACGCTGGTCTACAAAGTGAAGTAGAAGTATTGAAAGCTCAAATGGCTGCAATGATGGCGAAAATGGGTATGTAATTTAGTTAGCAAATGGATACAACTGGTACGGGTTCCTTCGGGAGCCCTCAACCAGCACATTAATTCGACTATGAAAAGAGGAATAGATATGAAAAAATCTACAATGCTTGCTTTCACAGCGGCACTTTTAATGAGCGCAGCATCCATCACTGGTCACGCAGCAAGCGCACCAACATACGATGATAACTTGATCTTGCCTAACCCTGCATCCGCACCTGGTTTGAGCAATGTTGTATTGGTACCTGTGGCTAGCCCACAAGTAGTACAATCTCTTCATGATTATGTGAAAGCATGGGAAAATGCTGAACAAAAAATCGCGTTAGCAAAAGCTAAACGCGACAATCATGAACAATTGACTAAAGCTGATAAAAAATGGTTGCATTCCAAAGATAAACATAACTATGCTGATTACTTCCGTACGCACTCCCTTGGTCGCGTACATGGCTTTGAAACAGCTTTAAATTGGAACGGTGAAAACCGCAACAAAAACGAATACGAATACTTTGAAACACCTAAATACAATGGAAAAGATGGCTTCGTAAATAGCTATGGTTACAACGTATTGCGTGGCATGGTAGATCGTGTTAACGAAGTTGTACAAAAGCAAAAACAAGTAGGCGGTCCTATGACTGACGACGAAGCACAAGCATTAGAAGATGCAATCTTGGATATCCTTGCGCAAGAGCAAGAACATGTATCTAACGAAGAACTTCGTCACTACATGAACGAAACAATTTGGTTCGCATCTAAAGAAACTGTTAAAAACAAAGCAAGCGAAGAACCAACTGCTGCTGATGAGCACATAGTAGACCTTCGCAAAGCTATCAACGAACCAATGGGTAGCAATGACTACAACAAAGTTGATTTGCGCAGTGCGATTCAACAATAAATGATATCTATAGTAATGTAGATATTGTAGCCTTTTCTTCTCTCGTTAAAAGGCTTAGTTGATCTCTAATACATACTGATGATATATGATGTATCCCTTACATACACATATATCTAAAATGACACATTGGCCCTTATATTGAGTTTATGAGGGCCCTATACCCTGGACCCCCGACTAGGGAACACAAATCCTTATTAAACAACGCCATCTGGTTGGATGGCGTTGTTTTTATTGTACGCCGAATAGGCATGACTAAACCCCCAGTTAAACTGGGGGTCGGTAAA
>OGJN01000284.1_pt1 | contig 44636 bp, 30 predicted proteins | sample 1572221 | NCBI WGS metagenome assembly OGJN01 (sample SAMEA2582148, study PRJEB24529) | metagenome | biome: Human gut stool | place: China | collected 2011 | reverse complement strand
CGGGGTCGATGCCGTCCGTGTTGGGGGCGTTGTAGGGGTTGTTGATGTTGAAGTTGAGCAGGTCGAGGTGCTTGACAAAGATGGGGTGGATGGTCCACGAGTAGCTGTTCTGCACCGTGATGCCGTGCAGGCAGACGTTCTCGCTGTCCACCGCAGCCACGGCCCGGGGACGCCATGCAATGCGCTTGACCTTGGGGTTCACCCACCAGTCGCCGTTTTCGGCATCGCAGTCCAGCGTGCCCTCGCCGGTCACCACCACGTCATGCACCTGCGTGATGTTCAACAGACCCGCAAAGCTGTCCAGCGGATTGCCCTCCCAGCCGGTCAGGTAGTACTCGTCCACTTCGTTCTCGCTGGGCAGCACGCCGGGCAGGATGGGGTAATGGGTGCGGTCGTTGTCGCCCAGCAGCACAGCGCCCTTTTCCAGATACAGGGTGGTGTTGCTCTTCATGAACAGGCTGGCGGTGCGGTAACGGCCGGCAGGCACATACACTGTGCCGCCCTTGGGGCAGGTGGACAGCGCCGCCTGCAGCCGCACGGTGTTGTCGGTCTCGCCGTCAGCCACCAGACCATAGCGGGCAGCATCCACAAAGAAGGTCTCGGCCTCGGTGGTGAAATCCAGCTTCAGGGTCTCGTCCTCGGCCTGCACCTCCACCGTATAGGTGGTGCCGGGCAGCAGGGAGAACAGGGAAAATACATTGGTGTTGCAGGCCTCGTACACCGTCTTGCCGTTCAGGGCAACGGTAAAGGGGTGTGCCGGACGGTAGCACAGTTCGTTTTCCAGCTCGAAAACGGCGCTGCGGGTCATGGAACGGATCAGGGTCAGATTCATGCGAAATAACCTCCTGTGAGTTTGTCTTGCCCCCACGGGGCAGACGTGGTATCATGAGGAAAAGCGCTCTCCCGGCTACCGGGAGGGCTGTTTCCGGAAAGGATGCGCAAGATGAAAGCGGAACGGGAAAAGATCCATGCAAAGGTAAAAGCGGACACCGTGCGGCTGAACGGCAGCAAGCTGGAGCTGACGGCAGACGAGGAGACGTGCACCTTTCTGCTGGTAAGCGAGGGCAGCTGCACCCTGCAAATGGGGGAAAACAGCCTGCTGCTGAACCCCGGCAGCGCGCTGCTGCTGGGCGCGGGGGACGCAGTGCTCTCTGCCGCCGGTGCAGCCGTACCGGAACTGGTGGGCTGTCGGTTCCCGCTCAGCGCCCTGCACGAGCTGCGCAGCGCCACCCAGCGGGATTTTGCCCGGCTGTTTTTGCCCGGCGAGGTAACGGTGCTGTACGGCCCGGTGCCGTGGGTTCGCCGCCTGCGCACCCTGCTGGAGATGATGCGCGCTGCCATGCCGGAGCAGGACTACCCCGGCGGGCTGTACCTGCTGCTCATCCTGCACTATGTCGAGCAGGAGTGCCTTGCCGAGAGCAGCGCCGCAGCGCGCCCCCGCAACGAGACCATTGAGCAGGTGTGTGCCTACCTTGCCGCCAACTACCGGCAAAAGTTCTCCCTTACCGAGGTGGCGGCGCGGTTCTACCTTTCCCCCTACTATCTCAGCCGCCTGTTCCGGCGGGTGACCGGGCAGTCCATCGTGGACTACCTGAACAACCGCCGCATCGAGGCTGCGCAGAAGCTGCTGGAGACCACCGAGCTTTCCATCAGCGCTATTGCCGAGCAGACCGGTTTTGCCAGCGCAGCCCACTTCCGCCGCGTGTTCCGCGAGGTGATGGATATCAGTCCTTTGCAGTACCGCAAGAAGCAGACGAAATGATGTATCAACCAAAACACCCCCTGTGCCATCCGTTGGGAGCAGCACAGGGGGTGTTGGTCTTGGTCAGATGTTCTTATGGCGCATTAGCCCTTGACGGCACCTGCGGAGATACCTTCAACGAACTGATCCTGTGCACAGAAGAATACGATCAGCTGCGGCAGGATGGAGATGAGGGACAGTGCAAGGATCTTGTTCCATGCAAAGCCGGTATCACCGTCCATAGACAGCTTGACGAACAGGGACATGGGGTATTTGCCGGGGGTGCTGACGTAAAGCAGCGGGCCCATAAAGTCGTTGCAGCTCCACATGAACTGGAACAGTGCGCAGGACACCAGAGCGGGTCCCAGCATGGGGACGATGACCTTGTACAGGGTCTGGAAGGAGGAGCAGCCGTCAATGGCGGCAGCCTCGTCCAGATCACGCGGGACGTTGCGCATGAACTGCACCAGCTGATACACGAAGTAGGTCTCGGTAGCAAATGCGCAGTGCACCCAGATGGCCAGATAGAAGGGGCTGTCCACCCAGCCGAACTTGTTGTACAGCAGGTACTGGGGCACGTTCAGCACGACCTGCGGCAGGAACAGGGTGGCCAGCATGATGTTGAACAGCAGCTTGCGGCCGGGGAAGTCGAAACGGCCAAAGCCGTAAGCGGCAATACAGGCAGACACCACAGTGCAGATCACCTTGGGGATGACATAGCTGTAAGTGTTGAGCATGGCCTGCAGGATGTTGATGGAGCCGCCGAAGTTGTTCAGGGCGTTGCGGTAGCCATCCAGCGTAGGCTTTTTGATCCACAGGCTGATGCCTGCAAAGATCTCGCTGTTATCCTTGAAGGTAGCGCTGATCATCCACAGCAGAGGATAGATCATGATGATACCAACCAGGATCAGCACGAAGTACTTAAAGAAGGTTGCGATCTTATTCGATGCTTTCATTCCCATATTGGTCACCTTACCTTTCATCCGAGTAGTAGACCCACTTCTTCTGGCTGGTGAACGCAATGATCGTCAGGATGCAGACGATGATGAACATGATCCATGCCAGAGCAGAAGCCATGCCCATGTCGTAGGACTTGAATGCGTAGTTGTAAACCAGCAGGGAGATCAGGGTAGTGGAACCACGGGGACCACCGTTGGTGATGATGTAGGGGCCGTTGAACTCCTGGAAAGCCTGGCAGATCTGAGTGACTAGGTTGTAGAAGATGATGGGGGTGATCATCGGAACGGTGATGGAGAAGAACTGACGCCACTTGCCGGCGCCGTCGATGGTAGCAGCCTCGTACAGGTCTGCGGGCACGCCCTTCAGTGCAGCAAGGAACAGCACCATGGCGGAACCGAACTGCCATATACGCAAGAAGCAGATGATCCACAGCGCGTAGTTGGGGTCAGACAGCCATTCGGGGCCCTGCACCGCACCAAAGGTGACAGCGCGCACCACGGTGTTCAGCAGACCGTCCACGCTGAACACAGCCTTCCACAGCACGGCGATAGCCACAGAGCCGCCCAGAATGGAGGGGATGTAGTACACGGTGCGGAACAGGTTCACGCAGGCGATCTTGAAGTTCAGGATGTAGGCAATGAACAGTGCGAAGATCAGCTTCAGGGGCACGGTGATAAAGGCGTACTTGAAGGTGATGATCAGCGCCTTGGTGATCTTTCTGGTGTGGAATGCGGTAATGTAGTTGGCCAGACCAACAAAACTGGTGCCGTCCTTGAAGAAGTTCATATCGGTAAAGCTGTAATACAGCGACTGACCGAAGGGGAACGCCTTAAAGACGAGAAAGCCGATGATCCAGGGAATCAGATAAAACAGACCCTGATACTTATCGACCCATTTCTGAAACGGAGTTCGTGCGCCGGCGGGCGCATTACTTTTTTTCATCCGAAATCCTCCTTTTACAGGATTTGAAGCAGACAGTGCAGCAGGTCACAGACCGGCAACAATTCATTCAAGGTTTGATAACCATTCACCGATAAAACAAGGGCATCTGTCGTACGGGCGGCAGATGCCCTTATTTATTTCAGATACTGAATATCCGGTTCTGACCGCTGTCAGAGAGAGGTAAGCTTAGCCGATGGTGTAGCCAACAGACTCCATGCCGTCCAGCAGAGTCTCGACAGCCTCTTCAGGGGTCTGATCGCCGTAGTCGATGTTATCGAACACTTCCTGATAGATGCCGGTGCCGGAAGCCTTCAGGTCGTTGTTCTCGAACAGGGGATCCAGCTTGTTGGTGGTGAATGCCATGACCTTGGCGTTAGCCTCTGCAACCAGGCTCTTGACAGCGCCGGCGTCCTGCGCGAACTTCAGGCCAGCCTTGGAAGCGGGGATGCCGCACTCAGAACCCATGATGGAAGCACCCTTCTCCTCGTTCAGCAGGAAGTTGATCAGGGTAGCAGCCTCGGCAACGTTCTTGCAGGTCTTGGTGATAGCCAGACCCATGGACACCTTGGAGAAGCCGCCGTTGTTATCGCCGAACTTGATCTCCTCGCCGACGGTGAAGCCGTCCTTGTTGCTGTCGTCCAGAGCGGAGGAGTACTTGCTTGCAGCGGAATCCCACTCGAAGATGCCTGCGATCTTACCGGTGATCCACTCATTGGACTGGTGGGTAGCGGTATCGGAGTTTGCAGAGTAGTAGGTCTTCAGGTTCATCATGACGTGGTTGTCCACCAGGCTCTTGATGAAGGCCAGACCCTCAGCGATCTCGTCCTCGGTGTAGTTCAGGGTGGAGGTAACGGGATCTGCCCAGTCCTTGCCGTACTTGGACTCGAGGTAGAACACCATCAGGATCATACGGTCGTATGCGCCCAGGTGCATGGGGTAGTAATCGTCGCCCAGCTTCTCCTGGAAAGCCTTACCGGCAGCCATCAGATCGTCCAGAGACTTGGGAACCTCGGTGATGCCAGCCTTATTAAAGGTGGTCATGTTCCAGTAGAAGATACGGCCGGTCATGGAGACGGGCACGCACTGCTGGCTGTTGGCCACATAGCAAGCGTCCATAGCAGCGGAATCCCACTGGGTCAGGTCGATGAACTTGGAGGTGGTGTTCAGATCCACGAACTTGCTGCCGTCGGCAGAGTAGTTGTACAGCCAGTTCCAGTTCACCTGGCAGACATCCTGAGCGTTGCCTGCGATGAAGGCAGCAGCCATCTTCTCTTCCCAGCCGGACCATGCGGCGAAGGTGGGCTCCACGGTGATGTTGGAGTGCTCAGCCTGGAAAGCCTCCAGAGCGCTCTGGTAAGCAGCGTGACGGCTGTCGCCGCCCCACCAGCTGATGCTCAGGCTGACAGGGCCGTCAGACAGGGCCAGGCTCTCGTCTGCGGAAGCAGCGGGGGCCTGAGAAGCAGCGGAAGAAGCGGTGGAAGAAGCAGCGGGCTTGCTGCCGCAGGCAGCCAGCAGACCTGCAGCACCGACAGCGCCGGTAGCCATCAGGAAGTTACGACGAGAAATTGCCTTGCTCATTTTTGTTCTCCTCCTAATAGAAAACATCTTCATGCAGGGGGTCTGCACATGCCCCCTTGTATACAATTATGATAACAAAAGCCACCGAAAAAAGAAAGATGCAAATTACAGTGATACGGGATAAAAACGTACAAATATTGCCCTTGTTTTCGCGTGCAATTCGACGTCCTTGCCGAAATGAATAAACTTGCGCTGAAAAACTGTGCAACTTGTATACTTCAATGACTTGCATAAAAATCTGGGATGCAACATGGGAAGAACAGCAAAAATCTCAATAATTCCTGTTACATTTACCGTTTCGCCTGTAATTTTTTGTGCGCTGCCGTTCTCCTCTGCTTCCTTCTTCTCCCACGCCCTCTCCCCTCCGGCAAGTAACTGCCCGGTCTGAACTGATATATCAATAGCGCAAAAAACGTGCGAATTCCGTCCGGTTGATATATCAGTTTCTCTCACAAAATGTAACAAATTGATATATCAGTCTGTATACAGCCTGTTGGAGACTCTGGCGAGTGTAGCGAGACTGAGAGGGGGTAGCTCTTCCGCAAATCACGCAAAAAAGCCGCTGCACCCGGCGCGGTACAGCGGCTTATATCCATATATAGAACGCTCTCAGTTTTTCTTTGCAGCGTAGAACGCCCGCCGCGCCTTGAAGTAGCACTGGGGGCACATGCTGACATACTGCACATCGTTTTCAAGGTCGATGGCTACCTGCTCGCCCTCAAAGACGAACCGTCCGTTCACCTTGCGGCAGTTGCAGATGGCCTTGCGCCCGCAGGTGCAGATGGTCTTCATCTCCTCGATGGTGTGCGCCAGCTCCAGCAGACGGGTAGAACCCGGGAAGCCCTTGAGGGAAAAATCTGCCCGCAGACCGTAGCAGATCACTGGGATGTTCAGATCTACCGTGATCATGAACAGCTGCTCGGCCTGCTCCGGGGTAAAGAACTGGCTCTCGTCGCACAGCACACAGGCCAGCGGCCCGGAAGCAGCGTTTGCCGCCTTCACGGCTTCGAACACGTCCAGCTCCGGCGGGATCAGCAGGTCTGCCTTGCGGCGCACGCCCAGACGGCTCACCAGTTCTCCGCCGCCCTTGGTATCCACCTGCGGCTTCAAAATGAGCACCTTCATGCCCTGCTCTTCGTAGTTGTGTGCCACCTGCATCAGCGCCGTGCTCTTGCCGCTGTTCATGGCACCGTAGCGGAAATACAATTTTGCCATGCCGTCACTCCTGATTGCGCAGACGGTAGCCCAAGCTCATCAGGCTGTCGCCCAGATGGACGTTTTCCACCACCACATTGGGGTACGACACCGACAGGTCATAGTGGGAGAAGTTCCAGAAGCCCTCAATGCCCAGATCCACCAGCCGTCCGCTGACCTGCTGTGCACCATCGCGGGGTACACAGAGCACCGCCACCTTGGGCTTGTTTTCCTCACAGAAGGCCTCCAGCTCGTCAATGTGCCGGATGCGGATACCGCTGATCTCCTTGCCCACCTCGTTCTCGGCCACGTCAAAGGCCGCGATCAGCTTGTAACCGTTGGTATCGGTGGTGATAAAGCGGCTCACCGCCTTGCCCAGACGGCCGCAGCCGATCAGAATGGTGGGCAGACGGTCACCGTTGCCGAACAGCAGGCTTTCCAGAATGGAAAGCAGGTTCTCCACCGAGTAGCCGATGCCCTGCCGTCCGTTCACGTCACCGATGCAGTTAAAATCCTGCCGCACCTGCGAGGCGGTGGTGCCCATCTGAGAGGCCAGTTCCCGGGAGGAGATGCTGGTAATGCCATCGGCCTGCAGGGAGCGCAGATACCGGTAATATTTGGGGAGACGCTTGATCACAGGGATCGATGCTTTCTGGGGGGTGTTCATAGCAAAATTCTCCTTTCTGCCCAACGCGCTGCAGCTTCTGCCGCCATGCAAGGGGCTTCTTTGCGCGCAGAGAGATGTTCCGTTTTATCCTGTTATATTATTTAAAGTATACAGCATGAAAGGCGAATGTCAAATACCTATTTGTAAAAAAGCAAAAAATTCACAAAGTTTTTTGTATTCGCGCTCCTGCATACTTCCCCGGCAGCCGGGGGATACTGACCCCACAAAGACCCTGCTACGGAAGGAGAACGCGCATGGATACGGCAAAAGACACCCCCGCAGAGCAGCACCGGATGGAAAAAGAGGATATCGAGGATCTGGGCACGGTCACCCTGAGCCGGGGCGGTCATGTCATCCACTGCCTGACCGTCATCGGCCAGATCGAAGGGCACACTGAAGCGCCGCAGGGGCAAAAGACCACCAAGTACGAGCACGTCATCCCGCAGCTGGTGGCGGTGCAGGAGGACCCCCGCATCGAGGGGCTGCTGGTGCTGCTGAACACGGTGGGCGGCGATGTGGAGGCCGGCCTTGCGCTGGCAGAGCTGATCGCCAGCATCTCCAAGCCCAGCGCCACGCTGGTGCTGGGCGGCGGGCACTCCATCGGCATCCCGCTGGCGGTCAGCGCGCGGCACAGCTTCATCGTCCCCACCGCCACCATGACGGTGCACCCGGTGCGGCACTCCGGGCTGATCTTAGGCGTCCCGCAGACCATGCACTGCTTTGAGCAGATGCAGCAGCGCATCACCGGCTTTGTGGCCGCCCACAGCGGCATGCCGGAAAAGCGCTACACCCAGCTGATGCTCCACACCGGGGAACTGGTCATGGACATGGGCACGGTGCTGGACGGACGCCGTGCCGTAAAGGAAAAGCTCATCGACGAGCTGGGCGGTCTTTCGGATGCGCTGGCGTGGCTGTATAAGGAGATCGAACGGGGGTAAGGCCTTGCGTCTCCCCCGCCGGACGATTTGAACTGCGCTCCGCGTTCGCTTTGCGCAGAAGCAGCGGAATTATTTTTTATTTGCAGTTCCGAAACGCCTGCGGGCATTTCGGAACTGCCTTTTCACGAGAGGGGCTGGGTTCGTTCCATTTTCCTCAAGAAAAACAACATTATGGTTTGCCATTTTTGCCCTTGCGTGGTACAATAGTAGAATCAATTATTGTGTCTATGGGAAGTTGGGGAACAGAGTAGAATGGCAACGAAAAAACGAAAATCAACGAAACGGCGTACTGCTGCCCGCCGTAAAAAGGCAGAGCAGCGGCTTCCGGCAGGGCTTGGCACCCTGTTCGGCGGCCTGCTGCTGATGGTGCTGGCCTTTGTGCAGGGCGATTCCGTATGGCGGGTGCTCCATGATGTGCTGTTCGGGCTGTTCGGCTGCGGCAGCTTTGTGCTGGGTGCAGCCGTGTGCTGTCTGGCCGTTTTGTACACCCGGGGCGAGGAGCTGCTGTCCCGCATCCTCAAGCTGGTGCTGGGGCTTGTCTTTGTCTGCGGCACAGTCATCGTGTTTTCCGATATCCAGCCGCAGGGGCTGTCGGCGCTGCAAATGCTTTCCGCCTGCTACGCCAATGGCGTCAATGCATGGCTCTCCGGCGGCGCAATAGGCTTTGTGCTGGGCGGCGTGCTGCTTTTGCTGTGCGGACGTCCGGCAGCAAACCTTATTATGATCGTGCTTTTGTTGTGCGGCAGCCTGTACATTTTTGATGTCACCCCCGCCGAGGTCTGGGTCTGGCTGTGTGCCGTCACCGGCGGTATCCACGCCCGCGGCGCTGCCTTTGCAGAGCAGCGCGCTGCCCGCCGCGCCGAGCGCGCCGCCATCCGGCAGGCAGAGCGGGAGATCGACGAGGAATACGACGAAACCGAGGACGAGCCGCTGGACGAGGAGGACGAGCCTGCCGGGCTGCATCTAGGGGTGCCGGACTGGATGTCCGGCGTGCTGCGCTGGGGACACAAGGTAACGCAGGAGATGGAGGCAGACGCTGCCGAAACTGAGGCTGCACCCGCCGCCCCTGCCCAGCCGGAGCCTGCCGCGCCGCCCATCACCCCGGTGCGGGTCAGCGTTGCCCATCCCCGCGCGGCCTTTGACGTAGACCTTGGCCCCGACCACACCGCCCTCTCCGAGGGCGGCAGCGAGCCCATTGAGCCGCTGATCGTCGGGCCGGGCGGCACTTTCGGGCAGGACCCGCTGCGCCCTGCATCCAAGCCCACGCCGCCGCCCATCGTGGCAAACCCGGTAGTCGCCGCTGCGGCAGATTTCTTTGCCAAGGACGTCCCCCAGCCGGAAGAGCCTGCCCCTGCCCCCACTTTTGATGCGCCCATCGTCCAGCCGGCAGCGCCGGTGGTGCCGCCGCAGATGCCCACGCAGCCGGAGGCTGCGCCTATCCAGCCCGCTGTGCCCCGGGTGAGCGCCGAGAACGCCGTGGCGTTCCGCTCTGCGCCGGACGAGGACGGCTGGATCAGCATCACCGCCGAGCCGGTGGAGGAAAAGGACATCAACTCGCTGGTGGCAGCGGCCATGGAAAAGCCCGCTGTCTCGGAGCAGGCAGCCGCCACCGCCCCCGCCGAGGAGACCGAGCCGGTGGACCGCTACGAGTACCAGTACCCGCCCATCGAGCTGTTTGAAAAAACGCAGGAGGAGAGCGACCCCGGCGCGCAGGAGGAGCTGAAGGCCAACGCTCAGAAGCTGGTGGACACGCTGGAAAGCTTCGGCGTGCGCACCCGGGTGCTGGATATCTCCCGCGGGCCCTCTGTCACCCGGTACGAACTGCAGCCCATGGCGGGCGTGAAGATCAGCCGCATCACCTCGCTGGCGGACGATATCGCCCTGAACCTCGCGGTGGCAGACGTGCGTATGGAAGCCCCCATCCCCGGCAAGCCCGCCGTGGGCATCGAGGTGCCCAACCACAAAAAGACCGCCGTTTCCATCCGCAGCATCTTTGAGAGCCAGAGTTTTCTGCGCATGACCTCGCCGCTGGGCATCGCCCTTGGCAAGGACATTGCCGGTGTAGCGCAGGTGACCGACCTGTGCAAGATGCCCCACCTGCTCATCGCAGGCAGCACCGGCAGCGGTAAATCCGTGTGCGTGAACAGCATCATCATGAGCCTGCTGTTCCGCTCCAGTCCGGAGGACGTGAAGTTGCTGCTCATCGACCCCAAGGTGGTGGAGCTGGCCGAGTATAACGGCATCCCCCACCTGCTGATGCCCGTTGTCACCGAGCCCCGCAAGGCCGCCGGTGCACTGGGCAGCGCGGTGCAGGAGATGGAGCGCCGCTACCGCCTGTTTGCGGAGAACAATGTGCGCGATATCAAGTCCTTCAACAAGCTGGCTGCCGAGCAGCCGGAGCTGGAAAAGATGCCCTACATCGCCATTATCATCGATGAGTTGGCCGATTTGATGATGGTGGTGGGCAAGGATGTGGAGGATTCCATCTGCCGCATCGCCCAGAAAGCCCGTGCCGCCGGTATGCACCTGATCGTTGCCACCCAGCGCCCCAGCGTGGACGTGATCACCGGCCTGATCAAGGCCAACATCCCCAGCCGCATCGCCTTTGCGGTGTCCAGTCAGGTGGACAGCCGCACCATTCTGGACGGTGCCGGTGCAGAAAAGCTGCTGGGTCAGGGCGATATGCTCTTTATGCCCGTGGGCGCACCCAAGCCCACCCGTATTCAGGGCACTTTTGTGCGGGATGAGGAGATCAGCCGTGTGCTGGACTTTATCAAGTCCAGCGCCACCGTGCAGTACGACGAGGCCATGATCGAGGCCATGGAAAAGCACGCCATTCAGGACGGCAAAAAGGGCGGCGGCGGTGCCGACGCCGAGGAGGACGCAGGCTCCGACCCCATGTTCAAGCAGGCCGTGGACGTGGTCATCGACGCCGGTCAGGCTTCCACCAGCCTGTTGCAGCGCCGCTGCAAGCTGGGCTACGCCCGCGCCGCCCGCATCATGGACGAGATGGAGCAAAAGAGCATCATCGGCCCCTACGAGGGTGCAAAGCCCCGCGCCGTGCTCATCAGCCGCCAGCAGTGGCTGGAAATGCAGATGAACCAACCGGAGGAATAATAAAGGAGCACTATGGAACATTCTACTCCCCAGATCTACACCGAATTTCTTCCCATCAGCCGGGCGGACATGGAAGCCCGGGGCTGGGAGCAGCTGGACTTTGTGGTGGTGGGCGGTGACGCCTATGTGGACCACCCCAGCTTTGGCACCGCCATCATCAGCCGCCTGCTGGAGGCCGAGGGCTACAAGGTGGGCGTGCTGGCGCAGCCCCGCTATACCGACTGCGAGGACTTCAAGCGGTTCGGCAAGCCCAAGTACGGCTTTTTCATCGGCGGCGGCAACGTGGACAGCATGGTCAGCCACTATTCCGTGGCAAAAATTCCCCGCGCCGAGGATGAATACTCTCCCGGCGGCAAGGCCGGTGCCCGCCCGGACCGCAGCGCCACCGTGTACACAAAACTTGCCAAGCAGGCCTACCCCGATCTGCCGGTGATCTTAGGCGGTCTGGAAGCCAGCCTGCGCCGGTTTGCCCACTACGATTACTGGCTGGACACCGTGCTGCCCAGCATCGCCGAGGACTCCGGCGCGGATCTCATCAGCTTTGGCATGGGCGAGCACCAGACCGTGGAGATTGCCCGCCGTCTGGCCACCGGGGAGCCGGTGGAGACCATCACGGACGTGAACGGCACCTGCTACCTGACCGATTTCGACCACCTGCCCCAGCGGTATGTGGAGTGTGCCGGTTTTAAAAAGGTGGCCAGCGATAAGACCGCCTACGCCAAGGCCTGCCGCATCCAGATGGACAATCAGGACGTGGTCAGCGGCCAGATCATCGTGCAGAAGCAGAGCGAAAAGTATCTGGTGCAGAACATCCCCGCAAAGCCGCTGGTGCGCGGAGAACTGGACAAGGTGTACGCCCTGCCCTACACCCGCCGCTATCACCCCATCTACGAGAGCATGGGCGGCGTGCCCGCCATCCGCGAGGTGCAGTTCTCCATCATCCAGAACCGCGGCTGCTTTGGCGGCTGCAACTTCTGCGCCATCCAGCTGCATCAGGGGCGGCGGGTCACCAGCCGCAGCGCCGACAGCATCGTAGAGGAAGCCGAGCGCATGACCCACGAGCCGGATTTCAAGGGCTATATCCACGATGTGGGCGGCCCTACCGCAAACTTCCGCTTCCCCTCCTGCCGCGAGCAGATGCTGCGCGGGATGTGCACCGGCGGCAAGCACTGCCTTGCCCCCACCACCTGCTCCCACATGATCGTGGATCACAGCGACTACCTCAAAATTCTGCGCCGGGTGCGGGAGCTGCCGGGCGTGAAAAAGGTGTTCATCCGCAGCGGCATCCGGTTCGACTACCTGATGGCTGACCCGGACGATACCTTCTTCAAGGAGCTGGTGGAGTACCATGTGTCCGGCCAGTTAAAGGTTGCCCCGGAGCACTGCGCCCCTAACACCCTTGCCTACATGGGCAAGCCGCCCATCGAGACCTTCAACAAGTTCAAGGATAAGTTCTACGAGCTGAGCAAGAAGGCGGGCAAAAAACAGTATCTGGTGCCCTACCTCATGTCCAGCCACCCGGGCAGCACCCTGAAGGACGCGGTCTATCTGGCCGAGTACCTTTACAAGAACCACATGCGCCCGGAGCAGGTGCAGGACTTCTACCCCACCCCCGGCACCGTGAGCACCTGTATGTTCTATACCGGTCTTGACCCCTACACCCTCAAGCCGGTGTTTGTGGAAAAGACCCCCGAGGGCAAGGCGTTGCAGCGCGCACTGCTGCAATACTACGAGCCCCGCAACGCCGAAAAGGTGGTCAAAGCCTTGCAGCTGACCCACCGGGAGGACCTGATTCCCCTGCTGGTGCCCGCCGCAGGCCGCCGCGCCATACAGCGCACTGCCCGCCGGGCAGAGAGCGCCGAAGTGACCATCCACAACGATGGCACCTATACCGTACACCCCAGCCAGAAGGGACGCAGTACCGGCAAAAATGCCCGCGCTGCTGCCCCGGCAGGCCGTCAACCCAGCCCGGGCGCACGCTTTGCGCCCAACTCTGCGCCCGGCCACAAACCCAAGAATAATCAACAGAAAGAGAACGCAACGTGGAAAACCGGAAAGAAGAAAAAGTAACCCTACTCCCCCGCCGCCTGTTCCTGCGGCTGGCTGCACTGGCGCTGGCCGCTGTGCTGGCGCTGGGGCTTACCGCCTGTGACAGCCTGCCCGGCAGCGGCGGACACATCGTCAAGCCCTCCACCGGGACAAGTCAGCCCTTTGAGATGCACTTCATTGATGTAGGGCAGGCGCTGAGCGTATTGGTAGAGTGTGACGGACAGTTCATGCTCTACGACGGCGGCAATGTGGACGACGGCAGTCTGGTGGTTTCCTACCTGCAAAAGCAGGGGGTGGAGCAGCTGCAATATGTGTTCTGCTCCCACGCCCACGAGGACCATGTAGGCGGGCTTGCCGCCGTAATGGCAAAGTTCCCGGTGGGACACGCTTACAGCCCGGTGACCGAGAGCAGCACCAAATGCTTCAATGATTTTGTCAAATACACCCAGCAGCAGGGCTTACAGCTGGAAGTGCCCTCCGTGGGCACGGTCTGGCCGCTGGGCAGCGCCACTGTTACCCTGCTAGGCCCGGTGACCGGGTACAGCGACACCAACAACACCTCGCTGGTGCTGCGCATCGACTACGGCAACACCAGCTTCCTGCTGACCGGCGACATGGAAAATACCGCCGAGACCGACCTTGTGAACAGCGGTGCCAACCTGAAAGCCGATGTGTTGCAAGTAGGGCACCACGGCTCCAGCACCAGCACCGGATACCTGTTTCTGAACGCTGTTCTGCCGGAAATGGGCGTCATCTCCTGCGGCGCAGGCAACAAGTACGGCCATCCCCACGAGGAGACCCTGAGCATTCTGCGGGACGCAAAGGTGGACGTCTACCGCACCGACCTGCAGGGCACCATCACCATTGGCAGCGACGGCCAGAACTTCACCGTGGGCACCGAGCGCTTTGTGCCGGACAGCCAGCTGAACCCCACCGACCCGTCGTCCTCCAGCACTGCGCAGCAGGCTTACATCGGCAACGTGAACAGCAAAAAGTTCCACCTGCCCACCTGCGCCAACCTGCCTGCGGAAAAGAACCAAGTCCTCTTTTCCAGCTATGACGAAGCCATTGCCGCAGGCTATGCCCCCTGCGCAAGCTGCATCAAATAAAAATATTTTTATAAAAAGAAAGATACCGGGCGGCCTACAAAGCTGTCCGGTATCTTTCTTTCATAATCGTTATTGCGCTGCCGGGAACTCCTTCTCCCGCTCTTCCTTCAGGATAGCGGTGGCGCGCTGCATGGTGGCAGCGGCGCGGCGCAACTCTTCGTCTCCAAGCTCGGCGCGCATCCGGCGGTAGCAGCGCTGCAAAAGCGCCTGCTCCTCCGCCATCAGTTCCACCGCCTTGCTGGAAAGCTCCACATAGGTGCGCCCGGCCTCGCGGTCGGTTTTCCATGTCACAAAGCCGCTGTCCTGCAGCTTCTCGATGCCCTTGGAAAGCTCGGTCACCCGCAGCCCCATGGCGGCGGCAAGGTCGGCAAGATAGAGTTTTTCGCCGGGATGTTCCTCCTGCGCCACCTTGATATAATACAGGATGAGATAATCTGCCCGCTGGATGGTGCTGAACACCTTATCCACGTTGAACTCGTGGAGGAAGAACCATTCCCCCTGATGCTGCTGTAACTCTTCCATGCTGATGCCCTCCCTTTATGCCCGCTGGCTGCGCGGGATATAATCGTGGGTGCCGCCAAGGCTCTTGTAGGCCGGGCGGATGATCTTGTTGGCGCTGAGCAGCTCCTCGATGCGGTGGGCGCTCCAGCCCATGACGCGCGCCACGGCAAACAGAGGGGTGTACAGCTCCATGGGGATGCCCAGCATCTCGTACACAAAACCGCTGTAAAAGTCCACATTGGGGCTGACGCCCTTGAAGATCTTGCGCTCCTGCGCGATCAGCTGGGGTGCCATGCGCTCGATGCGGGTATAGAGGGAAAGATCCTTGTCCCGGCCCTTTTCGTGGGCAAGCTGCTCCACATAGCCCTTGAACACCACCTCGCGCGGGTCGCTGAGGGAGTAGACGGCGTGACCCATACCATAGATCAGACCCTTGCGGTCAAAGGCCTCACCGTGGAGCAGCTTTTTCAGGTAGGCTTCCAGCTCCTCGTCGTCCTCAAGGTCGTGGAGGTTGTCCCGGATGTTCTGCATCATGTGCATGACCATCAGGTTTGCACCGCCGTGGCGCGGGCCCTTGAGGGAGCACAGCGCCGCCGCCATGGCCGAGTAGGTGTCGGTGCCGGAGGAGGTGACCACGCGGGTGGTAAAGGTGGAGTTGTTGCCGCCGCCGTGCTCGGCGTGCAGCAGCAGCGCCACGTCCAGTACGCGGGCTTCCAGCGGGGTGTACTGCATATCTGGGCGCAGCATCCGCAAAAAATTCTCTGCGGTGGAAAGGCTGGGGTCCGGGCGGTGGATATACATACTGGCGTCTTTTTCGTAGTGATTATAGGCGTGATAGCTGTATACCGCCAGCATGGGGAAGATGCCCGCCAGCTGGATGCTCTGGCGCAGCACGTTGGCGGTGTCCAAATCTGCCGCCTTGGGGTCGTAGGAGGCCAGCGTCAGCACGCTGCGCGCCATGCTGTTCATGATATCGTGGCTGGGTGCCTTCATAATGACATCGCGGGTAAAGTTGGTGGGCATGGTGCGGCACTCGCCCAGCACCGCGCAGAACTGTTCCAGCTGCTCCGGGGTGGGCAGCTGACCAAACAGCAGCAGATATCCCGCCTCCTCAAAGGCAAAGCGGCTGCCGCGGCTGCCGTTGATGAGGTCTTTTACGTCATAGCCGCGGTACAGCAGCTGACCGTCCGCCGGGTGCTTGACCCCGTCCACATACTGGAACGCCCGGATGTCCGAGATGTTGGTCAGACCTGCCAGCACGCCCTTGCCGGTCTCATCGCGCAAACCGGCCTTGACCCCGAACTCCCGATAGAGGTCCTTGGGGATGCGGTCGTGCTCTGCGCAAAGGGGCTGCTGCTGGTCGAAGTAGCTTAATACATTCTGCAAATGATCCATGTGTCTGACTGCTCCTTTCCTGTTCGTCCATATCAGTTTCTCATTTTTTAATAGCTTTTATATTACAGAACGGATATTTCGCTGTCAACCAACATTTTGTAAAAAAATATGAAACAATTCAGCCGTAGGGGTCGTACAAATCGTACTCCTCGGTCTCCTGATGCTTCTCCTCCAACACCCGGATGGCCTGCTCCAAGGCGCTCTGGGAGCAGCCGCTCTCGCTTACCAGCGCATGGACGGCGGCGGCAAGGTCGCCGTCAAACAGGGTATCCAGCCGCTGCCGCATACAGTACACGCCGTAAGCCCGCCGGGTGACCAGCGGCACATACACGTTGCAGTTGCCCTGTTTTGCCGACCTGACCCAGCCTTTTTCCTCCAACCGGTAGAGAAAATTCAGCACCGTGGCTGCTGCCCAGCCGGTGGCCTTGAGCTTCTGGCTGATGTCCCGCCGCGCCGCCGCGCCCGGGCACGCCCACACCGCAAGCATCACCCGTTCTTCCGCCGCCGAAAGCGGCCGCAGGGTATCTGGTAAGCCGTACATCTGTTGTACCTCCTTGAATGATTCAATTCCCCTTAGTCACCGTTTTTTGCGGTGGGGCGATTTAGAATGGTCTCCGCTTCGCTCTGACCATTTTCAGCGGAATGACTATTTTATTTCGCGTTTGTCGCGGCCTGCGGGCCGCTCCAAACGCACTTTCACAGTTTGGGCTTCGTTTTTCTTTTACATTTGTCTTAGTATTTCCAGTATACCGCATTTCTGCCAAAGGTGCAAGGGCGGAAAATCCGCAGGGAATCAGGGGATCGTACGCTTCTTTTACAATTGTCTTATATTTTGTCCCTACACGGCGTACATTTGTATGCTTTGTGCCCTCAGGCGGGGTGCAGGGGCCATATCTTTGTGCAAAGATGCTCTTGTTTTCAGCATGGGAAAACCGGTATACTACGGCTACAGAAAGTAACAGACGCACCGCAAAAACGGCGGTGCTGCGTAATAGGTGTATCACAGGAAAAGGAGAGGTTCATTATGGCACGAGTATATAACTTCAGCGCAGGCCCCAGCATGCTGCCCGAAAAGGTGCTGCGGCAGGCACAGGCCGAGCTGCTGGAATACGGCGACAGCGGTCAGAGCGTGATGGAGATGAGCCACCGCAGCAAGTGGTTCGATGCCATCATCAAGGACACCGAAGCTTCCCTGCGCCGGGTGATGAACATTCCCGATAACTACAAGGTGGGCTTCTTTCAGGGCGGTGCTACCCAGCAGTTCGCCATGGTACCGCTGAACTTTATGACCACCGGCAAGGCAGACTACATCGTGTCCGGCAACTTCTCGGGTCTGGCTGCCAAGGAGGCCGCCAAGTTCGGCGAGGCCAAGATCGTGGCGTCCAGCAAGGATAAAAACTTCACTTATATCCCGGATGTAAACGCCATCGACTACGACAAGGACGCCAGCTACATCCACATCTGCCAGAACAACACCATCTTCGGCACCCAGTATGTGGAGCTGCCGCAGGTGGAGGGCGTGCCGCTGGTGGCAGATATGAGCTCCATGATCCTTTCCAAGCCCGTGGACGTCAGCAAGTACGGCTGCATCTACTTTGGCGTGCAGAAGAATGTAGCCCCCGCCGGTATGGCCATTGCCATCATCCGGGACGACCTGCTGGGTCACGCCGCAGACAACGTTCCCACCATGATGAACTACACCACCCTGCTGGCGAAGGACAGCATGTACAACACCCCGCCGTGCTGGTGCATCTACATGACCGGTCTGGTGCTCAAGTATCTGGAAAACGACATCGGCGGTCTGGCCAATATGCAAAAGATCAACGAAGCCAAGGCCAAGGTGCTGTACGACTATCTGGACGGGCAGGAGTTCTTCACGAACCCTGTGGAGCACCGCTACCGCAGCACCATGAACGTCACCTTCACCAGCCCCAACCCGGACATGGACAAAAAGTTCTGCGCCGAAGCCGCCGAGGCGGGCTTTGTGAACCTGAAGGGGCACCGTCTGGTAGGCGGTATGCGTGCTTCCATCTATAACGCCATGCCTGCCGAGGGCGTGGACAAGCTGGTGGACTTCATGGAGAAGTTCCGCAAAGAGAATGCATAAAGAGGGGTTTCAGATATGTACACCATTAAAACGCTCAACGCCATCAGCCCGGTGGGGCTGGCAAAGCTGCCCAAGAACCAGTTCGATGTCACGGTGGATGCCGACGCCCCGGACGGTATTCTGGTGCGCAGCGCCGACCTTTTGAACACCACCTTCAACGATAACCTGTTGGCCATCGCCCGCGCCGGTGCGGGTGTGAACAACATCCCCCTGGAGCGCTGCAGCGAGCAGGGCATCGTGGTGTTCAACACCCCGGGTGCCAACGCCAACGCCGTGGCAGAGCTGGTCATCGGCATGCTCATCGCGGGCAGCCGCAACGTGGCCGCCGCCGCCCAGTGGTGTCAGGGACTGGCCGGTGACCCGGCCATGTCCAAGAGCGTGGAAAAGGGCAAAAAGCAGTTCGTGGGCAACGAGATCAAGGGCAAGACCCTTGGCGTCATCGGCCTGGGTGCCATCGGCTCCCGGGTGGCAAACTGCGCCATCGAGCTGGGCATGGAGGTCTACGGCTACGACCCCTACATCTCCATTGAAGCAGCATGGAACCTGAGCAGTCAGGTGCACCACTGCGTAAACCTGAACGATATGCTGCCCCTGTGCGACTACATCACCATCCATGTGCCCTACCTGCCCACCACCAAGGACACCATCAACGCCCAGACCCTTGCCCTGTGCAAGGACGGCGTCAAGATTTTGAACTACGCCCGCGGCGAGCTGGTGAACACCGCCGCCCTGCTGGAAGCCATGGACAGCGGCAAGGTGTCCGGCTACATGACCGACTTCCCCTCCGAAGACATTCTGGGCCGTCCCGGCATTGTGTGCACCCCGCACCTTGGCGCTTCCACCCCGGAAGCCGAGGACAACTGCGCCATCATGGCGGCGCAGGAGCTGAGCGATTACCTGCGCAACGGCAACATTACCCACTCGGTCAACCTGCCGGAGGTGCACCAGCCCCGCGCCGGCGGTAAGCGCATCTGCATCATCCACAAGAACGAGCCGGGCATGATCAGCCAGATCACTGCCCTGACTACCGAGGCCGGCCTGAACATCGAAAACATGGTGAACAAGAGCAAAAAGAGCATGGCCTACACCATGCTGGACGCCACCGGCGCCGTGGATGCCCGCCTGCGCGAAAAGCTGAGCAGCATCCCCGCCGTCATCCGGGTGCGCATCCTGTAACAGTAAAAATACACGAGACACAAAAAGGTGAAGTGGCCAGCGGTCACTTCACCTTTTTTGCAGAAGCCACACCCGGCAAAGCTGGCCGAGGCAGTCATCACATGAGCTGCTTTCATTCATGATATGAACCAGATGAAAAAACAGACGGGTCATATCCCTTGACTTCAGCCCCTGAGGAGAGTATACTCCGTGGCAGTGAAATATTCGGCTATGACGAGAAAGAGTACTCGGAAAGAATGTTACAGAGAGCTGCCGACTGGTGCAAGGCAGTGCAGGGCGTCCGTGGGAAGATCCTCTCCGAGCTTTCCGGCTGAATGGGCGGTGGATCCGCCCCAGTAAGCGGGAACGGCAGGCCCCCGTTATCACGGGCCGCGCATTGTTGGATGCGCACTGAGGGGCCGGGCTTTGCACCGGCAATAAGAGTGGTACCGCAGAGGAGTTTATACGCCTTTGTCTCTTACGAACCGTAAGGGGCAAAGGCGTTTTTGTTTGCGGGAAAGCCATTTCCCGGATGTTTCATTGCCTTTACATCCGCAAAAATAAGTGTTCAGGAAAAAGGAGAGTTTATCATGAAAACATTGGAAAAAGTAAGCGACTTTGTGGGCAAGTACATGGCCGCCATCGTCATTGTGGTGGCGGCACTGTCTCTGCTGTTCCCCGGCACCTTCAGTGTCGTAAAGACCGCATGGGTCAACACCCTGCTGGGCATCGTCATGTTCGGCATGGGTCTCACCCTGAAGCCGGAGGACTTCAAGGTGGTGTTCAGCCGCCCGAAGGATGTGATCATCGGCTGCATTGCGCAGTTCACCCTGATGCCCTTCCTTGCATGGGCGCTGACGCAGCTGTTCCACCTGCCCACCGAGCTGGCTATCGGCGTCATCCTTGTGGGTACCTGCCCCGGCGGCACCTCCTCTAACGTGATGACCTATCTGTCCAAGGGCGACGTTGCACTGTCCGTTGGTATGACTGCCGTTTCCACCGTGCTGGCTCCCTTCCTCACCCCGCTGCTCACCCTGCTGTATGCCGGCCAGCGCGTGGATGTGAACCCTGTAAATATGTTCCTGTCCATCGTCAAGGTAGTGCTGGTGCCCATCGCACTGGGCTTTGTGGTCAACCACTTCTTCCATGCCTTCACTCAGAACGCCGTTCGCGTGCTGCCGCTGGTCTCCACCACCGCTATCGTGCTCATCATCTGCGCCGTTGTGTCCGCAAACTCCGCTAAGATCATGACCAGCGGCCTGCTGATCCTTGCCGTGGTCATCCTGCACAACCTGCTGGGCTACCTCACCGGCTTTGGCGTGGGCAAGCTGCTGAAGCTGGATTCCACCAAGTGCCGCGCGATCTCCATCGAGGTCGGCATGCAGAACTCCGGTCTGGCCACCTCGCTGGCCGCTGCCCACTTTGCACAGTATCCGCTGGCAACCATCCCCGGCGCTGTGTTCTCGGTGTGGCATAACATTTCCGGTGCCGTCCTCGCCAACTTCTTTGCCCGCACCGCAGAGAAGAAGGACTGATCTTATATCATAATAAAAATGGCTGCCGCACAGGGTTTCTTCCCGGTGCAGCAGCCATTTCTTTGTTTATTGGACGTGATCTGCGCGGTTTTCCTGTCTTTGCCTGTTTCCCGGGCTGTTGCGCAAACGCAAACATCCCGGGAGCAAAAACACCCGAACCCCAGACCCCCTGCGTGTGATGCATGATGACTTTTCGATTTTTATATTGCTAATTCGTTAAATCGAGGCAATTTGCTACAGATCTGCTACAAACGGCAGTTTTTACCCGGCACTAAATCTGCTGTTCTGGTTTTCTCGATTTTTGTTTTTTAGATTGTTTCTTTTGTTGGTGCAGTTCTTTCAAGTCTTCAATTGCCAACTCTGGAGCCATGGTGTGGAACATCAGATAGTTTGTGTTCATGGTCTTCGCCGGAGCCTGCGCATAAATCTCCCTGCTGGGTTCGTTGGTCAGAATATGCCAATAACGGTAAAGGTAGCCTGTCCAATACATTACTTCTCTATCATACCGGGCATTGCCCTTTTGCGTCTGAGGGCACTCGTCTGCAAATTCCTCCAGAAGATATTCTTCTCCCGCCCACTGCATCCGGTTGTACTCTGAATCAAGATCACGGGCAACCTTAGAGCGCATGAACCGCTTCATGAAATCCTCGCTGTCATAGCCTGCTTGCAAAGAAAGCTCAAACAAGCGGCCCTGAATATCGCATAGTTTCAATTGAATCAGATCCATAACGATTCACCTTCTCTGCTTTGCGCCATCAAGGATTTCATCAAAAAAGTGGCCTTCTCTACGATACTCTTTGCAGATTTGGTTTGCAAATGCAATGCCATTACTACGGTTCTGCTCGCTGGCCTTCTTCAGTGCCTGCCGTTCCATCCAAAGCAATTGGACTTCACGCTCAATCTTGACCGCATCACAGGCTTTCTGCGTAATAGCAACATACTGACGTCCAAGTTTCAGAGCAGACAGACTTTTCACCAATGCCGTATCGGTAATCGTTCCTTCAAAAAAGCTATCCAGAACATAGAACATTCTATCATTTGCAATGCTGCCAATCACCATGTCGTAGCCTTTATCCAGCTCCTGATACTTCTGGAAGAACTTCGTTCCTCGTGCGGCTTCCATTCTACCACGATGATATGCTACCAGCATAGCCCATTCAATATCAGCCGGAACATCCAAAGTTTTTAAGCTATGAAGATCAACCGATAAAATATAAAAAACAGATTGCTCATAGTCACAGATCAGCGTAAGCGGCTGGAGCGGATCAGTTCCCATATAAAATCCAGCTCCGAAGTCACAGCGGTCACGGCTGGCTGGTTTGATTTTCCCCTGAATGCCTGATTTGGAGCCATGGTATAAAATCATTTTATCCGGATGCATAGCAGAGATTTCTGTAGCATCTCCGATAATAGCATCGTGTATAATTTCAGCCAACGTGATATGATTTTCTTCGCAAATCGCAAGCATTTTCTCCTGCGCAAGACGATTCGGCGTAGATTTTTCATTTTCCCAGCGGTTTACGGTCGCAAAGGACACTCCGATTTCATCCGCCAATTTCGACTGGCTCCATTGTAAAGCTGAACGAATCTCAAAGACTGTGTTCATCGGGCACCTCCCGCAAGTATAACATTTGTCATCAATTTTATTGTAGCAAACGTTATATCATACGTCAAGTATCGCCTGCTCGCATTCTTTAATACAATCGGAAAAGTATAGTGATAATTCAAAGAATAAAGCGGCCCTATATTTTATAGATAGTAATATCCATCGCCTACCTTACTGTCTTTGTCATAATATCACAACAGCTATTCTTGTTCCTTTGATTGTTTTCCTATTCTATATTCTCCCTTTGGTACTCCAGACTTTTTCTTAGTTCCATATTTTTCAGACTCTGGTCCATAATCAATGATGAACAACAATTGCTTACATGTTCTAACCGTACTAATCAAATAAAACCCGATGATACCCATATAAGGATAGAACCCGATTGCTAAAACAGCTTGTTCTTCTCCTGTGTTTGTCCCGATAATGATACTCACTATAATTAAAACAAGCCCTGCAACCAAATTTTCTTTGTATCGATATTGCAATTCTTTTTTTGCATCTGTCGAATTTATCTTTTTCATCAGCGGTGTATTGCTCAGGCTAACTAAAATTGATACTGATGCGAGAATAAATCCAGAGCATGCAGTTGCGCTTGTTATAATGGCATTTAGTAGGAATTCAAGCCTATCAATTTTTATATTCTGCCAGCGATATAGTATTCCGAAAGTTACTGAAACAGCACCTGCCATTAGAAAGCGCCTGATTATCCCCCAGAGAAGTGGATGGCCTTGCAGTTTTTCACCCATTCACCTCATCTCCTTACCTATATAACGTTATTTTTCATCTTTTATAATTTCACTTTTCAGATTAAAGTACAATCTTTCATGCGTAATGGGATTAGACATTGAATAGTTGAATGGTAAAACATATTTTGCAACATTACTTAGCAAATCAATCGTTTCTACTTCGCAGTCTTCTTTATCCTCAATCACGACATCTAATTTTCTAGTACCGGAATACCCTAGAGCTTCCTTTATAAACGAAACTGCCTCTTGAGCATCTAATGTATTGTTCTTTCCTCTGGAAACCCTTAATTCCACCCGACAAAATTGGCTTCTAGCCTTTCTTGTAGCATTCAAAAAATCTTTCATTAGAGATTCCTTCGGCAGTTCGTCAAACGGATTTATTTCTGCTGACATTATAACTTTTCTATAATTTGCTTCCTCTGTCAAGCGCAACAAACCTGCTTTTGCTTCTTTTACGGCTAATATAACTACGGTATCTTTGGGCAAAAGTTCCGTTAGATATGCTTCCATATTGCGAATACTTATTCCAAATCGGTTTCTTTGCATGTATAACGTATGCGTTGCTGGAGCATATGCCAGTGTAGTCGATTCTGCCGTAACTTCATCATTTCCCAATTTAATCAGCTCATATGTTCCATCATCATGTAAAATTCCCGGTAATATTTTTTCCCGAATACGAAGCACACGTAGTTCCCAGAGATTATCTTCATCATGATATTTACAAACATGAAAAATATAGCTATCTCCGTCGATAATCTTCTTTGTATCCATCGGTTCTGCTCTTGCAATTTGCTTTAACATATCTTCCAAATCATAGGTTTGGATTTCCGACTGTGTACTATAACTAGTATACGTCGGCTCCAGATGATCAAAACGAACGGACTTCTTTTTAAATTCAGGCATCTTGCATTTTCCTCCTGCACCCATTTTTTCAGAAAGATGCCCCCTACCACTTTTGGAAGGACTTTTCAGATCATGGTTGTAGCCCACCATTATTTTGTGTTTGTATGCTACCACAACCGATGTCCAATAAGTTGTATCTATAGGTCATCTTCCCAATTTTTAAGCATCTTTCACCTATTACACAAATCCCCCTAAACCTCTTCTGCGCAAAATTCCTTTGTACAATTTTTTCCTTATTTGCTCTGTGCGCTTTAATTAGGAGGCATCTACTCTCCTTTACATTGTACCGTCTTTTTTGCTGCAACGCAAGATATGTTCATATTATCCACCTATAATCTCTGCCTTTTATGCTTTTTGTTCTATGGTTATTAAAAACCACTTGACTTTTTATAAAAACATGCTATACTGATGTCACAAAGAACGCAGTGGTTTTTAAAAACCAAATTTCTTGTACGGAGGTCTGTATGTCGCTCATTGTAAAAAACTTTTTTGAAAACGTGAACATCGGGGGAAATGCAACGAAAATCAGCGAGGAGATTTCGCAGCGTCTCCTCCAGTCTGGCCTCCAACCCGGCAGCAATGTGCCGCTGGCTGCTTACCTTCTTTATAAGGTTGCTCAGAACAACTCCAACTCTGATGTTACGATTCAGGATATTTTTGAGGGTCGGTTGGACATCAGCGAGGGCACTCGTTACTTTGCAAAAGAGCAGCTTCCGGAAGAAGCATGGGCACAGATTCTTCCCATGGTGAACAACTACACCGCCGAAGAATTTGCACTGGCTGCACTTCTGCCCGAACACGAGGATGAGATGAAGCTCGCAATGGCAACGCCCCATACCATTTTGACGTTGGTTCATCATCTTTTGGATGTGCAGCCTGATGAGTATGTCGGAGATCTTTGCTGCGGCAGCGGCTCCGGTTTTGTTTCATTTGCGATGAACCAGCCGGAGGCGCATTACTTTGGCTATGAGATTAACGAGGAGCGTGGCGGAATCGCACGGATTCGTGCAGAGCTTCTCGGCTCAAATGTTCAGGTACGGCTTGGCGATGTATTTCGGCTCGCAGACGATAAGAACACACCCAGATTCGACAAAATGTTTTCCAACTATCCCTTTGGCATGAGACTGCGTTATCTGGGCGAAGGTTCCGATTATATGGAACGTCTTGCAGAACAGTATCCGGGGCTGTCGAAGGCAACCTCTTCGGACTGGATTTTCAATGCGCTGCTCTGCGACCTTCTTGCAGAGAGCGGCAAAGCGATTGGCATTATGACCAATGGCAGCACATGGAACAGCATTGATATCCCGATGCGCAGATATTTTGTGGAACGCAAGATGATCGAGTGTGTCATCTCTCTGCCGGTCAAGATGTTCCCGTATACCAATATCGGAACGACGCTCATTGTTTTCAGCCACGGTAACGACACCATTCGCATGATTGATGCCACCGAAATTTATCACAAAGGACGGCGGCAGAATATGTTCCTTCAGGATGACATTGCTACCATTCTTACCGCCCTGCACACGGATTCGGAATACAGCAAGGATGTTACCTTGGACGAGCTTCGCGCCAATGAGTACAACCTCAGTCTGGAACGCTATATCCAAAAGGTACCGACCTTTCAGAATGGTGTGTCGTTCGAGAGCATTATCAAGAGCATCACGCGCGGTGCGCCCTGCACGGCCAGCCAGTTGGACAAGATGGTGTCTAACGAAGTGACGAATATGCAGTACCTGATGTTGGCAAACATCCAGAACGGCATCATTGATAACAAGCTGCCGTATCTTTCCAGCATCGAACCGAAGTACGAAAAATACTGCCTGAAGAACAATGACCTGATCCTGTCCAAGAATGGCTATCCTTATAAAGTAGCCGTTGCGTCTGTGAAGGATGGGCAGCGTATTCTGGCAAACGGTAACCTGTATATCATCGAATTGGATGAAAGCAGGGCAAACCCGTATTATATCAAAGCTTTCTTCGACAGCGAGCAGGGCATTGCAGCCCTGAAAAGCATCACGGTGGGGGCAACCATTCCCAATATTGGAGTGGACAAGCTGAAGAACGTAATGATTCCGCTGCCTTCCATGGAGGAGCAGTCGCGGGTTGCGCAGAAGTATCAGGCAACGCTGGACGAAATCGCCATGCTCAAGCTGCGGCTGGAACGAGCCGTCAACAAGCTCCACCATGTGTTCGATGAGGAGAGTGAAGAAACCAATGCTTGATGTCGAAGAACTGCTCGAACTGGAGGATAACATCCGAAAGGAATTGGACGATCATCTACCTGCTGCGCTGTCCATGCTGAACCGCACCGGCGAATTGGAAACTTTCCTTAAAATGCTTGGCATGGAAGACCTGCTTCAAAGTAAGCCGCTTTATCAGGTCTATAAAACCGGAAAAATCATTGTGATCGGGCGGTCGGACGTGAAAGCGGAAGTGCTGCTTTCCATTGCCAAGAGTCTGGGACTTTCCAAAGACCGTTTTGAGCTGTACCTTGATTATGAGGACGGCAAGACTTTCGATTTTGAAAAGGCTCATTGGAAACCCCAGTATGCTTTGATCATGGTCGGCCCGATGCCCCACAGTGGCGCCAGCAAGGGTGATTCCGGCAGCGTCATCGCAAAAATTGAAAGCACAGAGGGGTATCCTCCGGTAGTGCGACTGGGCGCGAACGGCTTGAAAATCACAAAGACGGATTTCCGGAACAAGCTGAAAGAAATGATTGATACAAAGAAAATTGCTTAAAGTCCAACTTTTGGGATGCACAGTGTGCTATTCTATAATTAAAAGGTAAAAAACAGAAAATCTGGAGGAACAAACCTATGTCCATGCAGGAACTGCAAAAGCAGACGGATGCCAATATCAGCGCAAAAGCCGACCTGATCTGGCAGATTGCCACCCATCTGGTTGGCCTGTTCAAGCCCCATGAGTACGGCAAGGTGATTCTGCCCATGACCGTGCTGAAACGTTTTGATGATGCCCTCCGCAAAACCAAGCCTGCCGTTGTGGAAATGGCAAAAAAATTGGATGCCCAGCACATTGAGGGTGCTGCCCGTGACGGCATCCTCTGCCGTATTTCCGGTTTTGACTTCTACAACACCAGCAATTTTGATTTTGCCAAGCTGGTTGCTGAGCCGGACGATGTGGAAAGCAACTTTGAAGCCTATCTTCAGGGCTTTTCCTCCAACGTCAAGGACATTATCGAAAACTTCGACTTTGCCAACACCGTCAAGCTGATGGTCAAGGGCGGCGTTTTGTTTGTCACCCTGCAGGAGTTCAACTCCAGCAAAGGCGATATGTCGCTGGATAAGATCACCTCCACCGACATGGGCTACATTTTTGAGGAACTGATTCGGAAATTCTCCGAATCCTATGACGAGCAGGCTGGTGCCCATTTCACAAGTCGGGACATTATTTACCTGATGACCGAGTTGCTGATTGCACCTGAAAAAGAGCAGATCGCCGCCGAGGGCTGCACCAAAACTGCCTACGATATGGCCATGGGCACTTCGCAGATGCTGGGCTGCCTGACCGAGCGCTTGCAGGATGTTAGCAAGGATGCCACCCTGACCTGCTTTGGACAGGAGTTCAACCCCGAAACTTATGCAATCGCCAAGGCCGATATGCTGATCAAGGGCGGCAACGCATCCGGCATGAAATACGGTGATACCCTGAGCGATGATGCGTTCGGCGGCTATGAATTTGACTACGTGATCTCTAACCCTCCCTTCGGCATTGACTGGAAGCGTGAAAAATCGCAGGTGGAAGCCGAAGCAAAGCGTGGTTATGATGGCCGTTTCGGTCCCGGCCTGCCTGCGATTTCGGACGGACAGATGCTGTTTATGCTCAACGGCATAAAGAAGCTGAAGGAAGGCTCCGGGCGTATGGCGATCATTCAAAACGGTTCTTCTCTGTTCACGGGCGATGCCGGCAGCGGTGCCTCCGAGATTCGCCGCTACCTTATCCACGAAGATCTGGTGGAAGCCATTGTGCAGCTGCCCACCGACCTGTTCTACAATACCGGCATCTCCACTTACATTTGGGTTCTGACCAAGGGTAAGCCCATGAGCCGCAGCGGACGGGTGCAGCTCATTGATGCCAGCAAGTGCTTTGTGAAGCGCCGCAAAAACATTGGTTCCAAGCGTGTAAATCTGGATGATGCCTGCATCGACCTGATCCTGAAAGCCTACGAGGGCTTTGACCAGAATGAGGTCTACACCGCCGATAACCTTGTTGTGGAGTCCAAGGTGTTTGAGAACGATTTCTTCGGCTTTACCAAGGTGACGGTGGAGACGGCACAGACCGATGCCAACGGCAAGCTCCTGCTGAAGAAGGGCAAAAAGCTGCCGGTCAAGGGTGCCACCGACAGCGAGATCATCCCCTTGTCCGATGACATTGACGCTTACATGGCAAAAAATGTTCTGCCCTACAATCCGCTGGCCTACATTGACCCGGCAAAGGATAAGATCGGCTACGAGATCCCGTTTACCCGGCTGTTCTATAAGTTTGAAGCCCCGGAACCGTCTACATCCATCTTTGAGGACATCAAGGCGTTGGAGGCAAAGGAAACTGTGCTGATGAAGGAGCTGTTTGGAAATGCGTAAAATGAAGAATAGCGGTGTGGCGTGGCTGGGTGAAATTCCGGAAGATTGGACGGTTGTTTTTAACAAGCATTTAATGAAGAAAGTAAAGTGCATCAGAGAAAAATATACCGGAGAAGATGTTTTATCGCTTACAATGAAGGGCGTCCTTATACGGGATTTGGATAACCCTTCCGGCAAAATGCCTGCAACTTTCGATGGTTACCAGTTTGTTGAGGCTGGAAATTTGCTGATGTGCTTGTTCGATATTGATGTCACACCGCGTTGCATCGGTCTGATAAAAAATAATGGCGTTTGCAGCCCCGCATACAGTCAGTTCAAACTAAATGATTTGGCGGATGCTGGATACTATTACTATTATTATTTGAATCTTGACAACACAAAAGAACTCCTACATTTGGCAAAAAATTTAAGGCATTCTCTGACCGAAGAGCAGTTTGGTGCTATTCCAACAGCTCTTCCTCCCTTAGATGTGCAAAAGAAAATTTCTCACAAATTAGAGAGAAAAGTTTCTGAAGCAGATGCTTTAATCACCAACGTGCAAGCACAAATTGAAAAGTTGAAAACCTACAAGCAGAGCCTGATTACCGAGGTTGTTACAAAGGGACTTGACCCCAATGTACCTATGATGGATAGTGGCGTGGAGTGGATTGGGGAAATTCCTTCTTCTTGGAACACCATTCGAGTAAAGCAGCTTCTTCGTGAGCGAAAAGAACGTTCTGTTGACGGAAAAGAAGAGCCGTTGTCCATGAGTCAGAAAGTCGGTCTTGTTCCAACAAAAACACTGGATTCCATCCCGAATATGGCATCGTCTTTTGTTGGTGCAAAGTTAGCTTATGTGGACGACCTTGTATTTAATAAGCTAAAAGCACATCTTGGAGTTTTTTCGGTTTCCAAGTATGATGGATTGGTTAGCCCGGATTATGCAGTATATTATTCTACTGGCGTTGCCGATTTGAAATATCTTGAATACTTGTTCAAAACACCGCAGTGTATCTCAGAGTTTAGAAAACGTTCAACAGGAATCGCAGCAGGTTTGACAAGATTGTACACAGATGGATTGTTTGCGATTGAATGTCCGTTTCCGTCAAAAGACAAGCAACACGAAATTGTGGCACATCTTAACAAAAAATGTGCTCAGATCGATGAGCTTACTGCCATCAAACAGACCAAAATCGAAAAACTGGAGCAGTACAAACGCTCACTCATTTACGAGTACGTTACCGGAAAGAAGGAGGTCTCCTGAGTGGAAACAAGCCTTACAGATATTAAAAAGCAGTACGAAAAGCTGAAAGCCATTATTGGCGATGAAGACAGTTTTGATCTTTCGGATGAAGATGCCCTCCGCTGTCAGGATGCGTTGCGTCTGCTTGTAGCGCGCAGTTATCTTTACGATGTAAATGCAGATGGAGCAAATTTATATCTCAAAGAGGCTGAACTGGATGGTTTTGAGGATTGGCTGGATGAAATGATAAAGGAATCCAAGCGGCTGAGCCGCCGGGAGTGGACGATTGCCATTGTCAGTGCCGTGATTGGCGCAGCTATCGGCCTGATTCCTACGATTATTGGCGCATTGTGTTGATTTATCTGTCCATGCAGTGTTATGATAGATGCAAGATACTCAGAGTCAAAAAGTTTTTAGCAAGAATGCGCTTAAAATTGCAGGTCAAATCAAAAAGTAAGGAGCCATCATGGACAAAAGTGAGAAACGGTTCGAGCGGGACATTGAAGCCTTTCTGATCTCTCCGCAGGGCGGGTATGTGCAGTTCAACGGGCAGGATGCTGACGGCAACTGGGTACATAGCCGTCAGCACGATGTAGAAAAGTGCATCTATATGGATGTGCTGTGCGAGTTTATCGCCAAGACTCAGCCGAAAGAATGGGCGAAATATACTCGGTACTACGGCGACAAGGCGGCAGAAAAGCTGTATCACCGGCTGGAGACCACCATTACCAATCAGGGTTTGCTCCATGTCCTGCGCAACGGCATCGAGGATATGGGCTGCAAACTGCGGGTGTGCTACTTTCAGCCGGAATCCCGACTGAACCCCGAAGCAATGGAACGCTACGAGGCCAATATTCTGGGCTGCACCCGGCAGTTCCGCTATTCCACGGGCAACACGAACACCATTGATATGGTGCTTTCGGTCAACGGTATCCCGGTGGTTGCACTGGAACTGAAAAATCAGCTCACCGGGCAGGACTGCGCCTGTGCAATCAAACAATACAAGAATGACCGCAGCTCCAAGGAATTTGCATTTCGTCCCAACCACCGTTTTCTCGTTTATTTTGCCGTTGACCTCTATGAAGTGTGGATGACGACCCAGCTTGCGGACGGCAGCACACGGTTCATGCCCTTCAATCAGGGTTCCAACGGTGCAGGCCGGAGCGGTGGTGCCGGCAACCCGGCAAACCCGAACGGTTATGTTACCAGCTATCTGTGGGAAGAAGTTTTGCAGCGGGACAGCCTGCTGGATCTGATCCAGCGGTTCATTTCCAATGTAAAGGAAAAAGAAACCGAGGAAAAGAACGGCGTGGTGAAAACCATCACCACGGAAAAGATGCTTTTCCCGCGGTATCATCAATACGATGTTGTGCGGAAAGTGCTGGCCGATGTAAAGCAGAACGGCCCCGGCAAAAATTATCTCATCCAGCATTCGGCGGGTTCGGGCAAGTCCAACTCCATTGCATGGATCGCCTATCGGCTGGCATCCGTCCATGATGACAACGACAACAGCATTTTTGATTCGGTTATCGTTGTCACCAACCGTGTGGTGCTGGACAGCCAGTTGCAGGACACCATCAACAGCTTTGAGCATCAACACGGGCTGGTAGAAGCCATTGACGACAAAAAGAACTCCCACACACTGGCACAGGCCATCAACGACAAAAAGCGCATTATCATCTGCACCATCCAGAAGTTCCTTTTTGCCAAGAAGGATATGGAAACGTTCCGTGGACGGAAGTTTGCGATCATCATTGACGAAGCCCATCAGGGACAGAACGGTGAAAGTGCAAAATCTCTCCGCCGCAGTCTAATCGATGTCGGCATTGCCACTAAGGAATACGCTGCGGAAGCAGGTGTCTCGGAAGATGAAGTGGATCTGACGGATGATTATATCAACGAAATCATCGGTCAGGGACGGCACGAAAACCAATCCTTCTTTGCCTTTACCGCCACCCCGAAGGGCAAGACCATTGAGAACTTCGGAACGGAAATCGGCACCAATGCGGACGGCGAACCCATCAAAGCACCGTTCCATGTTTATTCCATGCGGCAGGCCATCGAGGAGCATTATATTCTGGATGTTCTTGCCAACTATACCACCATCAAGGAAGCGTTCAAGCTGATTCGGGTATCCGAGGACAACCCAGAGCTGATCGAGGGTCAGACCGCCCGTGCGCTGTTCAAGTATTATAAGAAGCATGGCTACACCATTGCACAGAAAACCGAAATGATTATGGCAAACTTCCTGGATAACTGCCGTTATCAGATTGATCGCAAGGGCAAAGCCATGATCGTTGCAGACAGCCGTGCCAACGCCGTACGCTACTATCTCGCTATCAAGCGTTACATTGAGGCCCACCCGGACGAATGCACCGGTTGTGATGCCATGATTGCCTTCTCTGGTGAGGTTACGCTGGAAGATTACCCCAGCGATAAGCCGTTTACTGAGGCAACTATGAACCTTGACGAAAAGGGGCGGTACATCACTACAGACAAAAAGTTCCGTCAGGCGTTCCACAGCAACCAGTATAATATTCTGGTGGTTGCCAACAAGTATCAGACCGGCTTTGACGAACCGCTGCTGCATACCATGTATGTGGACAAGAAGCTGCGGGATGTGACCGCCGTGCAAACGCTTTCCCGCCTGAATCGTACCCATCCGGGCAAAAACAGCACCTTCGTTCTCGATTTTGAAAACACCGAGGAGGATATCCGAGACGCATTCCTGCCCTATTACGAAACAACCATTCTGGAGGGCAGCACAGACCTGAACAAAGTATATGATCTCCGTAACAAGATCCGGGATTATATGCTATACAACTATGACGATGTGGATGCCTTCAATAAGTTTATGGCAGCGCAGGGTGATAAAAAGCAGGATGCCGTTGCGCTTGGCAAGCTGGCAAGTCTGTTCCGCCCGGTGATTGCACGGTATCAGGATCTGGGAGAGGAAGACCGTTACACCTCCCGCGATTATATTCGCAAGTTCAATGGCGCATATTCCTACATTACACAGCTTGTGCGCCTCCATGACAAAGACCTGTTCAACGAGTACCAGTACACGCTTCACCTTGCACGGCTGCTGCCCAATCCCAATGAAAACGAATTTGTGGACATTGAGGATAAGATCAAGCTGGAATACGCTTCCCTGAACGAAACTTTTAGGGGTGCTATTGTTCTGGACGAGAAACCGACTATCCTCACGCCCACCAAGGGGCTTGCACCGAAGGTACCGAACAAGAAAACAGATACCCTGCAAAGCATTATCGACAAGGTGAACGAGCGCTTCAATGGCAACTTCACTGATTCCGACCGAGTGATCATTGAGGGCATCTACCAGATGTTCATGAAGGATTCGGATGTTAAGAAGTTCAAGAAATATGCCAAGGATAACAGCACTGAAATGTTTGTGCAGTCGCTGTTCCCGGATAAGTTCAAGGATATCGTGACCCAGTGTTTCCTTGATAACAACGATTCCTTCGCTAAGTTGTTCAACGATCCTGACTTTTATAACAAGGTGCAGGAGTCGATGGCCGCCGAGCTATATAAGGCGTTGAGGAAGGATTGAAGTTCTATCAATACTCCCCCACGTCCATACTGGAGCCGCTGATGCCCTGAATAACGATCAAGGCTGACGAAAGCACCTACTACAAAATGCAATCCGCTGTCCAACAGTGTTTTAGTTGAAACGCTATTGGACAGCGGGTTTTGTTGTTTTTTGTCAAAATCAGTATTGCGCCACAGGCTTAATTCTGTTAAACTTGTAACAATTAGCCAGCATTTCAGTTGCGTTCCTGAGGCAATTCATTTATGGATCGCTTCCAAAAGAACAATTTATTGTACCATTTTTGTGCTATACTGCTGGCGACACGCGATAAATACCAAAGAAAGCTGGGATTTCTTATGGGTTGGAGCAAATACTCAGAGGATAATGACGGATTCAGCGAGGAAAGACTTACAAACACCTATGGTGCCGGCAAGTATTCCTACAACTTCAACCATTATTGGACCTCAGAGACTGCAAAAGCTTCCGACTGGTTGCGTCATCTTCGTAATCAACCTCATCGCAATCCATTTGTTGAAGTAAACCATCAACGAGTGAAACTAGCCACGGAGCAGTTTTCAAAGATTACTTCTTTGAAACTTTGCTATTACGGAAATGCGCCTGCCGCTGTATCGCTTCTTGTAGATAAGGGGCTGTCTTCGCAAGACAGGATTTCCTTTCGTACCGTTCCAAAGAAAAAGGAATATGATTTATTCCAGCAGATTCCGCATAAAGGTTTTTACACATTATGCGTCTCTGTAGACGATTTATCTTTTGAGATACAGCAAAAAATCCAGCTTTCGAGCTTAACCATAAAAGAAATCCAAGCTCATATCTATCCGCTCGCACGATTTGAAGATGCTTTTACTGATCGGCTTTCAGAGCAGGATTATCTGCGCTATCTGCAGCTGTTACTTGCTGATCACAGTAGTTCCGAGGATGTTCTTGACTATTTTGAATATCTAAATGATACAGGTGTACAGAGCGAATCGCTCGGCTGGTACTGTTTATTAACTACGCAAACCCCTGATTATGTCCGCAATCCGCAAGTAACAGTTCTTTGGAAGGGTGTTTACAGTCTTCTTAATGGAAATTATAAATTAGCACGAAAGCATTTCGATAACGAGAAAGAAAGCAACTTACTTCATGGGTGTTATCAGATTTGCTGGATGCTGGAAGGCATATCCGGCAATGAAGGATATTGGAAAGCACCTTATCAGAATAAAAACTGTGGTATTTTAGGGACGCTTCACAGAGTTTTGACCATTCTTTCTAAATACACTGTTGTGAACTCAACGTTTCCGGCCTATGATGATATAGAAGAACTTAGCCTATTCGTACAGTACCCTCTTATTCGAGCAATTATAAATTTTCGGGATTCTCTGCAGCATGAAACCAGCTTATCGAATGCAGATTATTCCCTATTAAAGAATCTCTCCCCATGGGTTGCTGTGCCCTTCTGCCGAGGAAAGACGCAAACAGATATTGATACTATCCTGCAGGACACATTCAAAAATTTTCCATCCGATCATCAATTCAAGGAATACTCACATCAAAACATTTGCACGAACAGTATCGTATATTTTCTACCGGAAGATGGCTCTCTCTATCAGGCGGCCTTGCGTCAGGCAAACCTTGGAAGAAGTCATCCCCTTCCTGAAAGAATTCTCACCAGCGGTCAGTATACAGAAAAAATCGAGTTACTCCCCTTGGGCGGTACCTGCAAAATAGGTGCAAGTTGTTTTCTTTTGAACTACCGTGGATTTCGAATTTTACTTGATTGCGGTATTGATCCAACTCAATCTAGCAAGGATGTTTACGCAGGTATTTCTGCGCTGAATTGTAATATCGATGCAATTATAATCAGCCATGCACATCTGGATCATAGTGGTGCAGTTCCAGCAGCTCATGAGGCGTGGCCGGAAGCCAAAATCTATGCAACAAGCATTACGGAAATGTTTCTGGAACATCTGTATGCAGATATGGCAAAAGTCAAAAACGACCCCTCTGGTGCATTTGAAATCGAAAACATTTTCTACAATCGTGAAGTTATGCAGGACACTCTGGCCCACATTGAAGTCGTCAAATGTGAGCAGTGGATTCAACTAGCAAAAGAGATTCGGTTTCGATTCCACTCGGCTGGGCATCTTCTAGGTGCAGCAATGATTGAGCTGTGCGTAAACAAGAAAACAATACTCTATACAGGCGATTGGTCTTCTCATGAGCAAAGTCTAACTCCTACAGCTGACTATAAAAACTTGCCCTTTGAACCTGATCTGCTCCTTTGCGAAGCAACCTATATGAAAAAGGTCACAAGTGATTGGAAACAGTGCAGAGACGATTTGGAAAAAGCGATTCTGGATGGAATACACTCCTATCAGAGCATCTTGCTGCCTGCCAATGCTATGGGTCGAAGTCAAGAGCTTGCCTGTCTTATCGGCGAGATGAAGAACAACGGATTGATTCCTGCTGAAACCGAATTGTGGCTGGCAGGTATGGCAAGCGCTATCACATTGGAATCTGCCTGTTTCATGAATGAGGTGTATGCAAATGTGATTGGGCAATACCGTATCTTCGATGGCTCAAACTGGCCCGAACAGAACTGCATCGTGATAGCCAGTTCTGCAACACTCGCTGCCGGAAGCGCATCTGCACAGATTCGCAAGCACTGGGCGGAAAATCAGATTCCCTGTCGAATCATTCACAATGGCGGATGGCACACGTCACACCCAGATCCAACTGAAGCTGTTTTCTCTTGCCCATTGCCCACCCATGCAAGCTGCTCCGATATAAAAAAAATGATACGCAATCTGCACCCCAAATCAGTGGCATTTGTTCATCAGGGTGGAAAAGCCGCAGACCGCCCACAGCTTTTAGCCGCACTCTATAAAGAGATTTGTCAAGAAAATCATAATGACGTGCTCTGCTACAATCTGACCGAACAGCAACTTATTAAACCATTTGATATCTTATATATGTTACAGAAAGGAACCTGTTACGATGGCTGAAAAGGAAATAAAGACATCCAATAGCATGATTTCACAAAAAGATGACAATGAAAAGAAAACTTTGTCAAAAAAGGACTCCAAACCAAAAACGCCTTCACTTCCTCCGATTACACAGGAGTGGACAAAAGAGGCTGTTCAATATGGATTGAAAGAGTGGTTTAATTTTCTCCACGCACAAAAAACGCCGAACTTGGAAAAGAAACCTTCTGTAGAACGAAAAAAAGAGGTTGCACGTCTGAATCAACTCTATGATTGGAACCTTTTTGTCATGTCTCATTTGAGAGACAATTCAACAGCAGAAATAAACACTTTTCTTGATTGGTTATTCGAATTGTATGTAGATCCTTTCAGGCGCGATGTGAAGAGCTATCTTGTCAGTGAAAAAATGCGAAAGATTTTGTCTGCCGCATACGAGCACAATACAGTCACAATTTATCCTGTGCTCGAAAAAATAAACAAATATATTCCTGTACAAGACTACCCCTCTTTGTCTTTTGAACCGACAAGTGCCTTGATCGGCAGCATTGTTTCAAAATCTTCGACCGAGCGAGAATTTCTCCCCCCTTTATCTGATCAAGCTATTATTTCTCGTTTGAATCTGTTTGTGCAGTATAAGAATGCCGATGTATTTACAAAATGGGTTTTAGCAATTCTACAGTACAATCCATTAGCTGTACCATCCGTTTTTGATTTTCACGAAAATCGCGATTCCGTAAAGAAGTGGATTCACGATCAACTGTGCAACAATGACGTTGCTCGTGAATTATTAACGGACGGTCTAATCGGTGGCGAACAACTGCAAGCGCTTTTGAATGATCTTCATAACCAGAAGTTAAAGGCATCCTCTGTCCCCTCTCTTCAGAAAGAGAACGAACGATTAAACAGTCAATATGAAACGCAAAAAGCTCAAATTGATTTCCTGAAGGAACAGCTTGAAGCCAAAGATCGTGCAATTGAGCAGTACAAAGAGATACAAAGAAAAGCCGACTACGAAAAAATCGTCCTCAACGAGAAATCAAATCAATCCGAACAACGTTTGAACCTGCAAATTCTTGCAAACGAGCGCCTTGTTGCTGATAACGAGCGTCGTCTACAGAAAGCCACAGCAGACGTGACACAAGCAACCAACCGTGCAGAACTGCTTGCAGATGAAAATCAGAGACTTTCGCAGGAGCTTGAAAATGTACAGGCAGACCTTGATTTGTCCCAAAATAACCTCAAAAATGCAGAGCAGGCTGTAGGTGAACAGGAAGATCGCGCCAAAAAAATTCTACTCAGAAATCTGGTAGAGGGCCTTTCTGAACCCTTGTACTATCTGAGCAGTACAAGCCAGTACCTTGCACAAAACCACCCCGACGATAGTGCTATAATGGAGTTACCTGAATTTTTGTCACAGATCAATAAAACGTTGTCTTCCATGGGTCTCACAAAGTTCGGGCAAGACGGAGAAACTGTAGCGTATGATTCCACACTCCATGAACCTGCGGATGGCATGTACTGTAAGGGGGATTCCGTTACGATTCTGCAATGCGGCTGGAAAATCAACGGTACCGTCTATAAAAAAGCACTCGTGCAAAAAGGAGAATAAGTATCATGTCTCAAAAGAAACATTTGGTGATTCGACAGGCTTTTGGCATGGGGAAGAATGTCGAAATTGACTTCACGCGGGACGAACTGTTAAAGATTTGCGACCCGATTATCGACCGAGCACTTGCACCAATTGATACTGCTCTGGAAAAAGCCAGGCTGGAGAAAGAGGATATTGATCTGATTATTATGGCAGGTGGCTCGTCTCAACTTCCCGGCGTGTCGGAAAAATTATTTCAAAAGCTGGGAAAGAAGCCTAAAATCATTCCCCGAAATCTGATGCTTGCAGTTTCCTCTGGCGCAACATTGCAGCAGCGTGAAATAATGTCCTTTCCAATGGACAAAAAACCGGTAAAGCGTGTTGGCACATCTTTGGGAATTCTCGTACAAGACGGCGGTCACAGGAGCATCAAGTTGTTGTTGAATCACAACGAAAAACTCCCGGCAACAAAAAGATATACACTACCAATCGATGAAGATCAAAGAGAAGCCAGTTTGCAACTCGTCACAATGAAAGGCAATCAGAATGCGACCGAACGTTTTCTGAATACACGTGTTTTGAAATTAGAAGACGACACCGCTGAAATTACTGCCGAGATCACAATGACTGAAAACCGTGTTATTCAGTTGAAAGCGTGGGATCCAAAACATGCTGAACGACAAGTAATTATTCAGGCAAATCAGAATGCTATGACGGAGGCGCAGATTAAAGCTCGACGTAAGTTGCTTGGCATTTCAGAAAAAAATGTAATCGGAAGCAAGAAGCAGCCTTGTATTGGTATTGATCTTGGAACCACAACAACAGAGCTGACTTTTTCTGAGCGTGCGCTAGGCTCACCGATAAAGTACTTGGAAAATCCGGAAGCACCTGCACGTTATGCACCCTATAGCTTTCCTTCTGTTGTTTATTTTAAGGAAGGAGAAGAAAAACCTGAAGTAGCGAACGAAACAGCTGTTAATGCACTGACAGATGCAAGTGTATCAAATCGGGTCTTCAGCAATTTTAAAACAGAAAACCCTCGCTCTTTCTGTAAAAGAATCGACAACAAAGACATTACCATACGCGATTTGTCTGCGCTAATGTTAGCCAAAGTGTGGGAGACGGCTCAAGATCATTTCTCCGATTTGAATTTGGAAAGAGCAGTTGTGACCGTTCCAGCAAAATTTGATTCTGATCGATGTCAAGAAATTATCGAAGCCGCACAGATGGCAGGGATCAAGGACGTCACCTTAATTGATGAGCCGACGGCCGCTTTTGAGTATTATCGAAGTCAGAACGATATTGATATCAATAAAATCCAAACCGTCCTTGTGTTCGACTTTGGCGGTGGCACAACTGATGTTGCCATTTTGGACTTAACGGACAATTCCAACGCAGAAGACAATCACTATAAAGAATGTCTGTACAACGTAGTCGGCATTGACGGCGATCCTGAGTGTGGCGGAAAAAATGTAGATACTGCGATTTACGATTACTTACTGAAACAAATTGAAGCTAAATACCAAAAGCCGTTAACCGCACTTTATCAACGACAGCTTCGAAAGATGATTGAGGATGTTAAAGTTCAACTTTCGGCAGATGATGAGGATGACGAATAATGGATGAAGAAATCGTAAAAGAGTACATACGAAGATTCAACCAGAAATATCGGCTGACTCAATCATTCGTTGTTTCTGATATCGATTATGTTGAATTATCACCGGACGGCATTGATTCATTCTCCAAAAGGTGCTGCGAAAAGATAGCGACTGATTTGGCTGCAAGCTCCGCAGATACACCGGGTGCACTTTTATTTTTTGATAATTACCTGATGGCTGCAAGACGGAAAGGTAGCTCTCTTGAGTACCTGACGAAACAGCTGGGAATGCGTGATGTTTCGCAGATACCTATTCCAGTTGACAAATTACTGGAAGGTATGCATCCCACAAATGAAATTGACTGGCTCGGCAACTTTGTTTCGTGGGCAGTAAATCCGGCCGAAAATTCTGAGCTTTCGACGAAAATCTTCAAAAAACTTCTGTCAAAAGGGATTCGCTTTTACTGCGAGCGAATCACAGACAATGAGACTGAATGTACAGTTTATATGCCCCCGTTTTCTTCCAAGATTATATTTCCTAATTGGGAAAATATATTGAAAGAGCTTTCTCCTGATATTCCTGTCAATCTCAACATGAAAGATTTTGGCTCTTTGATTGAGCACCCTATAGGTAAAACGCACTATCTTGTGTTCCACAAGCCGGCAGTTCAAATAGAAGATGAACAAGATGCCGCCACGTTGGAATACTATATCGTTTCTGCCTACAGGACTGAATTAAATGGATTGACTCACTGTCTAGGTTGTGTCGCATTTGATGTTGATGCGTATGATAAGATTTACGAGATGCGCACCTTTCCAGACACCGTTATCCAGATGAAAAAGCTCAAAGCAAAACCAAAAGAGAAAAACGCGCAAGAGCGCTGTTCTGCAAGAGCATTATCACACCTTGAATCTCACTTTCAAGTTGATGATTCTCTTTACTCCTTCTTGGATTCAATTACAGATTCGTTTATTCGAAAAACGTATCGTTTGGGAAATCATTCTGGAAGTTCCGATGAATTTCTTCAGAAAATGCGCCAAAAGTATGAAGGCAACCGAGAGTTAGAGATTTCGGATCTTTGTGTAGAAATGACCGGCATCAATGATTTAAGTCAGATTTCACTCGGTGATGCCGCATATCTAGCAAGGAAAACACGCCTTGAAGCTGTTCGACAAGTGTTCGTTGAAACCGGGCTCTCAATGCACAATAGCAAAGATGCGTATTTTGGTGGGTGTAACATTATTCAACACGATTTAGATAATGTCTTGGAGCTTCCCGCTAACTTTGCTGAAGCAACATGGAAACTTGGACAGAAGATTCATGCTGTTGAATACGGAGTTATTAAAAGAAAGAACATCTCTAAATTCACGTTAGAACAAGTCATTGAAGCAATCGTTGCTCACAATGACAACTGTACCGCATCCGATGTCGCACTTGATTTACTTTATTTCTATGGCAGCTCAGATGATATGGAGCCTAGCGCTCTTTTCACCGCAAAGATATTTATATATCTTTCGCAGATGGATACTGTTCGACTTAAGGCGTCGGGTGGTCAAGCGCTTGGTGGAGCAATATGTATGGAAAACATCAGTCAAGAAATCAAGCCTGTGCCCGTTAAGCGAGCTCAAACAAAAAATAAAGATGGTCATTCCATTGCCAAACGTGAGACGAACTTCGAACGTTTCGGATGGTATAAACCTGCAAATTCTGGAACCATATCTCCTCGTAAAACAGTTAAGATTGAGAACCTAGGACTGTCCGTTCGGTCTTATAATTGTTTGAAGCGTGCAGGCATCCGCACAACCGATGATCTCACTGCTAAATCTTTGCAAGATCTTATGCGTGTACGCAATCTCGGCAGAAAAAGTAGAGAAGAAGTCATCGAGAAACTGAAAGCTGCCGGATTTTCATTAAAGGACGATTAAATCAACATACAAGTCTATTATGCAAGCAGCCCCTGTTCAACAATTCTGCTGTACAAGGGCTGTAAGTATTGTAATGGTTTTGTGCTAAAAATTCAACCTGCGGCCTAAAAGAACGCATAGTCGGTGTAAGCAATGCCACCGTACATACAACGTCGATTTTAGCGTTGCAAAATGCTTGCTGGGGAAGGCCCCAAACCCTTTTGTTCTGCATTTTTCAATGCAGGCTGCACTTCCCTGCGGGACGCTTTTTAGCACCATATAAATGGTTATTACGATCTCTATTATTCTTAAGAAAAGTAAGACAGCTATGATATATTTTCTGAGATCAAAAACTTCTTTTTCAATCAGATGCGGTTTATCATCAATCATTGAATATTCTTCTAACGGGCGCTATAATAAAAGAAAATGGTAAGGAAGTGCACCGATGCTCTACCCCGGACTGTACGAACAAGTCATCAACAACGCGCTGAACCGCGAGCTTGCAGAGATCCCGGAAGCCCGCAAGTCCACTGCGCCCATCGATACGGCGGAGGCTGCCAAGGTACTGGCGCAGTATCTGACCGACGTGGTACAGAAGGGTCTTGAGAACGTGCAGGACAACGGCGGCGGCATCGAGGCGCAGATCCAGCTGGCAAATCAGATCGTGACCACCATCCAGAACACCACACAGGAAGCTGACTTTGCCGCGCTCGGTGTTGACCAGCGGGCAGAGCAGCTTCTTGCGCTTTTGCAGCAGAATGACCCGCGCCTTGCTACAGGAAAAAGCGCAAAGGACCTTGACCGCCCGGAGACCTCCATTGCGCAAAGTTCCCTGTTTACCGGCGCTATCCATGAGCCGCAGATGTACACGGAGCTGAAAAAGGAGATCGTTTCCGCCGACCGCATTGATATGCTGGTCTCCTTTATCAAGTGGAGCGGCTTACGCCTCATTATGGACGAGCTGCGGCAGTTTGCACAAAGCGGCGGCGAATTGCGCATCATCACCACCTCTTATATGGGCGCTACGGACGTAAAAGCCATCGAGGAGCTGCGCGCGCTGCCCAATACGAAGATCAAGGTCAGCTACGACACCAAGCGTACCCGGCTCCACGCAAAGACCTATGTGTTTTACCGGGACACCGGTTTTACTACGGCGTATGTAGGCTCCTCCAACCTGTCCAATGCGGCAATTTCCAGCGGTCTGGAATGGAACGTCAAGGTGACCCGAAAGGACCTGCCGGAGACCATCGAAAAGATCGCAGCCACCTTTGAAAGCTACTGGAACTCCAGCGAGTTTGAATATTACGATGAAGGGCAGCGGGAACGGCTGACCCGCGCCCTGAAGGCTGAAAAACACAGCGAGACCGACCACAGCGGAATCTACACCCTGGATATTCTGCCCTATTCCTACCAGCAGGAAATTCTGGACCGACTGGATGCCGAGCGCACCGTTCGGGGTTACAACCGCAACTTGGTAGTCGCCGCTACCGGCACCGGTAAAACCGTGATCTCCGCACTGGATTACAAGCGCTTCTGCAGGCAGCATCCGGGGCAGCCCTGCCGGCTACTGTTTGTGGCACACCGGGAGGAGATCCTGAAGCAGAGCCTGTACACCTTCCGGGCGGTGCTGAAGGATGCCAATTTCGGCGAACTGTATGTGGGTAGCCACAAAGCCGACAGCATCGACCATCTGTTTGTTTCCATCCAGACCTTCAATTCTCAAGAGCTTGCCGCTAAAACGGCAGCGGATTTTTACGATTACATCGTTGTAGACGAGTTCCATCATGCAGCTGCACCCACTTATCAGAAGCTGTTGGAATATTACCAGCCGAAGATCCTGCTTGGACTGACCGCCACCCCGGAACGCATGGACGGCAAAAGCGTTCTGGACTATTTCGGCGGACGCATTGCCGCCGAGATCCGTCTGCCGGAGGCCATTGACCGGAAACTGCTCTGTCCCTTCCAATATTTCGGCGTCACCGACACCGCAGATCTGAGCGGCCTGAAATGGCGCACCGGCGGCTACGATAAAAACGAGCTGTCCAATCTGTACACCCTCAGCGGCATGGTGGCGGAGCGCCGCGCTGACCTTGTGGTGAACTCCATCCTGAAATATGTCACCGATATCGACGAGGTGAAGGGTCTGGGCTTCTGCGTTTCCATTGCTCATGCCCAATTTATGGCGCGCTACTTTAATACCCACGGCATCCCGTCTATGGCACTGACCGGCGACTCTCCTGACGAGGAGCGCAACGCCGCCAAGCAGCGGCTGGTTTCCGGGGAGCTCCGTTTCCTCTTTGTGGTGGATATTTACAACGAAGGCGTGGATATCCCCGAGGTGAACACGGTGCTGTTCCTGCGTCCTACCGAGTCGCTGACCGTGTTTTTGCAGCAGCTGGGGCGTGGTCTGCGTCTGGCAGAAAACAAGGATTGCCTGACCGTTCTGGATTTCATCGGACAGGCCAACAAAAAGTATAATTTTGAGGAGAAATTCGCAGCACTGCTTTCCAACACCACCCGCAGCGTCAGCCGGGAGCTCAAAGAGGGCTTTGTCTCTGCGCCTAAGGGCTGCTACATTCAGTTGGAGAAATATGCCGCAAAATATGTGCTGGATAATATCAGCGCCTCCTATGACCGCACCTCCGGGCTTGTGGCGCGGGCGGCTGCCTTTACCGAAGATACCGGCCTGCCTTTGACACTCGGGAACTTCCTCGACTACTACCATCTTGACCCGCGTGCGATTTACAGCAAAAAGATCTGCTTCAGCAGGCTGTGCGTCCGTGCAGGGGCGGCATCCGATTTTGCAGAACCTTTGGAAGAAACTATGACCAAAGCCTTTGCACGTTTTTCGGTCATCGATTCCCGCAGGTGGATTCGTTTTTTGCTGGGGCTTCTGCCGAAATTGGATAACACCGACTTTGCAGCCCTGCCACCGGTAGAGCAGCG